>JAAUYG010022288.1_pt1 | contig 12280 bp, 8 predicted proteins | sample 7278091 | NCBI WGS metagenome assembly JAAUYG01 (sample SAMN14350201, study PRJNA611818) | marine sediment metagenome | isolation source: surface marine sediment (0.6m) | place: French Polynesia: Moorea | collected 2018-08
ACCGGCTTTTTCCAAATAAAAGCCCATTTCAAACAAGTCTGTGTTCAACCTTCCTCCACAACAAACATAGCTTCAGACTGCTTGGGTCCAACCTTGTGTATCATAAAATACTTTCTTTCATTTCCAGACTGTACGTTGAAGTTATTGTTGTCCGCAACACAGTTTGCTATCATTGCCGGGCTACTGGTTTTGGGGTCTATAATACTTGCACTGTGGAAGCAAAGGCTGGATATCCAAATATACTATATAACCAAGATCAAGACACCAAAGAAACTAACCTTCTGTAAGTTCCCAGATTGCAGGACAAACTCATTACCAGACTAGAATACATTAGACCCTGCAATTAACCCACTGGAATATAGTCGACATTTTGTATGAGATTGTCATCATACATATTAAATATTTGCAGCTCTAAGAACGTTTACCAAGACGTAGATTTAAGGTATAACAAAATATGGTGACTGAAGCGGTCGTATTTGAGTCATTGATTTACGGAACACAAATATGTCAAATAGCACAGGGTCATTGCACTCACGAATGAATAGATAAATGGACGTATTACTGGTGTAGGAAGGACGAGCTTGCGAGTCCCTCTGTATGCGTGATGAATCCATTATCACCATTAATCCTTTATGAGTTCGACAACCTATTATTATATATCTACTACTATCTACTTTTGGCACATTTCTTATAGTATTAAGCCGATGTGTATGCACGAAAAGGCCCAGAGAAGATCCTTTTTTGGTAGGATGTCATCGTCGAGAACCCCTGGATTGTTTACATTTCCTATACGAAAACACGTGTTTAGTTATAGCAACGGATCAGTAGCCTTAGCAACTCCCCCACATTTGTCAGAAGATCGGAGGTTTCCCAGATTATTCTTTTGTTCTTTTGGGTTAAATCTTTCACTACACGCTTCTGTCATTGGATAAAACTAATTCAAGCCAGCGTGCAGGAATACTGTGCAGTGTACGAATTAAACTGCACCATGATCCTTGATGGTAATTTAAAAGTATATGGAAATTATTTAGGTATATTATAATGCTCTCTTCTGTTTAATATAAAACCATAGGCTTGTTCTGTAATTACATTAGCCCTCAAAAAAGTCAAAAGTTCTTTAATGAACAAAAACAGAAAAAACAAACATTCATTATTTCCTACCCGACGTGTATTTTCTTGCTCTTTTTTCAGACAGCGAAGTTATCATAATGTACCCAAATGACAGTGAGAAGGATCGTCTGTTTTCTGCTGAAGAACTTGGGCCAAAAGTTAGCGAGTTGGGCTATAATGTTGTGTTACGTGATGACATTCCGGGTGGAAAAGGTAAGCCCACTTATTATCGACAGGGTAAATACGTCCATTGTTTTGTACACATTTCTAATTAACGTGATGAACACTATACTGTTACCCTTCATACAGCATGCTTAGAGTGGGATAATGCAGAAACTCTACATGTACATGCGCTTTTAGTCAGCTGCAAATATCCTCAACACTGATAGCGTTGATTATGTTAAAACCAATCTGCTATTTCTGATACACACTCAGTGACTCTGCCAGTTCATGTAAGATATATTTTTAGGGAGAGTCTTGTCTGACAGACGGAATTCCCTCACTACAGTATATGGAATAGAGAAACGGTAGTGTCACCCTTACTACCTTATCAGTGCCGATGGTGACATAACTTAATAGATTACATGATTGCGACGATCAGCTGTACACATAACTGCATTATAAAAATGTAGATTCTCATACCCGTTGAGCGGCATCACTCCACTATTAGAGACTTTGTTGAAAATAATTTTATTTACTTATTTGTTGTTTTTGCTCTGTGTGTGTGCGTGTAGTGGAATTAAGCGTGATAGGAGAAAGCAATTCTTGCGTGATATCCGTACTATCTGATGCTGAGCCGGATGAGGTATACGGAAGGGTGATCGAGGAATCCCTGATCTCCAAGCCGATGATCTTGGTCAGTCGGGAAGATGCCTGGGTTCCCTCAGCCGCTCAGGGAGTGGTGAGACAACTCAAGTGGCGGAGTAAGGGATGAAAGTTTGTCAACATCTCTCTCTCTCTCTCTCTCTCTCTCTCTCTCTCTCTCTCTCTCTCTCTCTCTCTCTCTCAGACTGGTGGTTATGTGTCAATCTGCTCCTTTCTAATTATAACTAGGAGAAGACCGAGTAAGTAGGGGGTAGCAAATGAAGTCGATCTTTGTCATATATATTCACGTAAATCACCTTTTTTAGAACTGTGGTATAGCAGAATAGAATAGAATAGAACATGATCACCTTTAATATTTAAAGTAGGCACAGTGAACAGAAAATCATAGTATGCAGTATTATTTTTCGACCAATTGTGCTGACCCTAATGTTTATAATGAAATTTACAGAAATGAACGGAAATGCCATGCATATTGTACATTCACGTGGTTAAGACATGGGCCTCTATATATGGGGCGGAAATTCCAAAGCGCTACAGTGACTCATCTTAGAAATTGCTTTCAAACTATTTCAAAGATCTCCTGAAGTTTTATCTGAATGGCCCTCACAAATGTGCTGGTATTGGTTTTTGAAACTTGCAAATTCCAATAATTGTATGAAATTTGGCTATTTCACCATTACCGTCTGGAGGAGAGGGTGTTGGATATCGAAGCTGTTTATACTGTTTTATACTCTCAGATATTTGGGTTTCTGAAACTTGAAAGACTTAATTGTTTCCGACAGCACAAAACTATCCCTATGCCTGTGACGATCACATTGCCGACTGCACCACAGTGAGACTTTGAAGGACAGCAACAATACCAACCAACTGGCTACAGAATCTTTGCTGCACAGCTCACACATGTTCTGCTGAACAGAGCGAAGCAGCATTTTTCTTATAAATATCCATTTATGTCTGATCAGTTACCATTAATCCCCCTTTTAAAGGAAACTCGTGCAAATGTTGCTACATTGTCACAACGTGGCCGATATAGACTGATAACTGAAGGTACAAAGAAGCCCACAAACGAATGCAGTGCATGCAGTGCGCGAATATTCTTGGCGCCCAGCCATGGAGGGCTCGATGTGGCAAAAAAAAAAAAGAAAGAAAGAAAAAAAAATCGGCAATGCCGCCCATCTGAAATGACGCGGGGTTCAACTTTTTTAAATAAAGAAAAGTATCGAGGCGGGACCAGAAACACTCACGGCGACCAGAAACTAATTAGAAAGTGTTTTCTTCTTTTGGCCTAATCATGCTAATGGCGTCTCCGGGTGCTAAATCAGTAATACACGGTGTGTCACCAGGGTCCGTAAGTTAAAAAAGTACGTATAATTACTTGATATATAATTACCGGGATTTGTCAGCAGCGCGTTGGTTGGGCCGTGGGTGTTTTTTTGGGATTATTAACCGTTACTCTCTTTCAAATCAGTGAGTCCTTAATTAGAATCCAGTATGTGACACTTTTATCCTTCACCTCCAGTCATAGCGACTGGAGGCCGTGGGCAGCATTCACTGCCCACGCCCTGGTGAATCCCATTTTAAGCTCTTGTGAAAATTGAGCCTAAACATTCGGTTTTATTTCTGCCGGAATTAGTCATATTAACTAACAAAATAACAAGATCCCGTAATCAAAATAACAATACGATCTTGTAATAGGATCTCACATCCATACAGTTAAAATCCGGTCCGCATCAATACAAGCTGGATGATTAAGGAAAAAAATAATTAATATCTTTTACCAATTGTTACAAGGACATATGTTTGCTGCATGAAAACCACTTCTTTTTCTTCTCGTTAGCTTGTTAAAATGAAAGCATAAAACATACACATAGCTCTGAATTTACAAGTCTCCGGTAAATTCAAAGCATTCATATTTGTTATTTTTTACAACTTCAGATTTTAACGACAAGAAGAACTTTCAGCGGCTTCGTCTCTTTCTGATTGACTGTATTGGTGTGCCATAGACCAGACCAAAATAGGCGGGGTATCCATGCGGTTTGCTGGTTGAAAACGACAATGGGGACTTCACTGCAGTCGAATTTCTGAATGTGCAACACACGCTGACACAAATAATATATTCAGCTGCTGTGTTAAATTTCTGGATCCACAGAGCAATCAGCCAATGTCTGTCAGTTTAATAGGCAAGTGTCTGGGGTATCCAAGCTGCCTTGGTAGACTGTCTATCAAATCAACGGATGCTCATATGTACGTGTTTTTAAGGTGATCACATTGCTTGTGTGGTATGTAGAAATAACAGGCAATAAATAATTGTGTAATTGATCCTCTTTAGTATGTCCGGCTTCTTGGTTTTTGGTAAAGCACGCTTTATTCTGCGGAGGATTCGCTTCTTAATAATAACGTGTAAAAATAATTAAGGGTAATTGAACGAGGTCATGAATTAATTGTTGTGTAGACGAACAAGTGGCGCAGGAACGACGAGCTTGTGAGTCCATCCATGCCAGTAATGAGGCCAAGCAACAATTAATTCTTGAATGATTTCGATAATCCTTTTATTATATACTTTGTACTGCATGTTTGCAGTACATTTAAGCCGCATATTACACACAGAAGCCGAGAGAAAAGCGCAGCGCATTTTGGCAGGGTATTGCGGTCGAAAAAACTGAAGCTCTCCCGAAGGGCCATGAGCCTTGGCAACACCGCATAGCCAGAAATAGTATAGGGGCTATTTCTGGTATAGCTGCCACAAAGGCCACACCTTCCTAAGAGGTTTTTTTTCCGCTTATTTATCCTTATATTGTATTGCCACTTGATAAAATTGGGTCGATTTATCGTGCAGTTACACCCTGCGATTAACGAATTAACCGCACGCTGGCGACCCCTAATGGTGTAATAGTCACATTATTCGCTCATACATGTATGATAATATACAATAAGCTATAATACTGCTTATTAATGTGAGTTTCTAACGACCAGAAAGCAAACAGTCATATGTTTACCTTTCGTAAATACACTAATCGGAGCGTTGTCGACTGCCATAGCCCTTCCAAAGCGGGTTCAGTGCCCTTGGTTCTTCGTGTTTCTAACAATAACGTTAGAACAAAACAAGCCACAGAATAAGTAACACTCTTTCTTCTAATGTAAATGGGTATCAACGTATATTAATTTCATTTTGTTGAAGTACATATACGGTATGTCAAAATTTTTTCAATGCATACGATTGTACTCATTGTTCGGAGACCCATACAATTTTGGCCGCATAAAACTTCAACTTGGTGTGATTTTAAAATAGTAACCACAAGTAACAAACTCCGATTTATTCGTCAGTGTTCCGTTCATGCAATAGCAAAAACTAATCATTAAAACTCGTCCAGTAGTCTTTTATCACGTACAGTAGAATATAGTATTCAATATCATGCTAATGCCAGTATTAGTATTCCTCGGTGTTTGTTAGTCTTAACGAGTTAAATCAGTTAGCTGTTACATCCATATTTTGCAACTGCTTATACCGTGATACAGGACGTAAACAAGAAAACAAGAGGTCCAAGGACCTTGGGGATCTGCTTGACGCCAACAGTCAGTAACACGTGTAAATTTGAACAGTGCACTGGATCACCCCAAATGCTACCCCATATGTACTGCAAATATCCCACAAGTCCCAAACTTTAATGTTTCGTTCTACAGGTAGGTGTTTTTTTTTTTAGTAACAGGGCATTTTGAGATAAGTGCACTGAATAACCTAAAAATGACACCAAAATGTCCTTGAACATTACAAGGTCAACATTGTCCCATATATGTTCCACTAGTGCCGCTGAGTCCCGAATGTCACTCCACTTTGCTCTACGATTAGCCATTTCCAGGATATTTGCTTTTTTTGTTCATTTTCACATTGGCCACAGTGTTAAAATTTCAATCTTTTTTCAAATTTGTTAAAAAATATATATATGGACTGTCAAAAGGAACAGACATAAAATATGGCTGTAAACGAATCCTAAGTGTAGAAGAAGCACCATAATTTTGAATATCCTATTTTCGGAAAAATCACAAGGGCACCTAATGACCCCAAAATGACCTTAAAGGCTACTAGGCCAAAGATACCCCATATATGTTGAAGTATTCACTGCGTTTGGCTCTACGATCATTCATGTTCCAGATAAATGACTTTGTTTGGTTTCTCCATAGAATACAATGGTGAATTTGAAATTTTTAACAAAAAATTCGTTCAAAATCGTAAACTCAAAATTTAAAAAATCCCCAACGTAGTTTGGTGGGGAACTTTGGGGGGGGGGAGATGAAGATTCAAAATAAGTTTGGAAATGATTGGCTGCGATTTGTAAGAATAGTAGCGTTTTGAAATTTTCATTCCCAATTGAGTCCCATGTTAACGAAAATGAAAACAAAATCGTTAAAATTTCAATTTTCAAAATTCCAAAAATCCTAAACGCAGTTATGTGAGGGGCATTCAGAAGATAATTCAGGAGAAATTTGATAAATTTCGGCTTCGATTTGTAGAAGAAGTAGTGTTTCATTAATTATTATTACTATTTTGGAAATCATATTTTCGGAAAAATCACAAGTGCACCGAATGACCCCAAATGACCCTAGACACTACAAGGCCAAAGGTACCCCATATATGTTGAAGACTACCCGCGAGTGCCAAATTTCACTCCCTTTCGCCTTGCGATGTAGTTTTGTGAGGACCATCGGGAGGAAAAATGAAGGACAAGTTTGGAACTTTTTGGCTGCGATTTGTGGGAGGAGCAGCGTTTTGAAATTTTCATTCCATTGGGTCCCATGCTAACGAAAAATGAAAAATATTCGTTAAAATTTAAATTTGTAAGTTTTGTGAGGTCCATTGAGAAGAAATTTCAGGAGAATTTTGAAATCGTTTGGCTGCAATTTGTGGGAGGATTAGCGTTTTTAATTTTCTTTGCTCAAAAAGTCCGGGCGTACGTTTCAGGAAAACTAACATCTAAATTTTGAAAGAAATCCATGCAGTAGGTTCAGAAAAAATCGATGCCACAGACGGACGGACGGACGGACTAACGACGGTCAACGGATGAATTTCGATTTCATGAGCTCTGCTGACCTAGTCAAGCAGATCTATAAACGACACAAGAGTTCCACAGTCTTCGACGTCCTGCTTGATCGCTTATCTTTAACCATCGAGCATTAACTACTTACATATGCAGGCTTGTGAGGCAATTGTTTCCTTACTTTTCTATTGCCCACAATATTATAAATCTAAAGCAACAACTTTTGTGCAGACTGTCAAGCGACCATCATAAAACGTTTAGATGGAAACACCCATAACTGTAGGAGTAGCGTTTTTAATTCTTATATTACTAGTAATTAAAAAAACTCGCAAGCGTGAGACATCAAATGACCTTAAAGCATCAAAGTGACCCAAATAATTAGATACATAGCGTGGAGGGCCCCAATTTTCGTTCGTTTTCACTCGACGATTGGTCATTCTAAAACAATTGCAAATTTTCGTTTTCCCATAACCTAAGTGGTTCCGTATTAACCAAGCAACAGCAAAAACAATAACAAAAACGTTACAATTCCAACACTTCCGAAACAAACAACTTATCTGGGGATGTGGTGGACAGCTTCGTTTCCACAAAATTAGCCTTTATTCGGCGAAACGATTTCTGAGAAAACGCCTTTCACGGACGGACAGAGGGACGGACGACAGACGGTCGCGGCACAACACGCAGCCAAGTAGAGCTAATAATAAATGTTATCAGAAACAGTTTCGTCCAATAAAAATAGCAATACAAAATACAATTTTAGCGTACACCATGCCCCCTCCTATGTTGCCTTTGCTTGCTATCATGAAGGCTAACATTTTCCGGGTTTCCGGAGGTATTTTACAAGTAAAATCGTTGCTGAGAGCAGCAATATCGCTGCTCCAACAGCGGATGCTGCGATCACCACTGTCGTTGCAACACTCGAGGCAACGACACTGGAATTCTCCGGATCTGGAAAAACATATATTCAGTATACACACTTGCTGTCGAGTTAGCAATTCTATTAGCATTTAATCTGATCCAATTTCAATTTAAAACTAACGTTACATTCACAGCTCACATGTTTTATTTTCTCTTACAATGGAGACCTCCTTGGTTGAATTATAGAGAAAAGACTCCCCACGGAGAAAATTCAGAAATGTGTGTGTCTTCCAATGAAACAAATTATAGTTAATTACATTAAAAAGTATAAACTACTAGATAATGTGGTTTCTATTTTATTTGTAGGAAATTCAAATATTGAAGGGCTTATACCATTTACATGTCCAACTGTGAGTTACATTGTATAACATTATGCTTCCTATCTTACCATCTTTAGCTAAGTATATCTCCCGTGTGGTCCCGTCGCCTATGCCATTATACATCATGCAGAAATAGCTCCCGTAGTCCACTTCTCTCACATTTCGCACGTGTAAGTTGCTGCTGATTTGGTAGCCTGTGCGATTGTTCCTGGATAAAGGTTCGAGAAAAGTGTGCATGCTGTCAAGTCATCATTGTGATGGTGTATTTGTGATGTATTTTCAATTTCTACTCACAAAAGTCCTAACTGATTTTGAGTCTCATTTTGCGACCAGTTACATTGTCACGAAAACATTTACCTCCCCCCCCCCCCCCCACCGGCCGAATCTCGAAGAGTTACAATGCACGACGAGCCTACTCAAGTAGGGCATCTTTTTATCTGTTCCGTGAAAAAATGGTGCATTGAAAATCAAAACGCCCAAAGTTAGCTTTTGTGTAACATCTCGCAAAGTATCTTTTTGGATAGCAGCTGGAAGTTGCTTGCCAGGCGAATGGAAGTTTTGGTGACAATGATGACTTACACAACTTCGGTGAAGTATATGCGCTCGGAGGGGTCAGCATGGAAGAAAGTGACATCCCCCCTCTCTACGGACTTCCATTTAATCCATAATAAACTGCAGAATGGGCACTGGGCCTGCGGAGTGAAGAACCCGCTACATGGAAGGGTTAGGTTTCTACCCGGAAGTGACGACACTGATATGTTCGGCTCTGGCGGAGCTATTGCCAGAGGCGGTGAATCAAAATGGTCGCAGTCTGCAATAAAGATAACATCGCATCGAATTGTTTATTGTTTAATGATAAAAACAGACATTATACAATAAAATACACGAGGGATTGAATATCATTGAACTAATGTGAAATTGAGGGCTGTTGTGTGTGTGTGTGGGGGGGGAGGGGGGGTCTGAGTATCTACTATATCGTCTTTATAAAACAGATTCGCCCACATTTTGATTTCAGTAGTAAGATACGTTATGCAAACTGAGAAACACTGGTTGTTAACTTGATTTCTTGGTAACCAGGGCGTTTTAAAAACTGACATAAGGGTGAATCGTTAGTAAAAAAAAACAAAAAAACAGGACACATCGGAAGAACGTTGGCACTATATCAGTCATGTTGTGTTTGTCTTCCTGCTCTGGTCACATCCCAACACAAATTTAATTATATAAGTTCTATTAAGGCAAAGTTAGGCGATATTATATAAATATCAAGTTTCTCGATACAAATCATGTTAAAATCCACAGTAACAATTGGAAAAAAAAAGCAAAACTGAAAGTCATTTTATTTGCAAAAATCTCTGTGTAAGTCTCGAAGTACTGTTGGCATATTGCTGATACAAAATGTATTATGAACTTGATCATACTTACATCTACTAACTGCTGCCAAGATATTTCAATCACGCGTTCAACGGGTCTAATCAAATGTTGTTAGTGTTTAACAGTTTTTTTTCCAAAATGACCAGATTAAGTAGCTAAAGCCGTAAATGTTTCACGGAATCTTACATGTTTTTGTGACCATTGATAAATATCATCAACCATTTACGCTGTTTGTACGCCTAGTAATATTTCGTCCGGGTTGAAACCACCCCGATATGTGGAATCGCGTTGCAGAAAAAGTGACACAGAATTAAAGTTAATCAGAATCACTTTTGCTTGTGCATAGTGTGAACAGAAACTACTTTATTTTGAACAGCTGGGTTATCGAGTCTTGGCCCACGAACTTCTTATATCCATGATAATAATGCACAACGGGCCGTTAAAATACAATTCAAACGGTACATCGAATATATACTATTTATAAATTTTGCTCTTTCGTAATATGCCAGCGCATTCTTTCTTCTTCCGTTTTGGTTTGCTCATCCGATATACTTTTGAACCTCTGCAGGGGGTTACTGCGATGCTTTTGTGTGTATGTCTGTCTGTTAAGAAAATATCTCAAACAGTATTTAAACAGTCAACTTTGTTTTTGGTGGAGACTTTCCCTCTAGCCCAAGGATGTAGTGATTCGATTTTCAGAAAATCGCAAAGGGTGGGTGTGGGAGGTCCAAAATTTTGACCTGATGATAAGCATGATAAGAGATAGGAGAAAAAGCGGCTATAACAGCCAAACCGTGAAGGATGGAAATGTGGTTACTATTATGCATGAATATGAAATCATATATGGGGAGTCCAATATGGCACCATTAAATTTGACCTTGCGTGACCTTGAAAGGTCAAATTCAAAGTCACTGAGGTTTTGAACCCTTATATCTCATAAAGGAGTCTAGTTAGGCAATATGTTAGTATTAAACATCAATAGGAAATCATATGTGAGGAGTCCAATGGCACCATCATATTTGACCTTGAGTGACATTGAAAGGTCAGTATCAAGGTCACTGAGATTTCAAAGCCTTATATCTTGAAAGGAGCCGAGTTGTATGTTACTATTAAACATTAATAGGAAACCATATGTGGGAGTCAAGTGGTGCCATGACATTTGACCTTGGCTGACCTTGAAAGGTAAAATGCAAGGTCACTGAAATTTTGAGTTAGGCCATATATTACCATTGAACATTAATAGGAAATCATATATGCGGAGTCCAATAGCACCATTAGATATGACCTTGAATGACCATGAGAGGTCAATTTCAAGGTCACTGAGATTTTGAAACGTATTTATATCTCATCAACGAGCAAAGTTAGGCGATATGTTGCTATTATAAACATCAATAGGAAACCATATATGGAATGTCTAATACCGCCGTCATATCTGACCTTGAGTGACCGTGAAAAGTCAAGGTCAAGTCAAGGTCACTGAGATGTCAAAGCCTTATATCTTGAAAAGCAGTCGAGTTAGGTCATATGTTGCTATTAAACATTAATAGGAACTCATACATGGGGAGTCCATTGGCACATCCTATTCGACCTTGAATGACCTTGAAAGGTCAAACACAAGGTCACTGAGATTTCAAAGCTTAATATCTTGAAAAGGAGGCGAGTTAGGCCCTATGTTATTATTAGACATTAATAGGAAACCATATATGAGGAGTCTAATGGCACCGTCACATTTTGACCTTGAGTGCCCTTGAAATGTCTAAATTTCTAACTTAAAGTCACTCCCGGTTTCGTACCCTAGTTAGGCCTTATGTTACTATTAACCATTAATAGGAAACCATATATGGGGATCACAATGGCATTGTCACATTGACCTTGAGTGACACTGAAAGGTCAAACTCAAGATCACTCATATTTCGAAGTCTTATATCTTGTAAATAAGCCATTTAAGCCATATGTTACTATTAAATACTAATAGGAAATCATATTTATGGGGAGTGCCAAACGATCAACTTCATTTTTGGTGGAGGGCTTCCCTCTGGCCCGGGGGAAAGCATTCGATTTTGAAAAAATAACCCTCTCCCAGGGTAAGGGTGTGTATTTGTGTGTGTGTGTGTGTGGGGGGGGGTGTCAAACTTTTGGCCTAATGATAAGAGATAGGAGATTTTTCCAGTGGCTATAACTCCTAAACGATGAGAGGAAGACCTGTGGTTGTTATTAGACTCTAATAGAAAATCATATGTGGGGAGTCCAACCACACGATTGTATTTGACCTTGAGTGACCTTGACAGGTCAAATTCAGGGTCACTCATATTGCAAAGCCTTATATATTGTAAAGGAGACGATTTAGCCCATGTGTTACTATTAAACACAAGAAAGACCGCTGGGACAGCGGAAAACCCCGCCGCCAACAAATTCTCTTTTGTGACATCCAGATTAAGGTGTGGTAATAAGCCACAGGCAAATATATATATACCATACAGATCTACCACTCAAAATCTGAGTGACCTTGACTTTGACCTTTCAAGGTCACTCAAGGTCAAATTTCATAGTGCCAGCATTGGACTCCCCATATATGGTTTCCTATTAATTTGTAATAGTAACATAGGGACTAACTAGGCTCCTTTGCGAGATATAAGGTTTTCAAAATTTGGTGACCTTGACTTTGACCTTTCAAGGTCACTTAAGGTCAAATTTGACAGTGCC
>JAAUYG010144484.1_pt1 | contig 12278 bp, 11 predicted proteins | sample 7278091 | NCBI WGS metagenome assembly JAAUYG01 (sample SAMN14350201, study PRJNA611818) | marine sediment metagenome | isolation source: surface marine sediment (0.6m) | place: French Polynesia: Moorea | collected 2018-08
CTCAATGCTCCATTGGTGGGCAGATATCCTGTGATACCGTGATATATAACAGCCCAGTGGAGCACTGGCGCTCAGGGTACCTTTCCGCCAGTGGTTCACTGACGGAAAATGTTGGATCGGGTGATTAATACAGACTGACACCAGGCTGACAGGTCATAGAGTAGAGGTGCCATGAGGCTCGAATTGCCATGAGTGCCATAGTAGAGGTTATATTAAAGGTCATAGGTGAGGTTATGGTAAAAAGGTGATAGGTAAAAGTAGAGACCAACTACCACAGTTGAGGTCATAGGTCATTGTAGAGATGAGAGGTCATAGCAGGGGTAAAAGGTCATAGTTAAGGTCAGATATCATAGTAGAGATTAGAGATCACAATATAGGTCAGAGACCATGGTTGAGGTGAGGGGTCCCCATAGTAGAGGCCAGAGGTTATATTAAAGGTCAGAGGTTGTAGTGGATGTCAGAAGCCATAGGCCAAGATGTCACAGTAGAAGTCAGGGGTCACAGTAGAGGTGAGGGATCATAGCTGAGTCAGAGGTTACAGTAGAGGTGAAAGGTCATAGTATAAGGCAGACCTCATAGTAGAAATAAGAAATCATAGTAGAGGTCACAGGTTATATTATAAGTCAGAGGTCATGGTAGAGGTTAGAGGTCATAGTTGAGGTGATAGGTTGAGGCGAGAGGTCCCCAGAGTAGAAGGAAGAGGTCATCTGAGATATCAGCGTTCACAGTAGAGGTTAGAGAAAGAGCAGAGCTCAGAAGTCCTAGCCCGGGAGTCCTAGTAAAGGTGAAAGGTTATAGTATAGGTCACGGGTCATAGTAGAGTTAGAGGTCATGGTAGAGGTGAGAGATCATAGTAGAGGTGAAGGGTCAGAGTAGAGGTGAAAGGTCAGAGTAGAGGTGAGAGGGCAAAATGTGAATCTTGCACTATGTTAGCGTGCAGTGGAATCAGTCTTTAACAAGAACCAAACATGCAGTAAGTCAATTAAAGCGTTTACGTGAGTGTAGTTTCGTAGAAAATGGTAATGTCTTGACTCCAATGTAAGTAAGTAGTAATTTATTTTTCAACTGCACAGCTCACATATTTCACAAGGAAAGTATACATATGCGTACAATCTGTGGTATCTCATCATAGCCATGAGCTGTTACAGCTAATATATTACACTTTCATATAATACTAAAAACTGACGTGCTGTCAATGAGACCCCGCCAAAAAAGAAAAGAAATAGAGAAAATAAACCAAAATAAATAAGAGAGAAGGTATAGTAGTGATGAACGAAACGAAAGAAAAGGGTCATACCATCGAAAACACATTCACATGTACAATTAGTTACAAAGGACAGTTCACGCACGTGACCACTAAATAATCCCTGTGTAATAATATAGGCTGGCATTAATCTAGTGCAACATTAATCTAAGCGGGCCGACAATATATGCATGTTATAATACGCTACATATTGATTAGTAATTCTATGCAGGCGAGGCGCGGTTCCTTTTGTGTTAATTCTCTAGGTTAATCAATTAATAGCAGGAGAGTAAGTATCTTTTCCTGGATGTATTGAAGGAAGCCACGGAGTGACAATTGCAGAGATTTGTGGGTAAGCTGTTCATAGGTCAACACCTTTTGATAGAAAAGAATTAGCCATTAGTACCGTACAACTGTGTGCCTTATGAAGTCGAGCATTCTGTCTGGTGTTGTATCCATGGATATCTGCATTAAGACCATAATGTCTAATCAGAGATACGGGTAAAATCATATTTACTTGACAGTACATATATCTACTTAGAGCTAATTTATAAATGTCATCAAAATTTAGTATTTTTAAGTAACGAAACAGTTGTTTGGTACCATTTATATCCGTGCTATGGCCGATTATGCGTACTGCTTTTCGTTGTACTACCCTTATTTGGTTAATATATTTAGCATGCGTCGAACCCCAGAGGAGAACCCTATACTGTAGGTAAGAATACATCGATAGAGTAATATAAGGTTTGCAAACATGTTTGTAAAATGCTATAGATCACAAAGTTTCAAACCGACCACACGCAGCACGGTGAACTTAATTAATCTGGCACGCACAACATCTATTGGGTTCCGTTTTCCAGCTCTACTGATTCCCCCAGGACTCTATAGGAGGCAGTGTTATAAATTTTATGCCGTGGCTGGGCTCCCACAGGATTCAGGCGGCTGCAGTGACTGTACGCGTCCTCAGCCATCCATTAGGGGACACTAAATTATTTAAAGCCAGTTTGAATCTCTATCCCGTCCCAGGCACCCACCCACTGTTCGAGTGATATTTCAGCAGGTATTTGGCAGGTATTAAATGCAGCTAATCTAATATCGCTAAAGGTTAATATGCCTGGTTAAATGCTAAACGTGTCTGTCCGCATTACTGGATAGCATGTTTTATTCATTGCATGCAAGGCGGAGACACTTGTTTCATATGACAGAAAACCATGGAGGAAAGGTTTTTCTGATATATTTGGTGGCCTATACATCTGTCTGAATTTGCTGTGTAAAATACAGGTACATGTATCTTCCACGTATCCCCCCGCGTAAAAAAAGTTGCTTTGTAACACTTAATCGCAATGTCTGAAATGAGGTATTCAAACGGAAGGTATTGGACGGATTTCCCATGGATAATCGCCCAAAAATATCGCATTACCTACAAATATCACATTGCCTACAAATATCACATTGCCCACAAGTATCACATTGCCTACAAATGTCACATTGCCTACAAAGTCACATTGCCCACAAATGTCATATTGCCCACAAATGTCACATTGCCCACAAATGTCACATTGTCTACAAAGTAACATTGCCTACAGATATCACATTGCCTGCAATGTCACATTGCCCACAAATGTCACATGATTTACTAACTTGTCCAGCAATGAGGTGACGTTACTCTATAGGTGAATACAAGCGCGGTGTCTGTGGCACATTTGTGGCTGCTGGCCTATTTGTGGCCAAGGCCTTTGATACGCGTAGGGTTACGACGTAACATTTACCGCCTTTTGGACTACCACTGCCACATTTTCATTGTTTCTGGGACAGCACTCCCACCCGCACAAATGTAATGCCATGTACGTTTGACTACTATTTGAGGCAGGACCATGTTACTCTCTATGGTGGATTTGGATGTGTTATATAGATAAATGTGTCCATAAATGTCACATTTCCTGCAAATGGAGATTTATGGAGACACACCTGGCATTTCCCAGTAGCTTAACGCAGGGATTGGCAGGTACGTGTAGTAAACTCAACATGCTTACCCTCTCAACAGATACCCTCTTGCTTGAGCTATTCAGCACGACTAGAACTACGACTGTAGCGTAATATGAATTATATGGAGGAATTTGCATGCTTTTTTCAAGCTTCCATGACATTGTAGTGAGCTGTCACATCTCGACTACTAGCCGCCTAAGCTCTGTATGACCTTCTGTTTGTGCTGGAAGGGGGCGCTTTTGAGACCCTGTCTGTGACAGGGTAAGTGTTAGCCATACAGGAAATATTCACAATGACAGGGTGATGCTCAGTATCCTCTGCTGGATCCTGAAGATGATGTCCATGTGTTTCTTATACAGATCAATTACACAATTACACATTTAAAATAACAAAGTTACTATGGACCCACGCAATAGGCCAAGCTGCCAGGCCTGTTAACACAAGTCAGAGCATTAGTTTCCTTGCCAATTTGAGGAAGGTACACTATGCCAGCTGCAGTGGCCCCCGAGGTGTTCATTGCACTGAGTAACCATGTCTGCTTCTGTCGAAACAGTTCAGTGTATCGAATATGGTGATGGCACCGACTGGTGCAGACGTCTCACAAAATTAAACTCATTTTTGACGCCGACTCTTAAACTACATGTAGACTCCAAGCCCCCCAATGCAGCGTTTGCAAAGGAGACCTCTTGTAAACGAACCCTATGCAGGGAAAAAGTTGGTATCACGAGAGTGGCTGTGCTATCACTTGAAGTGGCGCATCCGCATCACACAAAAGACGTTACCAACCAGAGAGGAAGCTCCCTAAAGGATGTAAGGCTAAGTTTCCACTTCTTAGCCAACCTCAGTCAATATTAACGTTTGGGTTTTGACCTAGCCAAAGCTCTAAATTAATACGCCGTTATTGATATTTTGTATATGTATACCTATTCATGGCCTAGGTACAATAAACATACATGTACATACAGTGTTTGGAAATCTTCACTTTTGTTATTTAAAACCCTGGTCAAATATTCTGAAATAGAGATCTCAAACAGCACTGAACAGACGGCAGAGTTAACGGTATCATCATAGGATATGTGAAATATCGTCATGTAATCAAATTACCAATGCCTGAGTCCCATAATCCTATTTGTTACGACCTTCATCTTTGAGGAAAAACTGGATGTATCGGTAAACATATACTGTAGTAATTGATTCTAAGACGGTAGATATGTGTAGGCAAAGGGGATAAAGGAGCGCCAGGTAAAGTAAAGCTTGCCTTGCCCACAGAGCGTGCTAGAATCATGCGACCTACATGTACTGCCAGTGAGTGGAAGCTGCAAGGAAAGGTCCACGACATGATGTCCACGTCGGCCACCCACCCAGTTGAATTTCAAAATTTGGCGCATACGAAACCATTCCTCTTGTAAAACAGCTAAAACAGTTCTAATTCTTAGTTCTTGGCGAGCAGTAATGCGCATGCGTAATTATACCTCATACCGTCATCTCACTGTCCCAGGTATGATTCAAATAAAATGTCATTCGATAAACTTTACAGTGACAGATGGATTGACTAATGTGCAAACACATCGACTGTCTTGTTTGTTTGTTTTTTTTTAGTTTGGCATTCACCGGTACTGGGGTAAGTACCGTAATCCATTTACTAACATTTGTATGAAGTCGCCTTTTATTCAAATAGGCAGAAAAATAAAGAAAAAGCTTTCACCTCTGCTCCAACATATTGTTGCTGAGCACATGTCGAACACACGCCGAGCACGTGTGAGTTGCACAAATGGAAGGCTCCATTTTGAGATGAGTCAGGCGTAACTCTACGTATGCGTTACGCTACAAAACGTAATAAATATCCAAAGGCCTACGTCGCCAAAACTTTTCGAAATGGCTCGTATCTGCTACATTTTGAAAGTAAAAGTTGATTTCCCTCAAATTATGGGCCGATGGGCGGACGCGTGGATGCCAAAGTGAAGAGCAAATCCTCGGATCTCAGCCATTTTCCGTTGCCACTGATTTTTGCAGACTCTTTCATACTCTGTGTTGATATATTATACATAGGGAGGTATAGGTTTGATACAAGTGCTCGCTGACGTACATGTATTAGTACACGCCTCTCAGCAGTAGGCGAAACTACATACGCCACATTTCCCAGTTTGCATTGCCATCTACTCTCTAGCCCTCTTAAGTGTTCCACGATAAAATGATGCATTCTGTAAAAGATGGGTCGCTTAGATGTTTACAAACACAACTTGTGCATTATAGTTATCATCTGGGTATCTGTAGGTCGAGTGTTTGTGTGTTTGGGTTCTCAGAGCTGCACGGTCGGTGTCTGCTCTATTCTCTTTGATCCAGTACAACGTGAAACACGGTAACAGATAGAGACAGCTGAACTTTGGCTACCTGTATCTAACATACAGCAGTAGTGAGAAGAGGGGATTTCCCTACCTGTCTGACCGAGAGTTTCTCTTACTTTGCATTTGCGAGGTAATGCTGCGTGTTTCTCTGGCAGACTCTATGGCCATTGTGGACCGACCCTAGGCGGCTTGTCACAACGCAGCAGAGCTAACAATTACATACACTTTCGCCAGCGAGACACATATCAAAATGCCTCTTATCCAGCGAAGATACTGGAGATTCTAACACTTCACAGCCATATATCACGCATAAACATAGTAGGATATAAATATTACTTATCATCTGGAAATTAATGCCGCTCCAGAAAAGCTACATGCACACGAACGTTAAAATTTGCACTGCAGGATCAAGTACTGAAAGTTGTGTATTCACAGGTAATACGTCTTATTGCACGATTAATCGGGACTGTTTCCACTACTGAATGTTTCATAGCTATTTTCATCCACATACCGCTTCGCCAATCATCTGTGCATGAAAAGAGCCTAATTGTATTTCAATTAATCCCCTAACGTCTAATTATAAATACGGGGGTTTGGGTTTACGCTATGAGGCACAAGATTTGTATAGATGCCCTTGATTAAACACTGGGGGAGTCTTCAAGAATCGTGTTGAGATCAAAGTTGAGGCCCTAAAGGCCACGGTTCTCCATTGAGGAGCCCCAACCTCTGCGGTATGGCAGGATTGCTGTAGGGTTGGTGGTCTCGAAGATTCTTAAGTTCACTGTTTGGATGACGTCAGTCCCCTGGCTAGGTAAGATATTCACACTGCTCACACTGAGCTCGGAGACCTTTCGCGAGCACTGGGCCCATATTCCACAGCAGCTGCTGATCTTATTTATTTTAGAAATCAAGAAGTGGACAAGGCAAGAGCATCCTTCACGCTCCTGAAGCAGCGACTGGAGTGCTGGCGGGTTAGATAGTCCGGGATTCTGTATGTCTGCTGCCAGGCAGTTGGTACATGTACCTGGCCTCCCGAACGGGCCATCTCAGCCAGACAGTGGGTATATATAACTCGGCCAAACAGCAACAAGGCAAACCAAACAAACCGAGGAAAGGTCTGGGACCATCTCCTCAGCCACTCCATCAGGACATGGCGAGACTTTTGGGATGGGTAACATATCCTGCCAAGGAAAAGGCTTCGTCTCCACACTGAAGACAAAAAAGAAGAGTGTTTTCTGCATGATACAGTTGCGTGTCCTAGTATCTCCTCAGCCACTCTATCAGGACACTGTGTATACGGTATTAGACGTTTCGGATGGGCAAGATATCTTGGCTGCCCAGGGAAGGACCTCGTCTCCACGCTGAAGACAAAAAGAGTTTTTTTTTCTGCATGATATACAGTTGCGTGTCCACGGTACCGATTTAATACCACATATATCCTTTTGGTTTACAGTTTGAACTGTGGCAAAAATTGCGCAGACTGAGCCTCAGGCAAACATTAAACATATTGCCTTGTACATTTGTATCTGGGGTATCGATCACGACAGACGATGTATGAGCAGTCCTGCTTTTATTTATTTATTTATTTTTTTATTTATTTGTACTCGAAGCACAATATTGCTGTAAATTACAAAGTGAGGCACCCAGTCTGTATATAAATAATTTAAGATGTCCACGATATTACTCTCTGATGCATCCGAGTCTCTCAGTTCAACAAAATCCCTGATTATTCCTGAATAGATTAAATCTTCTTCTATAATACCCGCCCTGCCCCAGGGGAGCATACGACTAAAACTAAAAACTGTTTGAAACTGGCGAGCTGTTTATAGCTGAAAGCTGCCATGAAACATCGCACTTCGTCTGTAAAGCTGACCGTTGTGTTTAACTTGTAACAACACTGTTTCAAAATGGCTTAAGACTTCCTCCCAAATCCTATAGGTCCGTGAACGTTAATGTTCTTACAGCTCAGTTTCCACACAACGGGAGGGGAATATGAGTTTCAAATAATATATTTCAATACCGCTCTTGAACAGATAAACGAGGCACCTTGTGGCGCCATACTGGCGGTTATCTTCGAAACGACCCTTTTTGTTCTTACGCTAACTACAGAATTTACAAATGTTTCAACACGGGAAATATTCCTTCTGCTGTAAGTTGGCGAAGCTCTCACGGGGATTCCCAGGCCCTGAGGGGGGGGGGGGGGTAGCAAGATAATCGAAAGGAAACCAGGTGGCCTGAAGCATCGTCCTTCGTTAATCCAAAAGTGGAGAAAAAATATGGTGCCGTAGATTGGCCGAATGCATTTGGGAACGAGAGGGAAAGGGACGAATCACTTATACACGGAAACCGTTTCGTGGTCTCCAATGGGTGGCTAAGTGGTTGTTAACCTTCCATTTTGTGCCTATATCACAGCCAGTGTGTTTTTGTTGTGGGCCACTCACTACTTGACACTGGTGCCAGCTTGCATCAGAGGCCCTTAATCTTCATTATACAGAGTCCGTGCACTGCTCCCTTTCTCAAATTGAATCATTCTGGGCCTAATAGGGCTACTGGCGGGGCCCAATAAGCGATAATAGGAGCCAGGACATAGCTTTTCACTCACCGTTCGTGACAGGAATTCCATATCTAGCAATTTCTGTATGTGGTCCAATGCTCCAATAGTCGGACACATTACCCTCTTGAAACTTGCATCCCTTTCGGGATATTACTTTTCATATCGTACTTATTGTGTGGCCAAACATACAGGGTAGGCTGTATGTGTATACAGACAATTGCATTATGGGAACGCCTTTATTATACAGTGGTATCTCATATTAGAAGACTGCTGCTGGTACAATTAACATGGTTTTGTTTAAGATGTTTCCTTTCTGAATATCAGATGTTTATTATTATTATTATTATTATTATTATTATTATTATTATTATTATTATTATTATTATTATTATTATTATTATTATTATTATTCCGGATTAGGGGATATAAGTTCGATGTTGACATATTGTTTTAATTCTGCGGGTAAAACCCAGGCCCGCTGGTCTACACCGATAAACAGGCACCTGACAAATTGTTGAGAGATAGATATGAAGCAGCATCATCATTAGCGTCAATCTCTTGACATGTCCTTTTTTTGCAAGCGAAATTAATTACAGCCCACAGACCTGAAGAACCGGAATAAGCCACCCGGTCTCCCTGTGATAAACCCCGATAGGGGGACAGGGTCACGTGATAAATCAGCTACACTAACAAGAACTCACGGCAAGTCTGGGGGCGAGGCCTGATATGAATGTAAATTGCTGACATATACTCTGTTTGAAGACGAAGGCAGCCACATATTTTCTACCTCCGACCGGATCCGGAAATAGAAACAAATTTCGCTGGTGTGTGTTTGTTTATTAAGCTATCAGATCAGTTTATGAGGCCGCAGCTGCGTCGTTCATGTTTCGGGTACTTCGGGTGCATAACGCAATATTGATAGCGGAGTGACAAATTAGGTTTAATATTTTGGGTCCGCGAACGCATAGGGGGTACGATTTTTTTTTTGTTTGTTTGTTTTTGACTTGTACCTCGTCATACATATGCATAAAAATTTTAAATGCCATTTTATTGGTGACTTGAATTTTTGCCACAGGCAAAGTCATATCTTGTTAGGTGAAATGTAAGGTAGGCGGTGAAAGTTATGTCTTGAATCATCTCCTGGTGATCGCTATGGATATCGTATATTTTGGCATCTAACAGAAAGATAGCAAATCGGATATGAAATACTTTTTTCACTCTCAAAGCGGCACTCCAATTTAAGCTTTAGTATAAAGGCACAGGCCTCCTTTCTATTTTGTTTACATCACACACTGAGCACCGGTGACGTCACACTTTCAGACAGTGTGACGTCATTTATTTATGTTTTTGGGACGGTGTTTGAGACAATTTATTTAGAAACAGTGTCTGTGATGTAATTTAGTTACGCCTTTGATACAGTACTGGTGACTTTTTCTCAACATTGAGACAGTGAAGGTTAAGTGTACATATTAATGTATTTTAATCGTTCTATAAAAATCAACGGTACCAGATTAATGGCACTCTTTTAGTCTAGTCCCGAGTCCTGCCTCGTCATATAGTGGGCTGGAACCCGTAACAATTAAGGTTAAATGGCTTATCGGGTCACTAAATAAATGCTTTTTGCATCTACACAAAGAAATGACCAATAGTACGTTGACATGCAATAAGATTGACAATAAATGCTCATCAGTACACAACAAAAGGCCAAGGCGACACGAAAGAAGATACCCCAGGGAGGGGTCGCGGAGGGAGTATCGGCGTTTGTGGGACGCCCAGGGACATATAGCTATTGAATTCCGTCCTGTGAAGCTCTGGGAATATGTAAATGGACGAATCCACGCTTCCTCTGCCGGCTAAATCCAGGGCATTTGCTGATATTATTGATTCTGTGTGTCCTTGTGAGAGTGTTCTTTCATTCTCCCCCTGCCAGCGCTGCCAGCGCCTCACACCTACCACAAACTTGGCTTTTGGTGGTATGCTCAGCCGTAGCTCTTCTAAAACACACAGAGACCGCGGAGAGAGGGCGAGGGGGGTGGAGGAAGAGACAGAGAGATGCATGGACATAAAAGAGGTGAACAGCCGATGAACAATCATTTCTCACGGACGACTGACATCCGTCGTTACCGTCCAGCCCGCCCCTCCCTGGGACCAACCCCGCGGGCTATTATTCAGGTGCACGGCATGGTACCATTACAAGGCGTGCCCACACCGGGAACGCACGCTAGATTCCGCCAAATAACAATCCGAGTGATGCGACTTTTGTGTCAATAAATAAAAAATAAACCCCATGCATTGACGACCCAAGGCTTTGGGCGTTTGTCGCGGCATATAATGTGCGGAAGAGCGGCTCCCCTGCGTGTTCAGGATGCAGGGACCAGTAAAAGAGTTCGTGGTTGATTCTGTGTATCCCCAAGCACAATGGAAGCACCGCGTGGACGAGTTTTACGGTGCAGGAATGGTACAGATCATTGATTCTGATTAACCCGCGGTGACAGTGGCTTTATGTCGCATACTCGGCTGAGGGTTTACTACAAAGGCGGCATTAATAAATCAACTTAAACTGGCGTCTCTTCAACGCCTCATCAAAGCCGTTTCGGCAGACAGGCTGGATGGCTCATGCTTCTAGACTCGTCAGATAACTCCGAGGCGCATTGAAGCATTGCCGTTTAACAGTGGCAGTCCAGCATTCACAGAGCGTTAATGGTCTCTGCGAGGAAGGAGGGAGAGAGGAACTGAGGTATCGTGGCTGACTACAGGGTGGTTTTCGGTGCGAGATACAGCGCAGGCTTTTCGATGCGGTATACAACACAAGCTGATAGCGAGCACCTGTACGGGCCGAGGAAAGATAGACCCTCATTTCGTTACGTGAAACCTTGGCAAAGATGCCTCTGCGCTAATGGGCGGTAAAATCGCTCGTAAAATCCCTCGCATTTCAACACGTGTATTAGTCCTCGAACGGCATATCCAGGAAGAGGCCTCTAGGCCACTGAACATTACTTCCTTGGAGTGCCTCGCAGCTCTTCTCGGCGAGCCAAGTTATTTTCCGACGAACTGTGTAAACATTCTGTCGGACATGCCATGTGAAACGGAGCCTGTATTGCCACATGCACAACGGCATTGTGCTTTCTTTGAAGAAAGCAGTCAATGTGGAAAATATAATGCCTAGCTGTGGTGTTCCAGTGCATTGTTATACCGACGTAAGGCAATGTGGGAGAAAATGTCGGTTATGTTGATCCTCTTAAATTTTGCTACTGTGTTAAGGCCCAATTAAGGTTCCCGAAAACAGACAGGCCAAAAACAAAATCCCATAGAAGTTTTGGTGCCGAGATATTTTAATTTTTCAAAAGTACTACCTTGCTACTGTGTTAATGCCCAGTTAGGGTTCCCGGGAACAGAGAGGCCAAAACACATTTCATAATTAGTGCTTCCCCGTACAAAATTCACTAATTTGTGCTTTAATATTACAGTACGTATAGTGGATATAGTGGAGACGCATGTTTCGACAGGGATCAGTTTAATACGGGATAAACATCGTGCATAATAACGTAATCCCGGGTAATGAATCAAGAAGCACACTGACGTCGCTATAAGGTCGAAATGCCAATTACTGCTAAAGTGGCCTGACTTTTTGTTCCACGCCGCCTTATTCCCTTTCACATCCAAAGTGTTTCTCTCGATCCATCATCCCCGTACATGCCGAGCGGTGGGCTCGCCAAGTCGAGTCAACAACGAGCGCGACACCAGGAAGCGGCGGCTCTCCCTGCTTTGAGACCGAATACACGCGCGTACCTATTAGTATCGGCTTCGTGTGTTTATCAAACATTCCATTTCTTGGAAAGTGGCGATAATGTTGAGAAATGGAATACATAAAAAATTGATTGGGTCTTATTAACGACAATCTTACTACCTTCAATACCGTGCCAGTGACTGACAAGACGCAACGACGTACTCACACACTGCTGTATCTCTAAGACAGTCAATGACGTACTCACACACCGTGGTATCTCTAAGACAGTCAATGACGTACTCACACACTGTGTTATCTCTAAGACAGTCAATGACGTACTCACACACTGCGGTATCTCTAAGACAGCCAACGACGTACTCACACACCGCGGTATCTCTAAGACAGCCAACGACGTACTCACAC
>JAAUYG010225457.1_pt1 | contig 12278 bp, 7 predicted proteins | sample 7278091 | NCBI WGS metagenome assembly JAAUYG01 (sample SAMN14350201, study PRJNA611818) | marine sediment metagenome | isolation source: surface marine sediment (0.6m) | place: French Polynesia: Moorea | collected 2018-08
ACCATGTTGACAGACATGACTCCTCAGCAAAAGTTTACTAATATGCCTAGTAGTTTTACTGAACTATATAACATGTATAACATTGTCTAATATAATGTGGTTTGATACAGTATTAACCAGGATTCCAGGAAATGTATTTTCAACATTTTTTTCAAAGGACTTCTTTGGTATCAAGCCATATTTTATCACTTTTGTGAAGTATCTGATTACTGTTATTATGTATTATAGCCAGCGTGCACATAAATCAAGGGTGGGTCCTCTATACAATTTTAGGGCAGGTTGTCTTAAGGATGGATTCACCATTGACAAGAGGTTGATCATAAAACTGCTGTTAGAGCATAGAACTTCACTAACCCTAGATTCCAGCCCCCTGGGAGTCCACAGTTAGCTGGCTACTTGTTCAGGATTGCACATGGTATTGAATACATTTCTTTTGCAGGCTGGACTTGATATAGCTATATTAAGATGGGGGACAGTGCCACAGAGCCCAAGCCAGTTGTCTTACTCACAGGTGAGTTGCTTACTAGTAGTAACATAGGATTAACATTTTTGCCTTACTGGTTACGGGTGTACCAGTAATCTGACTTATTTTGGATAAAACATGTTTGGCTTACTCAAAGGTTTGTGCTGACTTGGCCATGGGTATTTTGCCATTTGTGCAGGTTCAAAACACTATTGCTACCTGTTTGTGGGATAGTGATAGCATTAAACCTACACAAATCATGCAAACGGCATGGTTAGTGCTGGTCAATCCCAGGGGATCCACTCAAGTATAACCCATACTCCCATGCTAAAAAATTATCAGCAATTTAAACAAAAAAACAAAGCATTTTTTGTATAAAACAAGAGCTCTGTATGACCATGTATGAAGTTGAACTTACATGCATCATAGTTTGGTAACTTGAGCATGTTGGGTTTACTTTGAAATATTCTTTACATTCTCATGTCATGCTAACATAATTTACAAGAATATTTATGTTCCTGAAATTCCCTGAATATACATTATACATATCTTATTTTCTTCTACTTTGTAACATCTTATTTTATTGTACTTTGTATTGTTTGCTTGCACAGGATTTGGCCCATTTGGCAATCATGCGGTAAACTCGAGTTGGGTGTCCGTTCAGGAACTCGCCAAAGAGGGTCTTTCAGATGACATTCACTTGGTTGTGGAAGAGATTCCTGTGGAGTATGATACAGTAAAAAAAGTGATACCGGAATTGTGGAAACAACACAAGCCGAAGGTATTTCCCAGGTTTATCATGTTTACTGACACAAACTATTGATCAATGTGTCACTTTAACATGTTCTACCCGGTAACGTTTGTCCAAAGAAGACTAGATAAACCTTTTAGACCATGGTGGATTCTTCTTTTTACGAAAACTCTTGCTAATTCAACATGTCTTGTAAACACTTGTTAAGTGAGTCCAGGAAGGATTAAAATCCCTTGTATGTTACACCTGATAATAAGTTTATAGATATGTACGTATATAAATTCTTGTCTCATCACTAACTTTTTAAGTATTCCTGCTAGTGAAAAAAGGAAAATGGTACATGTAGCATGCTTACATGGTGATACAAATGAAAAATCATTGCAGGTATTACTCCAGAAGCACACTAAACATGCCAACGTCGGTCGGGTTTAGGATTGATAGTTTTAAAATAGTTAATATAAATGTTGTTAAATTCCTAGTATGTGTGTGTAGTCTTAAGCTGACAAATTCTGTGTAATAGGCCTTCGGATACATGTGAAAAGTAATAATTTGTTTGATGTGGGAATTCAAAATATATACATGTAGTAATGGTTACCAATGATATCACAAAAATATTTCAGTTCTTAGTCTTTACTGGTGCCAGACTGGTATATTTTTTTTTCAGCTGACCGTGCATGTTGGAGTGTCTGGAATAGCCAAGGATCTTACCTTGGAGCAGCAGGCCCACAACGACGGCTACGACAAACTGGACATTCGTGGAGCCATCCCATCTGGGAAGTGTTGCGTGGATGGTGCGTGTCGGTGCCTGGTCTCGGGACTCGACATGCAGAAGGTTTGCCGAGATGTCAACAACGCAAGGTGTGGAGTGAACGCTGTTATATCATATGACCCTGGAAGGTAGGTGTCGCACAGCTGTTCATGTTGTAGCTTAATCTTATTATTCTACTGGCACCGTTGTCCCTGCCTTTCCTATTTTGCAGTACAAATGTAGTTCCAGGAACGTTGGTCACATTCTATATTATATGGTCAGCTGTGAGTATTAAGTATACAAGTTAATACGTGTACAACACAACAAGCTTTTCAGAATTGTGATTTTGTGCACTGGTATTCAAAGCTGCATGCTTTTTGGGCCAACACCTATGTGTTTTGGACACACAGATGGTTTTATACAAAACACTGCTGTACTGATATTTAAATTGGCACTTTGCTGACAACATTTTAAGAAATGTGTTATTTAGTGCAAAAGATTAACAAAAATGAAGTCGTCTTTATAATAAGCAGAAACATGTGGCTAGATAAAATGCAGACTACAAAATACAATGACAGTAAATATTTCTTACCCTTGTTGAATGTTATTAACAACAGCTAGTATATATTTAAAACCTGTGAAATGGCACTTATGCCACAATGTTGTCTTGCTTTTGCTGTTAGGAACCAGGATTCACACACTGCTAAAGATGTAGAACAATACTGGCAGACAAGGCCATGTATTAGTATGTTCCATAGCTCCACCAGTGGCACGTAAATGTCATTTACATATGCAAATTATTTACCAAAGACTATTTTTGTAAAGGCTTATAAAGCTTGGTATTCTAAGTTTCTGGTTTTCTTCCAGGTACTTATGTGACTTCATCTATTTTACGTCGCTCAACATCGATAAAGGCTGCTCGGCTTTCATCCACGTTCCTCCCCTCAACAAGCCCTACACTGGTCAGCAGCTGGCCACCAGCATTCGTATAGCAATCCTCGCCATGCTGGAACAGCTACAGTGAAATTTCGCTATCGGGCTATTTAACTTTTGACCGAAATCTTGTTGGTCCGCGCTGCGTTTTCTTCTGTAGCTTCTGTTGTCTAGACACAATAATGTGGGGTGAGTTTCTCGAAAAATCTCAAAGTGTGTGTATACTAAACTTACCATGTAAGTCTATAATCAATTCCATGACAGTTGCCATTTTCAGTGCTTCGTATTCATGATACTACTTTTGTAGCCTTGAGATATTTTTTTCGAGAAACTCATATGTAGGTCGGTCTATCACAGGCTCGAAGACCACCATACGAACATAAACACTCATCACCTGTCCACCAACTGCCAAATGACTATTTTTGTTGAATACATTGACAGTTTTTGATTATGTGTACATTCAGTAATTAGACAAGAAGTCAATTAGATGCCATAGAAAGATTTTGTGATTATTACAGTTGGACTATATAAATGTCCTGTATTATATTTACATGTACATGCATCTGAAGTGTCATATATATTTATTCAAGTGTGTGACTGTTTTAGGATTTTAGCTTGATCGCATTAGTAAATTAACTTTTTTGTTATGCGGCTTACGCCTGGTGAATGAAGATTCCTGCGTGACCTATATCATGGGTGAATGTTTAAAGCTAATCATTTAATCTGGCAAAGGACTTCTTCAAATTAGAAAAGCTAAAGTTGCTTTCGCAATCTGTGTATGTGTGTAGCTTATCTACCTAGCTACTTTTGTAAGTTCCAAATTATTCTTTTGTGTTATGTCACTTTATTACCTTATTTTTATGATGGTTATGTAAGTAAGAAATTATACAGAATTTAGATGGTGATGGTGTTTACCACCATAACTTTTTTCAGAAAATTATTGTTGAATTTGGGATGTTTGTTCAAGTTTGAAAAAGGCTAAACGAGATAATATTTTAATATGCTCCATACGTATATGATGAAAAACATTTTGTGGATTTAAAGTTTGCATTGAATTACTTATACAACTGTACCTGTATTGAAGGGTTCAATAGTTACAGCAGGATACATGTAATTCTCTTTCATGTTGGAGGTATTGGAGATTTTTTCTGTTACAACTAAACACCAGTGTCGGAGAGAGATTCCTTACAGATATATACAAAGTGCAACATTTTTTGTAGTGGCAACTCCAGTCTGCAGTTGACTTTGACCGAAGTTGACATTCCTTATGTTAAATGGTCTTTAAAACCACCTGCAATATGCGACCCCATTTTCTCGGTCTCAAGATAGAGGGAACACTGTAATACCCTTGTTTGAAATTTAATGTAAGATTTCTCTGTTGATTTAGGACTACTGCTGTCAGATGTACCGGGGAAATGTATAAAAAATATATTGCATCGTAATCCTGTTGCCCTTTGCACATGGTCTCTGCACAACCCAAGCTCCCAACAGACATGGACCAGTTCTAAACAGTGACTGCACTTCAATTATTGCTAAATACAAGTACAATATTTGGTCGGGATGCCTTTTTGGAGAGTTACAGTGTGTTAAAATCATATTTGTGATCTCAACCCCATCTTGTCATTGAAGAAAACAATATATGAAAAAAAAAAAAGAAATATGAGATACCTCCGGTATGTAAGTAGACCAATGGTATCAAGATTTTAGCATCACTTCCTTTGTAAGCAAATACATGTATTAGGAGTTTGTGCTTGCTAAGAATCCTCATATCCTTTTCATAGCACCACAATAATGAAACTAGATCGTACAATTGCTGCTAAAAAGCAAGTTCTTTAGTAATACACAATATTTAAATAGACCTTGAGCATGGGGCCCAAGGACCTGCAAACAGGCATGCTGCAATTTGTGGCATGTTCGTAATTTTGTGAATGGATCATTTTGATACAAATCATCATTGTCCAGTTCACAAGAAGCACTCAAAGAACACACTTTTATTTTCTGTGCACTAGTTGGAGTTGTAGGTTACTTTCAGTTGTTTGAATGACTAACAGTACCACATGGTTTGTCAGCTATCTATGTATGTGTACACAGGCTTCTGCTATGCAGTGTTGTAACGTTTCTAAAGGAGGCTTGTTAATGTGTATACATTTATCAGTTGTACATTCACTACATTGTATATCAGCTTGAATGAAACGAAAATGATTTCACACCTTTTTTTGCCCAGAGCATAACTACTTAATGCCTATGATAGTCATACGTGCTTATATACATTTTGGATCATTCTCTCTGTGTACATTATTTATTTCAGATACACTTTTATCAAGTCATAATTTTATATACATTTTACTTAAGTGTAACAGTGCAGTCAACTTATTACAATTATTGATTTATGGTATGATCAGATGTCGCCACACCTTGTGCAAGTCACTTACATGTTACACGTACATTTGAAGCTCAATTTGATTACCTATCGTCTATCACGTCAAGATGATCCTTCTGCTTCGGAGGGCCATGATGAACTTCAGGGATGCGTGCCATGTGATGTGCATGATTCAGCTGTAATAAGAGTGTTCTATGTGAAATGTAGGCCAAATACAATGCAACATCGCACATTGCGTGTCACTGTTGTCTCTACCTAAAAATGTTCTTGGAGCCTTCTTTTGAACTGCTATTGAAATTTTTATATACACTACACAAAGAAAGTTAAGGATATTAAATATCCTTAACTTTTTTGCGTAGTTCATATATGCTATGCGTGCACGTGTAGCACATATCAACTACACAAAAAATTAATATCCTTAGCTTTTTTTTGTGTAGTGTTTGTTGTCCTTGTTGCTCTTGTATGCCCAGAAACTACAAAGTCCTGTTCTTGTGTTTTAGATCAAAAACTGCACATGCTCCAATATTTTCAAAACTTTTCACTTACTGTTATGTCATCATATGTGAAATTTATTGGTTTGGGTTTCGTGAAATTCGCTAGAATTTACGATGTTATGGCTTGAGTCATGTGTTGCTGTCAATAATACTTGTTGAATGTCTGTCCATTAATTTAATGTACGCATACTCATGACTTAAACCATATTAACATCTTTATGGTCATTATTCTTGCCTAAGGAATTAAATGTTCACTGCATGTATGTTCACGTAGGCAGTACAGTTTATCAGGGTACATGTACTTATAAAAGCATTGTACAACTGCGTTGTGAATTGAAAAAAAAATAGGCTTGACCGTAGTTAGCACCACAGACACTTATCCTGCTTGTAGTAAAATTATACTCTGATTGCGTCTGAAACTTTTATATCCTTAATCGGTTGCCAAGAGTGCTTTGATACTATTAGTGGTTTGGATTAATGCCATTCCTCTGTACTATAAAGATTTAAAAAGAATGCCTTAATTATTGTATAGATTTGATTTGATTATCATCCATATCTGCTGTCCCCAAAAATCACAAATGGGACAATAACTATATTTAGTATTAATACTAGTACTCTTTTTCTATAATTATGTAACAAGTGATTTCATGTTACAATAATGTGAATGTTGATTACAGTTTTACATTTGCAATAACTGGTATCTGTTTCTATCGAATTTATAAAATTTTCGAAATTACTGCTATAGTCAGTCTGAAAAGATGAAGTGGGGAAAAATCTCTGTACCCAATACATGTATATGTCAAAACGTGTATGATGCTTTTGTGCTCGGAATTCATATGCAATGCCTTAGTATTTGACATTTTTCACCAGAAGTGACATTCTTAACATTTTAGTGTGGAAACACTTATTAGAGGTTTTATTGGTGTCAAAAAGTTTCTGATACAAACTTCTAATACAGCCCGGTATCACATGGTGCTGTGTATTTTAAACGCTAGTCAGTCGAATTTGCAGCAAAGTTGTCAAAATGAAGTCATTATTATAGGAATTTCAAATTGCTGGTAGTATATAGTTAATTATGAAACCTATCTTTAAACTGCAGGAGTTTTGCTACAATTGGCAGGCTCTAACATAAGTTAGGTGTTGCATTTAAATGTATGTGTGCATCTACGTATGTTATTTTCTGTTATGAACAGTTTTGAATCTTGTAATGTTACGAAATGAAATCCTGGGTGTATGAGGGGTCCTTTCAAAGAGGCCATTGTGGTATGTGAATGGCAGACACAAGGCGACTCATGGTGTTACACTCTGTACATGATAACAAGGTTGATTCTTTGTATATATACTGTTAATTATACTGTTGGTTTATAATGGCGCATTGATTGACTGTAGAAACCCAGCTGATTGTTATTCAGAAATGTGACTTTGAGTTAACTAACAGAAAGTATGGGCCAATGGAAGCGGCTTTTCAGAAGTTTCACGTCATATCCATAACATCCTAGTAATACTGATAATATGGGTCCTATGCAATCCTTTTCCTTGCCGAAGGAAGCTCGGACCACTTAAAATATTGTGACCTAACGAATTCCACAGTCTTGCTTGTAGAAAAAATAATTAAATAATGATTTCTAGAAAAAATCCCATAGACAGTCAGGAAGATAAAAAACTAGCAACTTCCAGATTGTTGTACGATACCTTTAACCCCTACTTGCCATACTATTTCAATGCAACTTTACCTTAAAAATTGTTACAGGTCACATCTCAAGATCCCGTTTATATTTTTAGAACCTGTGCTGGTATATCTTCCTGTTTGAAATTAGAAAAGTTCAGTCGTTTGAGAATGGTTATACATGTGCTTTGGTAACAGTTTTCTGTCAGCAACTTTCAGCAAGTGCCTTTGATATTAAAATATTACTTTTTGGCTTAATTTAATCAATTCAAAGGAAATAGTAAGACGACACTTTTATCGAATATCAGTAACTTGTTAATTGAATTACTAGATTCACCTGATTACTGTATGAACCACATGAGACCGTACACAGGGTAACATGTTTACTAATATCCTTTCGGATGTTCACATTAAATTTTATCGGTTTACTTCTGAATTCACTCTCATAAGTCCAGTGTAAAACAGACTCTTACAGCTGACAAAGGAGAATTCTCAGTCAGAAAAATATGCTTTTATTGAGAAACCAGTATACAGGAAAGTCCTGCCAATCTAATATTTATAATATACATGATGCAGTAGTCTGTAGATAGGCAAGGTTTGCAGTATGAGTACCTTTCTGGATTGTGTATTAGCATAGCGAATATCCTCCATGTAAGCGTGCACTTGCTGGCAAGTGTGGTTTGGTTTGGTCTTCCAGAAATGATCACTCTTCTCACTTAGCAGAACCACTCGAAACCATAGTATTTTTCAAATATTGGAGGACATAACTTTCTTTTGTCATTAATGTACTGTGTTGGGCCATTTACCCATGTGGTATCCCACCTGGTCGTCTGTGTACAAACATGTAGCCATATGAGTTTGATATGAATGCTTGATCGAAAAGCTCCAACGAGTCATGTGAAACAGTGGGGACACTTTGCTGCTGTGCAGCTTTAATACTGCTGAGAGCATTTGCCAGTTTCATGACTAGGGAGTATTTTGTGCTGCAAAATCGCAACATGAATAGCTGGTTTCATTCGGACGCCAAACTACCCTTGGTCATGTGATTCCCTTTAGCCAATCACATTGTTACTTCATCAAAGCTTCACCCAATCATGAGCCTACTTTGTTTTCAAGCCTTTTCTCTTATTTCAGGTATCTTCGGAAAATGTTCCTGCCAAGGGGTATGAAATACTCCCTATTGCAATAATGTTGAGAATTACTTTTGACGAAGGGAGGGAGGAGGGGAGGGTGACTGAGTACTTTCACTACTACCGTTACTGTAAAACCCAAAGTGTTATAGTGCACAAAACTTGTGAAAAGAGATATAGTATATAATATGTTCTAAAACATAGGCGCTGATGTGCTGGATTTCATATCATGTATTGCCTTGATAAGCAGACATCTAGGGGTAGTCTTTCATTTGCAATCAGAGTTCAGAGACGACCCATATTTCACTGTCTCCTTGGGCTTCGTAAAAGTTGGTAACCGGTAACGGTGTGTACCTTTGGAACTTGTGTCAGTTAGGCGGACACAGTAACTAGCTTGTGCCTACAAACAGTATGGTATATGTAAGATTTGAAGGAAGGTAGTTTTATCAAAATATTAAAACATTCTGAGTGTTGAAGCATAAAACTTTACAGCAAGTTTTGCAATATATGACGGAATAGATATCTTTGGGGTAAAATTTACTCTTCTGTATGAAGTTCATGAGGTTCTTACTATATTGTGTGTCTACTCGGATAAATTCTGTTGTTAGTGTTGTAAGCTATACATGTTGCACAAGTTAGTAGCTATTAAACTGCTACATTTTAAAGATTTCAATTTTGAATGGATGTATGCGTTGTTCTGACAATAAATTTGAATTCATGGAGACTCAAATGATTCGTTTTGCTGTTGCAGAAAAGACTGATTACAGACAAAATGCAACCATGCATTATATTACTTACTTTGCATTTGAGTGTCAGCAAAATATCTCAGAAAGTATAAACCCACCAACTTTTTAGTGAAAGCGTTACCTGTGACTGAGGGAGGGAATCATTCAATCTTGAAACAAATTACGCTGGTGTAAGTGGGGTTCTGAAATTTGGCTCACTGAAAAGAGATAGACTAAATATGTACAAGCAGCTGAAACCGGGAGCTGAAGCAGCTAAACTATTAAGAGATAGATGTGGTTACTATGAGATACTAACAGGAAGGCATGTGCGGGAAGTACAAGTGCACCATTAGATTTGACCTTGAGTGACCTTGAAAGGTTATTCAAGGCTATTCAAACTAAAAGTTGGAGGTTATATCGTAAAGGAGCCAAATTTGTGCACACAATACTATTAAACACTCATAGGAAATCATATGTGGGCCTCCAGCACCACCATTAGATTTTACCTTGTACGACATCAAAGGGTCAAATTCAAGGTTTGCATTTTTGACAGCTAATGACAGCAGAGTTGGTGCATACATATATACATGTGTACAACTAAACATTGATGAGAAGTCATGTGGTGAGTCATAAACTGCAACACTAGATTTGAGCTTGAAAGGTCTAAATCAATGTCGCTCCGCTTTTAAGGGCTTATATCTCATAAAGAAGCCAAGTTAGGTGATATATGTTTACTGTTAAACGCTAATGGGAAGTCACATAGGAAATCCCACTAATTGTGTCATTCGATTTGACCTTGAGTGATCATGAAAAGTTATGCTCAAAGTTACTCTATTTCAAAGACATCTCAGAAAATAGGGCATTTGTTACTATTGAACACTAATAGGGAATCATGGAAATCCAGAGATTTGGATCTGACTGTGAATGACCCTGGAGATTCAAATAACAATTTGCTTTTAGATATTATTATTATTCCCTTATATGATTCTTCATACCATATTTTGATTAATAAAAACTTTGTACGTACATGGTGTTACAATACTTCCCCAGTGGTCTTTCTTGTTTGGAATTACTTTCATTTTTAAAATCAAAACATGTCTGTTGGCAATTTCTCAACCTTAGACCAAACAACTTAATATTTGGGGGAAGTCTTCCCTCCAACCCAGCTGTGGAACCAATTGATGTTTTAAATAATTGTCCTAAGGAAAGGATATGTGGGAGAGGGGGTTGAAAATTTTGCCCCAATGATAGGAGACTTTTTTTTCAACTACTTGCAACTGCTAATCTGTGCAAGGTAGGCATATGGTTATACCATTGTAAAATCATGTATGGGGAATCCAATATGTACTGTGAGATTCGAACTTGGGTGACGTTGAAAGGTTAAATTTAAAGGTCGCCCATGTGTGAAACACTTATATAACTGAAAGTATATAGCCGCACATGCCACTATGATAAAAAAAAATATATGGAGACCTTATTTCTGCCATTAGATTTGATGAGTGATTGCCAGCATGTTGCAAGGTCAAATACAAGCCATAGATAATGTTCTTATCTGCTGGTCCTTCCTTGTATATATTTGAAGGTTTACAATTTTGTGTGTGGGCAGGGTTTTTCTGCTTTCCCAGAAGTCTGTAGATCTTGGTTTGATCATTTTCAGTTTATGAAAGTGTCTGTTAGCAAAATATCTCGAAAACTATTCGAATGGTCAACCTAATTTCGGTATTGAGCCTCAGAAATGAAGCGATTCAATTTTTGAGAAAAACACCATGAGGTAAGGGTGGGTGCGTGGGTGTGAAATTTCGGACCAGTGAAATGATTCAATTTTGACAAAAATCACCATCGGATATGGGTGGGTGCGTGGGTCTGAAATTTGGTCCTGTGATAAAAGATAGGGCCTTTTAAGCAGTTATAACTGCTAAATGATGAAAGATATATTATAGCTGCCATGGGTTTACTATTAATCGGCAATAGCTAGGTAGCCATATATCATATATGAGGAACACAATATGGCCCCCATTTGATTTGACTTTGAGTGCATGTGGTCAAATTCATGTCACTCAATATTTATGTGTATGTCTACTATTTATTAAGAATATGATATCCATTAAATAACTTTTATGAGCAGGCAGGTTTTTTTTTTATGTCGCATCAGCCTTTCTTGTTCTAAAGAGAATAAATGCTTGTTAAATTCTTGGTAGGAAATTGTCCATTTAGGTAATTTGAAGCTTTGGGGCATTGATGATTATCTGTGAACTTTACAACATGTTTGATATTTGTTTCTTTAGTAATGTGAATAATTAAAATCCCTTTCTTGAATTTTGATGAATTCCAAATATAAAGCTTTTAAAGGAAATCAAAATGTAAGATTTATGACACATCTAGTTTATTTTAATATTGTGGGTACTCCAGCGAGTTCACGAAGTAATTTTGTTGTATTAATGAAAAGCAGGCACAGGAGGGTAAATTCGTCTATGCCATTGATGAGGCCATACCACAAATACTTGAGTGTTTTAATTCGCTCCAAGATAAAAGCCACAGATCCTTATGTAGGTCCTTATGTCCTTGCTTCTTATTTCCACAGGCTGTTGGCTACTTTTGTTCTGGAGGATCTACTATAGTCCAAACGAGTAACCAATTTGGCACTGGTTGAGCCAATCAATTAGTTTCATGGGATATTGGAATGAAATGTCAAATAAGACTGGCTGCCATATATGGCCAATGCTACATTTTTATTAACTTGTTCTATTTCCTATGCCAGGTAGCTAGGACATAAATGTATATATGTCTCAAACATGCTCATCAAAGTTTTGAACCACATATAGTACAATTATACACACAGTACTAGTGATGTCTGTATTAGTTGTGAAATAACCTCCTCCCCGGGCCAGGAAGTATACATTTGAATGAAATTGCTGCTTAATCCCAGTTGTGTGAATTGAATTTTAACTTGCATGCAAGGTTAAACACTAAGTCACAGTTTGAAATTTG
>JAAUYG010059579.1_pt1 | contig 12277 bp, 13 predicted proteins | sample 7278091 | NCBI WGS metagenome assembly JAAUYG01 (sample SAMN14350201, study PRJNA611818) | marine sediment metagenome | isolation source: surface marine sediment (0.6m) | place: French Polynesia: Moorea | collected 2018-08
AAAATTACAAACGGTGGCAGCTGGTGCTGAAAATTAACACTCCGTGCCAGTCTTTTTTGGCTTGTGCCTCCTGTTTGATGACCTCAAAAGAAGACAACAAATCCACGCCAAATGGTTTAGGATTTTTGGTTCACTGCGGCAACGTTTTCTTCTGGTACTTTCTTTGCGTCACATCACCGATTCCGCTAACCAGTCCCCCACCCCGCCCTGAGGGCACTCGGTGAAATCACATTACATTTTCCATTGAAACTCGAGTGGCCGTCTCCTGTCGAAACAGCGGATGCGCCGGTATTTCCAACTGTATCCTTGACAAAGTCTTTGAAGTCGAGCCACTGGCACTGCAGCTGGAGGCATTGATTACTGCAGGCCCCTGAGGAGGTCGACCTCTGTGATTTCTTGTTACCGTGACAATGTATTTATTTACTTGACAACAGAAAGGGGCTTCTGATCGAGGATCAATTGATTTCAGTACTCAAGTGACAATACCGTTGGTGCTCCACGCAGCGGAAGTGGATTTACTGACTTTGTTTCCACTTCGTGGTGGAAATTCTTTTCCATTAACATCTCCTTGTTTCGGTTGGCTTTTGCGGGACGCCAAGCTTGAAATGTAGCTTTTGTGTGTTTACGTGTTCAGTGCTGAAGAATTTCTCAAACTCAAGTGAATCGTTTTTCGTGGTGTTTGTTGTTTGTTCTCATTTTCTTGGCTTGCGGAACCAGGATAAAATTCACGTTGCCCACTCCTTGCCTCAAATGTTGGTTTGCAACACAGGTGTGTGCATAGAACATGTATTGTTCTGTGTGAATGTCATTTTACTATTGACATAAAAGTTGGAAATCGATTTTCTTCTCAAGTACCTTTCATTGCCTTTTGCAGATTGCCACAAAGGAGAAGCTCAATCCCATCAAGCAAGATGTAAAAAAGGGCAAACTGCGGTTCGTGCACAACTGCTTCCCTCACCACGGTTACATCTGGAACTACGGCGCATTTCCGCAGGTATAAGGATGTCATTTAGCAACTCTCAAGTATTTCACAGGGACCATTGTCTGCAACGTTTTTCATTGTTCGCGATTCACCCATCAGTACCAACCAATCATTTCCGATGCCTGGAACAAAAAGCATACGTTGCATTCGTTTGTCTGTTGGAGGACACCTCGTTGTTTTTCGACGAATTGTTTCCCGAGGCAGATGATGCATTTTGGTTTCTTTTCGATGCTTTTGGGGTCTTTTCGAGGTGCCTGATGAGCGCTCTGCTGTTTTCTGTTTGTCATGAAAATGTTTGCAGCAGCTTGGCAACGTTTTGTAAACTTGTGATTTCCCAACCCCAGCCGAGACCCGTCCGCTCTTCTGTACACTGCAACATAGAGATGCCAGTGTCTGCTGCAACCAGAAGTGACAAGTGCACTGATGAAGTCAAAATCATTGCGGACCATTGCACTATCTTCTGTGTGTTTGTTTTTGAGAAATTGTTGGGTTTTTAGGCCCTGCATCAGCTCAGCAGAGTGGCCTGCAGGTCAGATGGGGACCCTCCCACCAGGCGACATGCTCACGTGACCTGAGCATGGCAGCGAGGTTTCGACGCTAACAAGCACCCTTGTTTTTTCTCAGAAAACATAGTGTGTGCCAAGCACCAGAGAAATGTGAATGGGACTCAAGATGAACAAGACCACACCTTTTGTACTTCTGACGTTCAGCTCAGGTTGTGTACCGAACCTAGAGAATTTCAAAGCCATCGATTTGGCAGTGGAGGTTTTATCTTACAAGCCTTGGCATTTGAAATGGAGCTTTGAAACAGTTCGATACTCATGTACATTGCCTGTGCAGGTGTCCTTGAGGCACCGCCAGCGGGTGGTTTTTGTTGGTAAAATTCCGTGTGGTGACATCTCCAGTTCCTTGTGTTGCTGAACAGCACGTTCTGGATTTGGACTGCGCAGACGGGCGTCATGAAAGATCCTGTCCCGGACATTTCGGTTTGGTATCCTTAGCGCAACAAAATGGAAGATTGACCAGTTGCGCCTGTACACAGACCTGAAGACGGACTGTTTTCAAAAGCTTCGAAACAGAATTGGGGTGAACAGAAATGGATCCAATGGCCTTCGAAATGACGCTCCTCCGGAGATACTCTTTCTGACACATCGTGTTTGGTTCATGGGTTGGCAGCATTTGTCATCCAACAAGGAGCTAAACAGCGTTCCTCCATTGAGGATCAATCAGCTTCACCTATGGAATCGTCTTGTCATTTGTATCCACCAAGAATGTCAGTTTCGTTTTCTGTTGCTTTGCAGTGTGTTCATCTGTTTCATTGCAGACGTGGGAAGACCCATCGCACACAGACGCCCACACTGGTTGCAAAGGTGACAATGATCCAATAGATGTCTGTGAAATTGGTTACAAGGTAAAAAGCGACAACGCACAAAATGTAGAATTGTTTTCTCATCGTGAGGAAATTGACGAACCAGTGTTATGCAGTGCTATTCTGGGAATATGCACAAGAACGGAGTTCTGTTGTTTGTATTTTAGATTCATCCGAGAGGCTCGGTCGTGAAGGTGAAGGTGTTGGGCTGCATGGCGCTGATAGATGAAGGTCAGAGGCTGCGCTGTCCGCTATTTCAGTGTACAAGAGCGCGCCGTAGGCGAAGAAGTAATGTGCAGTTCTCGCCCAGATCTCGCACGCACAAAAAGCGTTTCCACAACAAATCCGTCTGGAGCGCACGGAGGCTTCTTTCGCTGCACTGGCGCGGTCTCAGTTCAGAGTGTCATTTCTGAAAGAACTTGGTTTGCACCAGGAGTGCTCCAGCACTTGACACTGGGTCTCTGGAGGGAACACTGGTGATCGCGACAAATTCGGGACTGCCTTATGGAGTCATGTCTGTGTTGTCGTCATGGGGGACCCCTAGCTAAACCACCAGAGGGGGTTGGGGGTCAGCCCAAATAGGGGGGGGGTCTGGCTTTACATTGTCACGTGACAGTATCACCGTGATGTGACAGAAGGGGGCGCTCGGCTTTTACGCTGAGTCAGTGTTTACTTGTTTTCTTCTGACCATACCGGAGATGACCCCATGCCTGCTGAAACAAGACAACTGATTACCTGGTACATAGGATTCCACTGGGAGGACCGCACTGAGTCAGGCCACAGCTCAGGGTTCCATTAGACGGGGATGCCTCTTGAGAATGCCATGCCGACAATCCCCATTTGAAGGTGTTTAGCACAAGAAATGGTCCACCCACATTTGAAGTTTTTTGTTTGTCATAAAGCGAAAAGTGTCACCTGCAGATAATTGCACTTGCAAGGAGGGTGATTATGGATGTTTTATCTCTGAGCACCCTGATGTTGTGGGGAATAAATTTCGTTGCATCATCAGCAAAAGGTGCTGTAATGGATAATTGAACAGTGTCCCTGATTTCGATTCAACTATGAAAGGCGTGGTGTCGCTCTCGACGCAAACACAAAAGGAACCCGCAGGAACTTCTCCATTGCAGTCTTTTTCTTTCCCGAGCACAAAATGTCGCAACACACGTGCACTTCTTCCTCCTGTGTTTGTAACTCGGGCCTCATTTTCTGCAAACAAGAGGAAAGTAGTCATCGTTGTTGCCGACTCTTTTTCTCTCCTCAATATCTCAGAATTTTCAGTCGTCAATTTTGTTTTCAATTGCTCTCGACAGATGTTCCATCTGTCTCAAAGATGTCGCTACCGCATTGACATTTTTCCAAACATGTGCAAATAAGAACCCAGGAAATAATTTTGTTATTTCTCAACATATTTAAAGCGTTATTTTCTAATGTGATTGAATGGGCAAATTTTCATTAAATTTTGAAATTTAATGCCAGTGGTAATTAACTGATGGAAGACGTGCTTGATATTTTGCAGGGGAAACTGACTGGAAGGTCCTCGCGATAGATGTCACGGATCCTCTCGCCAGCCAATTAAATGGTGAGTGAAACAAAACGCGAGAAAAAGTTTGTGTGAAAGTGATTTCAAGCCAGTATCATGAATTTTTAGGCGTTAGAAGCGGATCGATCGAGGCCTAAGAAATTGGGGTGAAGTTCAAAACTTATCTGGTGAATGCGAAACTTGGAAGTTTTCAACTGTTGAAAATTTTGTGGCACGATAAAGATTTTCATGAAGATTATTCCAATTGAAACCGTGCCTAATGCAAGAATGCGGACGTGGGTTTGATGTTTTGACCGTCGGACTTTTTGACCTCCACATGGTTGCCTTTGCTGGACGTGTATGTCAACTTGCAGTCGCAAGTCGTGCAAATTTGTGAAATCGCAAAAGGCAGAATGCCATGCAATATAACAAAATTTAAATGTTGACTTGATGGCTCCTTGGCTGAGATTTTCTTGTCATAAAGAAGTGCTTGTCATTTTCTTCTGTAAAGGCAGGAAACTTGTTTCACGAAAATTGAAAATTTCTGTGGACTCGATGCAAGGAAAGCTCTACTTGTTTAGCCTCGCGCTGTCTTTTTGAACTGAATGCTCACAGGAAAAAGCTTCAAAATTGTATCACCCGTTATTTGAAGTTTTCCACAGTTTGCCAAGAGGTCGATTTGCTAATTTTGTTTGTTTGGATCTTGAATCTTCGCACAAAGACGCTGCCAAGCTGCACAAAGTGTCGATTGCACCCACTTCGATATTTTCTGCACAAACAAAGCCAATTAACTATTGTGGTGGCACAAATAAATCACTTCAAGAAGGGTGGGTCTACACTTTCCATTTCTTGCAGAATATCAATGTATTGGCAAGGGGATTCCTCCTTGTTAGTCTCTTTCTTTGAAGTTCGTATTTCTTGCGAGCGCAATTAATCATATTGTAACAATATTTAACCCGTGTGGCTCGTAGACAAAGCGGCCCCACCCTTTAGGTGGGCTCCACCTGGATAGAATTCCTGGCAAGAGATGCAATTGCTTTGGCGGGGTGTCTCCTGTGGGCAAGCGGGTCGCTCAGTGCATCATTGAACTCTTTGAACTCACAGCGTTCGGCAGAATTGAATGTTTTGTCCAGATTTCTTTTGGAAACCGTAATGAAACACTGTCAATTCTTGAAGAATGTGGGTTACATGGCCTCAAAGTAAGTTTCTTGTCAGAATTGCCAAGCAACGGAATATTTGGTGATCAGATAGGTGGCCAAAAAAAAAAAAAAAATTAAAAAGACGTTCGTCGGCATGGGACTGTAGGCGAACTTTTTGAAGCTGAAGAGCTGTAAGCGAACATAATTAGCCAAATTGCGTTTCATTGTTACATGATTCGCTTCTTCCCTTTTTGGAGTTCATTTTGTGGCTGGTGCTATCAGTGGCTATGATAATAATTAACTTATCAGGTGATTGACGCAATTTTCAAACCTGGCAGTACATTGGCCATATTATGCTGCAGGCCAAGGTGTAATAGTGTGTAATGAGAAGCAAGTCATTATGCCAATGATGCCTTCACAATAGGGATAATAGTACCCGTTCTTTTCACTTATTGTGTTGCCATCTAGTCACATCAACGAAGGTCCTTTTACTTCGTCACACATTCTGTATTCCGTCTCCTTTGCACCTTTTGTGCGTCTTTCCGGCGCTAACCGTTGCCTGTGAAAAGGAAAGAAAAAGTTGAAGCAGGCTTTTCCCAACTTTCTTTTGGTGTAATTACATAAAAAGCTTTCTGCTGTCGGTGTTGGTCCTTTCAAGCTGTGAATTCTTTTTTGAGTTTTTGTAATCCCAATATTTTGTGGCCTTTATCTTCTGAAAAAAAAGGTTGAAGCTAAACTCAGTCGCTGCAACCTGTTTTTTCACGTACATTGATTAAAATCTGCTCTTTCAGGCGCTGGTACAGAACTTTTATCTTTTCATAGACAGAAAACCTTACGGGCAGTTCTGTGACAAAGAACCTGGCGATGAAACACCAGTTATGTTATTTTTTGTTGGGAAGATCTTGTTCTGCTTCAGAAAAGACGTCGTCTTTGCCGCTTGCTTTAAGACCTGAGCGATGCAGTTTCAAAATTTTTATTCTCATGAAGCTTGCCAAGTCCTCCGAAAGTGGTTCAATAGCAAAGACAATTCCCAGTCAAGGCAACGCATTCCTGTACTTGCCCTTGTCCGAATGGGAAACAAATGGTTGCGTTTTCAAGTTGGTTGTCCTTGAGGCGCTGAGGCCTTGTCAGTGATGCAGATGCTCAGATATGTGCTCGAGAACAAGACAAAAAGACGATGTTCATTAATTTCCCTAGCTACTTCTCTGTTTTGCAGATATTGGTGATGTGGAAAAGCATATGCCAGGGTTCATAAAGGTACTCTTCATCCGTTTTCATGCGTGCACATTTTCACGAAAAGTCGATTTTGAGGTGCACTTCCACTGCCACTTGTGCAGTTCGAATGCTGTTAAGGAGAGCAAATTCAGTGCAATCTCTGCAGAAAGAATATAAACGTTCACACTTCCATTTCAGGCAACAAACGAATGGTTCAGAATTTACAAGATTCCTTCAGGGAAGCCAGAAAATCAATTTGAATTCAACGGCGAAGCTAAAAACAAGGTAACTGGTTTTTGTGGCAGAGCGTTGTGGGTGAAGAAAGTAGATTTTCGCAACGCCATTGACATTTACTTTTCCAAGTCAACAGACAAGTTTGTCAAAGATGTTTTTAGTTAATTAAGTGAAAGGTGCGTGTGTGTACGAGTTGCTTTTTGTGCGCTTGACAAAGCTTTGTAGTAAGCCAAGTTGTGCAGAAATTTTGGCATACGCGCCGTGGAATATCTACGTAAAAGCCTGAGTTTCTTTCTCATCTTGGTCAATTGCCTGTGACTCTGAAAGGTTATGGCAGTGGTGTAATAGCTATTAATATGGCAACATTTTGGGTAAAAAGGCTGACTGCGCTTTGTGAAAGTTTCTCGTGTGCGAGTGATGTCACAGTAAAGGGTTGCGGCTGTTTGAAGCATTGCTTTGGAAAGGGGAACCTCTGCCTAATAATGGGTGTTGATGGTAAAAGCCTTGTAGTTCTTGTACACAAACACCCTGTTCCTTTGACCAATAATTGGCTAAAGGAAAGCTACATTAGTTGGATCATATTGAGGCGAGGCATACACAAGTTTGCCTCTCCAATTACAAAGGCCTTGTCAAGCACAAAACAGAATAAGCAACACCTAATGGACCAATGTACAAGGAGCCTCAGATGCTAACTTTGTTATTGCTGCCTCAAAAGTCAAGTAGGATGCCACACCTTTGAACTGGTTCCTTTTGTGTCTGCCGTTTCCCTCCCTGCAATCTCTTTCCTGTTGGGGAGGCAGTATCTCAAAAGTTGAGCAGGCAAATTGAAGAGCAGATCAGCCTTGCTCATGCAAGCAACAGGAAGGCAATGACAGGGTATACGGGCGCATAATAAGCTGCTTTGCCCTGGTTGGTGGGGCCTTTGAAATATTTGATATTCATCTCGCAATAGTTTTTCGTCGCGCAGAAAAAAGGTGGGAAGAGGAACACCCAGCAGATGGGGATGTGGTTCCAACCAAGTTTGATTTTCTCCCCAAGCAAGGCGGAATGAAACAGTGCTGCCCACTTTTCTGACAAAAAAAAAAGAAAAAAAAAAAACGCGAAAAGTTTTCCTGTCCCACCACAACAAAAATTCGGGAATGGATTTCAGTTTTTCGAACACGAATTCTTCAATTTCCACAAACCTACACGTGCCCCTTTGTTTTGAATTTTGCCTTCAACAAGCAAACTTTTTTCTGCTTCCCATTGAGCTAAAATTTGTTTCATAAAAGAGAAAAAAGCTGTTTCCGTGAGTATTTCACAACGTTAAGCTGAAAGTTGAGCTGAAATTGCGAGGGGATACCGTATATTCCAGAATGAATGGCTTTACGCACGCATTGAACAGATCCTCAGACAAAAAGTTTTGGCTGCCAATGTGTCCCAGGATGAAGCCAGTCGCCACTTACTCACTGATTCCTTCTAAGAACCACACCCAGGATTGAACCACACAAGAGAAAACAAAGCAGCAATAGTGAGGCTATTTAGCGTCAGTTATTTGAGTCAGTTCAGCAAGCTGGGGAGCAGGATGAAAGTTCACAATTTAGATCATTAGCTGATTTGTTACAGTTTCTCAAAAGAAAGGCAAAATCTGTGCTCTGGTGTCTCTTGCGCACAACTCAACCAAGGAGAAGGGCAATTCTTCTCACTTTTCAAGTAAAGCCTGTGGAAGTTAATATGACATCATTACCATAATTAGGCTTCCTTTGAGTCACCCTCTCTACCACTATGATCACAGGCCAGTGGGACACACCTCAAAAACTTGATATGTGATCATCAGTTTCCCAGCTCTGTGATACAAGCTTCTTAGCTGCTTCAAGTTTGGCTTTGGTTCTGTGCGCACCACTCCTTGATGCTGGTAGCTGACATTTTGGGATCATTTGCGTGATCTTTGGAGAAAACAAGGCTTTTCTAAGCAGGGGATTTTTCTTTGCCTTGTTCCCTGCAAAGCAAGCAGACTAGCCCCAATCAGTTCTCGCCAAACGAATGAACCAAGTTTTTTCTCTTGTCGAAAGTGTGACATCAAGTTGTTCTCTTTGGCGGAACAGCGACAACAAAATACAGAGAAATTAAATCCGCCTGGCAGAAGAGATGTTGTCCTGACAGCGAAAGATTCTGCTTTTCCGACAATATTGAACAGTGTTTCTTTTGCAGGCGTTCACTCTAGATATTGTTCAGCAGACGCATGCTCAATGGCAGGCTTTGGTTGGAAAATCGGTTGACAACCAGGGACTGGTCTGGTGAGTTCGTTTGCCGCCGCTTTTTTTGGGCCGCACAAAAGCCGGCCTTCTGGAGTCATGCACGTGTCATCGTTGTCGTCGTCATTGTGGAAGACGCCCACGTGACGGTTGACCGCACGAACTGAACTTGTCTTGTTGTCGATGTTCTTTATCACCACTACACGGCATGCAAACCTTTTGACCACATCCTGATCTCACGACGCTGACCTCGTCTTCGTGTCATGGGTCTCGGCCTGAATTGTGTCGTGCAATTCTCTCGTGCAATTCCCACTAAAATTACGTCAATTGCCATGTTTCCAGGAGGTATACGACTGTTTAGTGTGTTAGATCTGCATCATGATGGTGAGAACAGTTTCCTTCGGCAAACACTGGCCGATGAGCGATAATCCCCTGGTGAACATCAACGGAAATTTCGGAAGCTGTCTGAAAGAAGACAACTTGTGATATGTCTTGGGATTTTCAAGACACATTTTGACAGAGAAAGAATTTGTTGTGATTGCAGTGAGAACGTGTCTGTGATTGGCAGTCCGTACAACATTGGCCAAGACGACGCGAAGGCTATCGTGCAAGCTGTGAGTTCACACTTTACTCTGGAGACCCGAACAAAGAAAACCATGCTGCTTTTCACACACAAGGGGCGCAGTGATAGATTGTTGTTTTCTTGTTTTCAAAACTGCAGACTTGCCTCTTTTTTATCTCTCTTTTTAGATCTTCACACGAACCAAAACAAATGTTTTCATTCCTTTACCGTACAAAATGAGAAGAAGAAGAAGAAAAAAAAATTCCATGCATTGAAGGCGAATTGGAACTGTGCCTGAAATGTTTGACCTGGCGTGGAGAATTCACAATGCAGATTGAAAATGTTTCTTCGTTTTTCAGGCCCCGGCTGTGAGTGCCGACATGCCTGTTGATGACGAGGGTAAGTGTTGGGTGCTTTTTCAGTTTTCGAGAAAACACAAGACAGTGAACAGAATGCTTGATAGCATTTGGTCGTTTTTTCCGTTTGCAAAAATATTCCCCTGGACAAGCTGTATCAGTCTAGAATTCTGGACATTGAAGCGGGGGGGGGAGTTTTCCACACACAGACAAACAAACAAATGGATGAACATGGCAGAGTCGCAAGAACAAGCCACTTGCAACAAGAGACCAAAAAACACATGACTGAAGATGAAATTGGCTGATGCTCTTGCATTTGTGCTGAAAAAATTGTGTTGTTGTTTTCAGTGGACAAATGGCACTACGTGAAACTTTGAGCCAATTCGACGGCCTAGATGCGGTCTTCGGGAGGAGTACAAGAGCAAATGGGATCCTATGGGACTGCAGGAACACAAATCATCTTTCGGGGAGTTTTTGTCACATAGCTTTGTTGCTAAGACCTTTTTGAACCTATGTGACTCAGTATATGACAGGAAACTTTATTTTTTGCCATCATGAAATTGTCTCCAGTTTGTGGTTTCAAATTTCCTTTTCAAAAAAAGTCATGACCACATTTGTTCTGTTGTTCTAATTTTTGTTTATTTATTCATTTTAATTTTTTGGAAATATTTGCTCATGAATTGATTTATTGTGAACATCACGCAATTGATGGCTTCCATTCGGCGGGTTAAAGCAACACACAACAACTCATGAGTACTCGCAAATATTGTGATGATCTATTTCCAAAATATCAACAGGAAACGTGAAATAACTTCAGACGTCAGGGACTCCATCTAAATTCATCTAGGACACAAAAAAATCATGAATACGGGTTAGAACTAGGCAATGTGTGTGTGGAACAATACCCGACTTGCCAAATGTCATGTCTGACCAGTAAATAACTGAAATACACTTTGTGTTCATTAGAATAGACAAAAAAAGCAAGAACAAATTATGGAGAGCTGATGCCGGATCAACGAACAAATCAGAATCTCGTAAAAGGCTGTATCAAATACAAAAATGCTTAGATCATGTACAAATTGCACTTGGATAGTCTGGGTATCATTGAAAGAAACGTTTTCAAGCATGAGTAGATTGTAGTCAAACAAAAAATGGGCGTACTGCATGGAAGCTTGGGACATATCTGGTCACATTCAAACAGAACTGATCGTTCTCGTTGCGTGCCTAACTGCAGGCGAAAAAATATGTTTGGTGAAATAAAGGACTTTTTCCATCAATGATAAACAGGGACCAACATTTGTTGTGATTTTTAGAACTGGATGAGATAATTTTGACACAGTGAACATTGTGTGGAGCTGCTCTACCTTTACCTTTGATCAAAATGAATCCCGTCTGTAAATACCAAGTGTACAGATTCTAATCCTGTTCAATGACGACCTTCGTCACTGTGAAAAGTTTTCAGTGAAATTGTTCTTTTCTTGTGCGAAACAAAAACTGCGGGCAACCAAAGATTTACTTCTTCCCAGCTCATTCTGTGTTAAAGTGCCATCCAAAACAAAAAAAAATTTTCTTGTCACATTTTCAGCAAAACACTGTGAAACAGTAGGGAATAAAGAAACTTGAAGTTTACTGCATTGAATTGTTTTGATCATCATATCTAGACGTGTACAAATCCCGAATTGCGTTCACACTGCAACATGCAGCCCGACGTTCGCCTTTCATTCTGGATGTCCAAAAAAGAAACTCTGGAGCCTGGTTTTTTCAGAATTCATAGGGGGTTTTTTGGCCATTGAAAGGGGAAAGCTGCGCCTTAACGTGCTGCGCAGCTGCTGAAGTTTTCTTGGAAAACGATACATACAAAGGCGTTTCCGTTAGTTCTAATTGTCAGTCGTATCTGTGATGCTTTGAGAGGTAAATAAGAAAATTGCATCAATTACCCAGCACCAAATGTAAAAGGAAGACTACCTCTGCCTTCATCTTTCATGTTTAATGGTTTGGAAAGATAATCTTTGAAATTCTTTCAGAACCACACATTGTTCCTAGATTCAGCCTTTCATCTTTTCTTTCTTGGCATCTAGATCACAAAAACTTTCCGAAAGAATTCAGGTGTTGCTTTCTGATAAAAACAGGAAGACAAGTTAGAACACAAAGGCAGACTTGGCGCAAGAATTCCATCTGACCAAACCAAAAGGCACGAGACAGTTCCATTTATTCTTCAGACAAACGTAAGGGGTATAACTTTTATCTGTTTCTCAAAAACAAAAACACACGACGCAATTAAGCACCCAGACAACAGGTGAAATGGATTTTCTTTTATTTTTTGTGGGTTTTTTTTGATCTTTGACAATTTCTGATGGGGGAGAGGGAAAAGAATCTGAAATCTGGTGTGTTGTTTTCTTCAGATAGCCCTTCGGTGGACACGATTTTTGGCCTTTCAGCTTCGGGAGACAAATATTGTGTCCACCTCAGAATTAATGGATAAGTGGTAGTGTCGCATTTTCTCACAGTTGTGCATGATTTTTTTTTTTGGGGGGGGGATTTGACCAGAATCTTAAAAGTGCTCAAAATGTCATGAAACATCCAGAAATGCCAAAAAAGAGGCAAAAGTGGAAGGATAATTCATATTTTTGGGGGCGAAAAAAAGTTGGGTGCACGCACACACACGCG
>JAAUYG010119946.1_pt1 | contig 12277 bp, 5 predicted proteins | sample 7278091 | NCBI WGS metagenome assembly JAAUYG01 (sample SAMN14350201, study PRJNA611818) | marine sediment metagenome | isolation source: surface marine sediment (0.6m) | place: French Polynesia: Moorea | collected 2018-08
ATTTTTAATAATAAATTTGGTTTCATACATTAGTCTCTGTTATTTGTTCAGGAACTCTATTCAAAAGGAACCTGGGGGGATTTTTATCTTCCCGTAACAATATTCGACCAATCGAAAGCAATTCCGGACAGCCGACTTGAACCAATCATAACGGCCGCTGTTTAGCGCTGTCGTCACTGCGATGGTGAAGTGGTTATACATTCAACCAACGGTCATCTACTCTTTATTGCTCGCCTGCTTTTAATGAGTAAAATTCGGGTATTTCTTAGAGCGTTTTACTCAGCGAGCTATATAGACGATGCTAAACGTATTTTAGGGTCGAAATTGATCTTATTTTCGCTCTACTGCCGACCATTGTAACCAAACCATAATCAATTTGTGTTAGCTTCATTTGGGAAAAAACACTGCCGAATTATATAGGGTTCCAACAGTCATGGAATTCTATCTTTCTGGCAACTTGGAAAGGTACCTTGCCCACGGTCCTAAGCCCAGAACAAAAAATATAAATACACAAAAATAAAACGAGACCTGTATTTGATGTGATAAATACGCACGGAACAGAACGATCGCTTTGTGGATAAGAGACTGAATAATGGCTCACCACTTAAAATAAAACGCTCAAACCAATTGCTGCGCATTAATGACGAATGCCACACGTCTTTTATAACAACGTACATAACATGTCATTCGATAATAAAATTGAATTAAAAATCAATTATAAGGCATCTTCAAGTAAAGTATTAGCATAAATGATTTCGCTGCAACGCCCATTTGATGTAGGTTTTATTCCAAGAATGCGAATGAATAGAATATATCCGCTATGATGTCGCTGTGGAAGTGATATAGAGGAGAAAGCTGCGTATATTCCTTTGTTGCAATGGGTTACACTCCAGCACCCAAGCGCGACGAATCAAGACCAAGAGCTTCCCAGCCTTCCGAACCTCATGTTACTGTTGTTGACGAATTTACTGGGCAGTGCGTAGCTCTGTAGCTTATCCTTCATGATTTTGGGGTGTTTGACCAAGCCCTTCGGTCGCGGGGAGACGGGGGGTTCCGGAGTGCTGCCCCGCGTGCTGCAGCTCTCTCCGTCTTCAGCTGTCTCCGCAGCAACCTCCACGTGCTCGCGCTCCCGCCTTGTCAACAGACGAGGCACGTGATCGGGCTCGTCGTCGTCGTCGTCCTCTGCCAGTCCTTCGAGATTTAGACGCAGGTCATCTATGGCTTCATATCGAGGTGTATCCGTGTCATCTCGAGAAGGCAGCTGAAAATTAAAATCCGGAATATCTATTCCTATGTCGTCACCCTCCGCTGACTTGGACTGGTTCTGGAAATAATGCGAGAGGTTCTTCTCAATCTGCTCCGCGGCTTCGTCAAAATTGCTGATGGCAGAGAGCACGCGAGCCATTTTCCCACGTACCAGGAAGTAAAGTTCGTCCGCTAGTGCTTCGTCTATCACGTCATTTAGGTCGAGAAGAGAGGCTTGTCCCCATCGGTAGATAATGCGCATATCCTTGCGACACTTCTGCAATTTCTGCAAGACTATCTTCCGGACGCTGTGCCCCTCCTCTAGATGTTGCCGAGTGAGATGCGATATCCGGTCCCTCAGTGTCACGTGGCCGTCGCCTTGGTCACTCTCCGTACTGCTCAGGGTGCTGCTCATTGTACTACGCAGGGAGCCTGCCGGCGACGATTCCTGAGAAGATCCGGTCGAGGACATCCGGTTTGGTCGTCCGCGGGAATCTGGGCGATAATCCGTGAAGCGACGATCCGACCCTGGGCTGTGACGGGGACTGCTTTTGTCGACCATCATGCTATCAGAAGGCAGTTGGTCCTTCTGTATGACGCTGAGGAAGAGACGCAGCGGGCCCACCACACAATGAAACCTCTGCTCCACAAATGCCATGTACCTGAGGGAAAGAATTACCATCAGCGACATGATGAAAATACAGCAAACTAAATCCCAATAGCCTAATCTGGCAACTGTGTGTACTAAGTTTTAATGCATGGCAGTAGTAAAAATAGCGGTTACCGATAGAAAAACAATATGTACGTAAACTTAAGATAAAAATAAGAAAGGTAACTTGTCATTAAATGAAAATGGCTTCAACAAATATGGCTTGCATATGTACGTCAACTTTAGTTTATCATGGTTGGTATCCTGTTAATAGCCAGCTCCAGCAGACCGTTGACATGTCCATTCCCAATGATTCATGTAAAAAGCCGCATGTTAAAATGAGATCAAATATCGTCACAGGTAGTCATTAATGACATAATTATTACATCTACATTTATAACAAATAAATTAAATGGATGGAATAGCCTGTGGTCTCCCGGCCGTTGGGTGTGACCAATTTAGAACAACTTCATAAACGTTATTGTAAAAGCGCAGGAGATTAAAAGTTAATGCGCTGTACAGAAGTCACTCGTTAGTTCATGAAATTGTACCGCGCCATATATGTCCATTGATGGATTCTTCAAACGGCGGTATACATCTACCTGTCGCTGGATTGTTCATCCAGAGGGAAGATGGCAAACAGCGCCCAGCTCTGGAGCTGTTCCAGGGCAGTCATACAGAAGTTGAGGGTGGAGATGACCCGCTGTTCCCTCGTCTGGTATCTCTCCATACACGTCTCCTCCAATTTCTCAAACTTCCGGCGCAGACGACCAAGAAGCTGGGCGTCCGCTGCCGCCATGGTTACGCGACTGTTTCACGCTCTGTAAGCTCAGCCTGAACGTAGGAAAAAAAACAAGAGGAAAGGTTATCGTGGTTGCAGAAACTTTAAATGTCCAGGGTAACGTATTAATCAGCAGTTCGAAGAGATTAAATATTTACAATGTAGCTATTGTTTGCAGAGCACACACGAGTATAGGTACATGTATATTCCTATGAGCAACAGAATCCCTAACCTGTACACAACAACGAATCAACACATTCTCCCGGCTCATTCCGTTAGTATTAAGACTAGGCGCTAACACGATTAGACCCGATCCTGTACATCATTGTACCTGGATACTGTCCGAAAAAGGCCTCCTTACAACGACTTGTATAATAACATAAGCAGTGCACGGTTTCATGGTTGAGCAGGATTCAGCCCGTATTCCGGGTTTACACATGTATCTATCCCAAAGGCGTCCCACTACATCATATGACGCTTCTTCTACTCCAACCAATAGGTGCTTGACGTTACACACGAGATCAGGAAACGTTTGAGAGAGCCTGTATAGGTATCCAGATGAAATGTGCCACGTGTAGTCCTTGCTAACCCTATTTCACCCAGAATTCCATTCTTAAATTGTGATAATGTTGAAGTGCTCCTCGTGTAGTTCTAGTACAAACATGTACATGTATGCAACCTATCCCGGATTATTCAGCCTAATCTAGCGTGGCGTTGGGATGTTTTTCCTACTCATGTTTAATGTAATACGACAATAGGCAGTTTGTCACGCTCACTCTCATGTTTTACCATCCAGGATGCGATGTCCATTATCCAGTTTTAGGTTCGCAGGAAGGGAGCGAAAGATATTAATTACTGAAATTACCATAAAGCCTTCAAGCGCAGCTTAAGGCCATTTATCATACACAGAATACACAAGAACAACGTTCAGTTTACTTGCCATTAATATTTGCAGTGAAAATATACAGTTTAACAATTTAGTAAACTTGAATATTTATTTAACATTCACGTTGAAATGGATGAGTTTCTCTTATTTCGTTATTTGAGCCGACGTTGGATAGGCTTTCTTCTAAGTAAGGATAATAAATTTATCAGGTACGTCTGAAGGTACGAGTCATATAACATGCACGTACATGTATGCCATGAGCATAATGCATTGTTGGAACATTAATTGTTCCAGCCTTGCTTGGACACAATAATTTGGGCAGCGACCGAAAACTCAAACCGTGATGGAAAAATCATCATAGCGTTCCATTCAGAACATAAGAAAGTAGTACTAAACGTGCGTAAGACAATTGTAATTAAGGCAGTACACTGCCATCCCGCATGGACTTATCGGCCAATCCAACAAACAATATCACTGGAGCAAAAGGGTGATCAAACAATCTTGTAAAGGTCGAATATCCCGCTTCTGGACTTCCTTTCGTTACCCCATCACGCGTTCAGCACCACTGGTAAAATGTTCAGTGTCATATAGCCAAGATATTCAATGAAATAGATTACCCAGTTGTTTGTAGTCATAAATCCAGTCCCCATTTTCGCCCAGTCTTCTTTTTCTCAAAATGCACTAAAGGTGCCCATTACAAACATGTATGTGGTACATATGTAATGGGACACATCGGGTTAACACATCAGGTACATGCAATTGGTGTATGTTACCCGGATTATGAGCCAAAATGGGAATGTTATCATCTGCACAGAGCAAAGTCCATACGTTTCAAAAAAGCCACATCAATTGCTACATTTAGCACTTTTAAATTGTGTGCTAAATCGTTACTATATAGTAGGAAAGGCGCTGTTGACAGAGTATCTCCTTGCCTAACACCACGATTAATTATGTACCAGTCAGTCAATTCGCGGAGTCAATTAAATGCAATCAAACTAGACCGATACCCCGCGGGTACCACGCGGAAGTTTCCGTCCCGCGGGTACCACGCGGAAGTTTCCGTCCCGCGGATACCACACGGAAGCTACTCTTAGAAACGTTTATGCATCACCGCCCCACCACCACCACCACCACACCCGTCCTGTAAACAGCTCTGATATAGACGAACATTTTAAGATTACAGTTCTTTCTTTGGGGGTTTATTACTCTTTGTTACCCTAATATCTTGCTGTTCTGCGAATATCATCATAATATGGAGACAGTTTACAGCATTCGGGCTAAGGAAAAACACAAGTACATTAAGTAGAGTGAAATATTATGTGTTTTCGTGTGGATATGTAGATAGTGAAACAAACCGTATATATCCCAAAACATGGCCCTATAACTGTTTATGAATGTTCAGGTACCTATACTGAAATCGTTATTGTGAGGCGATACCGTGTCACACAGATGCAGTTATTCCTTCTGGAGTGGACTGAAGGGAAGCCCCCCACCCCACCCCTGCCTCCAGGGTGATGATGGTGGATGGGGGGGGGGGGGGGGGGGGGGGGGGTCTAGCAGCAGAGCTGTCAGGCGTGAATTACCTACTTGCCAAGCGTGAGCGGCAGCCATCTTTCCTTATGACAGCCAAGGCTGCAGTTAAAGTCTTTGACAGGCATTAGTAGGGTAAGAGCATTTCATAATGGACCTCGAAAGACGCAGATCTATGGACAGAGTTTTTGCAGACGTCATTCAATCATGCACGGGGCACATAAATATAAAGATGCTTGCTTTCCCTGCAGCCTTAATCGATTTGGTGCAATGCGGCATGGTTTCTATCATGCCACACTGAAAGGAACATAGCACTTGCATCGAAACTGTACCTGGTAAGGCTTTCCTGAAAAATACATGTCTAATTTGTAGCACCAACCATTTCAATATAAAACCTTCAGCAAGACGTTTAAAAGATTACCTTTTATTGACGCTTCTACCTTCTTGTATTTGCAGGTGCAACATCGCCACCAACAGTTATCAAAAATTATTAAAAGAAAGATATGAACTGATATAGTTTGATATAAGTAAGTACACGATCTTACCCTTTAATGATGAAGAAGTATGCCCAACCTCCACACATGTCTGTCACCTTGTATCTGCAGAGTAGAGCGCACATGTACGTCTAGCAGCCAACATTAAGCTTTGAAAATGATTGGTACCAGCTCTCGGTGAAACACAGATTGGGATTTTCTTCAGAACACACAATGGAAGCAAAACTGGACACTGGGGTAGAGTGTGGGTAATTGTTCAATATTTACAAATAAATCTCAATCCGCAGCTTCCCGCGTGCTTTGATGTACGTCTCGTTTGTCCAAATACACGCCCAGCTTTTAATGCGTCTGCCGAGAGTCGATCAATGAAACCGTCAGGGCCAGAACTGCAATTATGAGCACAGGACCGTCATTCGGCACTCCACGTCTGTCAAAGCCCACTCCGGGATTGGACGTTAGCTCAATGACAACAAACAGGAGAATAAAACATAAGCCTTCGAGAGAGGGGAAAACAGTTACCAAAACATATTGATTTCGCGTGTTATCCCATTGGACAAGGCATCCATTAAGGCCCTCGGCGAGCTGGTGTGATATACATTTATGGATGGTCCAATTTACGTCTAGGTTTTCATCAATAGTACTAGACTTTGTTTGGACATCAAAAAAAAAAAAAAAAAAAAAAAAAAAAAAAGAACTACATGTAAATAATTGCGCGTTCTCAAAAAAACATTCTGACTGTTAATCACTGCCATCATTTAGTTTTATGTACAGGAGCCAAATAGTTTGGAAATGCAACTCCCAAACGAATCGTAGACACGCTTTTTTCGACGGGATCATCACAGACCCGAAGTATAAAGTAAATATTTGTAAGATACCTTTGTCAATGTATCATGCAATATGACCCGAGCTGACCCTATAAAGTCCTATATTATGTACGGTGTTGGTCAGTTATGATAATGACGGGAATATCAACATCGCCTGCCTGCTCAAGTACCATCACACCATTCCTTGTTGAAACCGAGGTTATATAGATAGCATGTCAATGAATGGAAGTTCCCTCCTTGGCACAAATAGTTAGACATTTCGAGGAGGCGAGGGATGCTCTTTTAATAACGCTGAATAGTGTTCTTGGCTATCTCCCTGCATTCCTACATGTACCTTCTATATTCTGGCTAGCCGACCTGCAGATTTACGATTACTTCCAACCCTTTATTTCTTCGTTCCATATTTCATTATCTCTTTCTTTCTTTCTTTCCTCGATCCCTTATCCCTTTCCTTTGCTTTATACCTTCGATGAGCGTGATGATACGTTTAGATCACGAGCTGTCGATATGGACTACATACACCTGGTAACTTACAAAGAATATTAAAGCTACATGAATTGTTAAGGATACATTTTAAACTTATGTAATGAATCAGAGACGGTCATGGTCCTTCCAATTGACAGTTAATCCACACCACATGGTATTCTTTCCAGACATTCAGCAGTTTAATTAGATCCATCTGTCTGTCTCCTCTGCAAAAACTACAGTCAATAGTCCCCTAATGCAACCTACTTAGCTATTCTAATGCAGTTTGATTCATTACTGTGTACCGGAGCAATGGGAAATTGGGGGATTAAAAAGCCTAAACGGTAAGCGTCTGGAGAGAATTGTCTGCGGTAATGGCACTGTATCCAGACAACGGGGACTCTAAGTAAGCGCTCTAGTTAACTTGCAGTGCCTGCCCTTTAATTTGATTGGTCCGTATCCCATAATTTAACGTTACCTGCCCCATCGATTCGATAGATTACGAAAACCCAATATTGTAGAGTGAACCTCGCAAGTGGAACTATCTGTGTTGCTGCAGTAAAAAGTCGCCTCAATTCTGTTGTAGTATTTTGTAAGACCAACGCACAGTGGCCAGGCATAGATACATTGTAGTTTCGGGGAGGGGAGGGGGGAATCGGTTTGCTGATCGTTATAATTCCAGGTTCATCATCAAGCGGTCAGGCTCCGCTGTAGACAAGTTTCCATGCATCAGTGGCGTCTGAAAATAACACGACTGCCTGCGGTGTCAAAAGTTCCCGACTTATCCAGAAGGTTTGGTCTGGAGTGGCCATGGTGCGTGACCCATCCATTAGCGCCATTAATGGCCCAGCGCTGCCATGGGATAATACCAGGATCCAAAGTAGCAGAGGGGGGCATATTCTCTGCGTGCATTCCACCAATAACGAATCAATCTCGTTGCACGCGAATAGGTGTTTGTGAGCCACAATTTTTGTGAGCGTTGCTGGTAGGCAACATACATCACCTAAATTAATAAGACCGGTTGCTACTTACCTAAGGAATCATCGACAACATTTTGATGAAAATAAAATGGTCTTCAGAAAAAGGGAAATTCTTAATTGGACAATGTTAATCATAACCTGTTTTTAGAAAATACGACTCAGGTGTGTACACTACAAATTATGATCATCATCATTAGTAGTGTGCATCATCTGAAGAAAAATAAAGTCTTCGGCCTTGCTCAAGAGGGCGTTGAAGATTTCAGGCAGTTATGACAAGATGGTTGCCATCGAAGGAGGAAATGACTAAGGACTAGCGCCCAGATTGTGCAGGAATCGTTAGGCCCTATTATAGACTTGATTCACCACGGGAAAGAAAGGGCTAAATCAGTTATTGTGTCTAGCATTCATCACCAATGTCTTCTACCTAGACGAAAGGAAGTATCACTGCTGCCATAATACCTGCAATAATTCGAGAAAAAGGAGAATAATGCCCATACTACGTTGAAGATGGGATAAGATAACAGTTCTCACGCGAGTATTGCTAAGTTAAAAGAAACTGTTGATTCTACAAACCAAATAGGTTTCAAATTTAGCTTCTATTGTGAATATAAAAACACTTCTAAAAGGCTTGATATAAACCAATCCGCTGGTTATGCGTGATTTCTACTAAACTCCCGAAGCTGGGCCCTGATATCTTATGTTATCTAATACAACAGCTTGTCAATAGTGTTTGTTTGTTTCCTATGGCCCTCAAGAAAGCGAAAATACTCAACTGTATCAGAAGAATGACTTTCTGTTAAAAGAGAACTACAGACATGTAACTATACTTCCATGTGGATCAAAGTTGTAGATCACTTGTCATGTCATTTTCAAAACATTATGTCATATCCAATAAAGGTACGACACAGGGATCCGTAGCGTGATTTAGTGGTATTACTGGCTGCTATAGTCAGGGAGCTTACTATATTTAGTAATCTTACTGGCGGGCAGTAATATAGGGCACGGGCTACAATCAGTCGCCAACGACATTACCAGTAAACAGTATTTCAAAGTTTTTTTGCAATTTGTTTGCCTTTTCAATAATAGGCCGGTAAATTACAGATCATCCCCTCATTATATGAAAGAATAAGCAATCCTTCTCGCCAGAGAGCCGCAACCATGATGTTGGTACCTTCTTAGTGACCGGAATGGTCACAATTTGTGGCCATGTGTTAATAGGCCCCCTGTGGTTAAAGGATTAAGCCTCGGCCCCAAGAATTTTTCCAGGCATGGGGGCAATTTTCTGAGGTATATGTAGTATCCACTTTCTACAATTGGGAAGTCTGTGCCTATACTACAATCAAATTAAAAAAGTACCCACCCAGCCACCCACTCCATCCCACCCAACCCAACCGCATCCGCAAACAAGGCCGCATCATTAAGACGGCAATGTCTTCGCAAGTATGGTAGCAATATCAGAAAAAAACCAGTCAGTACACTTATATTATATGCAGGTTAGATTATATTCATATTACAAAAGGCGCTGATTTATCAGATTCCAATTTAATGGTGAAAATTTGATACGCTAATGGAGGCAGAATAAAGGTAAAACGTTATCCTCGAGTTACATGTATGTGAATTGAAGTATCAGTGTCCATATACATATATACGTTCAGCATGCCCTCATTATAGCATAGTCTGCATGCAGAGTGCACACATACCTCCCCCCCCCACCTCTCCCGAGGCTGTAGATATTCCGCCTGTCCAGCCTCTGACAGAATGTCAATTTAGGGATCTCCAACGATCCGTTTATCATGCATGCAGCACTCGCATTCTAAATCGGTTATAGGGGACGGGAGGCTGAATGCCTTATCAGGCAATTAGTGGTGATCGACTCATACAATACCACCAGTATCATTACAGCGTAGGTGTAAGACGCCCACTCAAATATCAGAATTAAATATTTAATAGCCCATATTTCACACCCCTATGCGTTTCTTTCGTAAAGTACTGCGGTAGGGGTACATGTATGGTAGAAAATTTGTCTGTTTTTTCCTTTGGCTTTATATCGAAAATGTTCCACAGCGGTTTCGTTTTGTGCGCACCAGATATTTAGCGATCAATTTTTGCTTATGATACCATGGTTCTCTTGGCAAGTAAATAAGCAGCAGAGATCCTATGAAGGAAGAAACGGATGGGGTTAATCGTTGTACAAAATCAAAAATTTGAAAACTGCTAAACAATTAATGTGTTTGAAGCAATCTAACAGAAAATCTAATGGATTTGATTAACAGATTTTAAAAATGACGTCTTTTTATCGCTGTCAAATACGTACAGCGCAAGTCTCCTCTCGCATCTCTTCTAAATATGACTTGTACCAACCTTACTTAAAGATACATCTTGTTGTTGGCGAAACAAAGCTTATTTGTACAACTTTCCGAGTCATTTTCAATCCACCTAGATGAATGTCAACGGTATCCGGATTCAACATACTCCAGTCGTTTTCCGTCCAATTTAACATGGATAACACAGAAGTAAATTTTATCCATGTATCGTGGATCAATTCGCCATGATAAGTATTATGTCAGCAACATTAAAATATTCACGCAGTGTCCTGTATATGTTCTACATGGTTTGGATAGGAGCATCCACACAGCCGTACAGCCTGAAATGCATACCAGCATTTCACAACACAACCCCCACTAATACAAATCTCAATGTATGCGAAGGCACATGCATTCTCGATGAGCCAGTGTAATAAAATGATATCTGGCCCTTGTGAAGCAGTCATTTGATACCTGGTCCAACGCCTGGCTCTGGATACAAACTACTGTGCTATTGACGCCCTACCCGAACTGATATCCCAACATCCACCTACACACCGTGTCTGGGGGAGTTTTTACCTCCCGCCGCTGGAATCGATGTCTTTAGGCTAGGGCTCGTCAAAGCCGCTCTTTGGCGTCATTGCCTGGGAGAGAAGAGACACCCCACGTGGAGTATCACCGCTGTAAAATGCGGAACGGAGTCGCCACGGGGAGTTGATCGATCCCTCATTGGAGAATCTGAACGATATCAATATACAGGAACTTGAAACTGGTTCAGGGAGAGGGCATTCGGGCTATATTCCATTTACGGTCATTCAACTGCATACATGTAGGTAGATTGTACTGAGAGAAGCTTGGGTTAAAAACAAAAGCAGAGCTCAATCTTACACAACTATAAAGACTGTGATCGTGACAGTAACCGTGAATACTATCTAAGATATTTCTTTTAATTTGTATACCTACACTGTATTACGGGAAAAGCAGACAGCTGTATGAGGTGGTAAATTGACCCTAGTAACACTACGGATAATTTCAATGCAGTTAGTTTGGCAGTAATCGGTACTGCAGTACAGAGACATGGAATAGTCAATGCAGGAATGCCCAGGTTGTCCCAACAGCCGAATGTCTGTAAGAGATAATTCAGTAAACATCAACTTACACACTGCTCATCACTACTGTAACTGGAAGTGCGACCATGTAGCATATGCATTGTACGTATCAGATAACAACATATGTTCCTCTACTAGGCGTACAATGCTCACGTCTTTTCTCCCCCCCCCCCTTCTCCTCTCTCCATCTTTTCTTTTTACTTTTTCTTTCTGCTTTCTACTTTCTGGCCTTCCTTCCTTAATTTCTTTCTTCTTTATCTTTTCTTTCTTACTTGCTTTCTTTCTTTCATACTGTCATTTCTGTCCTCTTTCTCTTTCCTTCCTCCTTCCTTTTTTCTTTTCTTCATTCTTCCGTCCAACATTTCTTCGTTCCTTCCTTCCTTCCTTCCTTTCTTTCTTTCTTTCTTTCTTTCTTTCTATTTCTGTCTTTATTTCTTTCTATCTTCCTTTCTTTCTTCTTTGTTTCTTTCTTTTTCTCTTTCTTTCTCTGTCCTTCCCCCTTCCTTCTTCCTTCCAAGCTTTCTTTCTTTCATTCTTTCTTTCTTTCTTTCCTACTGTCCTTTCGGCCCTTTCTCTCGTTCCTTGCTTTCCTCCTTCCTTCCTTCTTCAGTCATTTTTTCTTTCTTTTTTCTTTCTGTCCTTCTTTCCATCTTTCTCCTCTGCTTTCCTTCTTTTTCTTTCTTTCTTTTTCTTTCCTTCCTTCTTCGTTCCTTCTTTCTTCTTTACTTCCTTCCTTCTTTTTTCCTTCCTTCCTTCCCCTTCCTTTCTTATTTCTTTCTTTCTGTCCTTCCTTGCTTTCTTTTTAGCTCTGCTTGACTATGTCAGCAGAGCTCATGAAATCGAAATTCGTCCGTCGTCCGTCGTCCGTCCGTCCGTCCGTCCGTCGTCCGTCCGTCTGTGGCCTCGATTATCTCTGAAGTTATGGCATGGCTTTCTTTCAAAATTTGGTTGTGGCTTCCCCTGGGCCATATGCCCAGACGTATTTTTCATTTTTGAAAAAAAAAATTTTTG
>JAAUYG010020110.1_pt1 | contig 12276 bp, 9 predicted proteins | sample 7278091 | NCBI WGS metagenome assembly JAAUYG01 (sample SAMN14350201, study PRJNA611818) | marine sediment metagenome | isolation source: surface marine sediment (0.6m) | place: French Polynesia: Moorea | collected 2018-08
CAAAATACAATATATTGAAATTTATCATCATTTACTTTCATTTGATTGATTTTGAACCAATATAACATTTTATTAATTACAGTTTCTGCCTTTTTCTTAACTTCAGGAACAATTATACCATGACACGTGACAGTATTGTCGTTCTGACGTTCGATCGATTGAATTCTGACGTTTGACTGTATTCTGAGTTTCGTTCGACTATAACGTAACTTTAGTGTGACCACACACACCCCTCAGTGCGGCAGCAATTTCCAGCGGTCGGTTGTAACCGTCTACCAGGGGACTCCTTCATTCCCTCCCTGGCGCAATCACACATACCGGGGATGCTTTCTGGACGTATTGTCCACTAAACCGAGTTTTATTTGCCACCTCCCTGGCATGTAAGAACCCTAGTCAGTGGAAAGGGCCCCCACCCTAGGCAACAGGGAAGTCGGACACTGACGCACGTTTGTAATGTGCTCCCGCAATCACAATGTGACTGCCTTACTGCCGCAAAATGAATCTCCCTTCCCATCGCCATTTTGCCGTTAAAAGTGTTCTCAGGCAAATGCAGAAACTTACACTGTCTCTGGGACAAGGAGCATTGTGGAATTTTTTGTCACTGACACAGTTTTAAAGATGTGTTCTATTTAGGGAATGCTATATAGAGAGTATAAGACAATACATGGCGTAATAAGTAATAAGTATACTCTCCCACCATCTCCTGTAACAGCCATTCAAACTTCTACACCAGATTGCGGCGTACCATTTTTTATCAATGCTCGCAATAATCTGAGACGTGTAGTAGCATCTGTAGAACATTTATCATGGGCTGTTGTCCGCTTTAAGTGGCCGTACGCCCGTCACAAAAGCACCGCAGTCACAGCGATTTTCCGCGTTACAATCCACAGAACCCCAGCGTGGACTATTGTCTAGATATCGCACTTGGAAAAAATAGCAGTGACGGTGTTTCTGAGTGAGTATGGTAGAACCTGTCGATAGCCATATTGGTCGTGAAAAAACTTGCTCTTTCGAGTCAGGTGGTCTCTGATGACAGGGTCAATAATAATATTGAAATGCTGATATTCTATCAGGAGTGTGTGCTCAATATTTAAGGACATCTCCAGGACTGTAAGGCATAACTTACATCTTCAACGCAATAAACGGTAACTTAAATCTTCAGGACTGTAAAGCATAACTTACATCTTCAACGCAATAAACGGTAACTTAAATCTTCAGGACTGTAAGGCATAACTTACATCTTCAACGCAATAAACGGTAACTTAAATCTCCAGGACTGTAAGGCATAACTTACATCTTCAAGGCAATAAACGGTAACGTAAATCTCCAGGAGTGTAAGGCATAACTTACATCTTCAAGGCAATAAACGGTAACTTAAATCTTCAGGACTGTAAGGCATAACTTACATCTTCAAGGCAATAAACGGTAACTTAAATCTCCAGGACTGTAAGGCATAACTTACATCTTCAACGCAAAACACTGTAACTTAAATCTTCAGGACTGTAAGGCATAACTTACATCTTCAATGCAATAAACGGTAACTTAAATCTTCAGAACTGTAAGGCGTAACTCACATCTTCAACGCAATAAACGGTAACATAAATCTTCAGGACTGTAAGGCGTAACTCACATCTTCAGGACTGTAAGCAGCTTACAACGTTGCACTCGAACGAATCTTACATCTTCAGACTTGTAAGCAGCAAAAATTTACAGCTGTAAGACTGTAAGCTGTTACACCTATATAGCTTTCGACGTTAGAACTGTAAGTAACGTAAACTTTAGGACTGTAAGCAATAGTTTACATATTTAGGACCGTAGGTAGTAACTTGCATTGTTATTGCACTAAGCTTTGATTTGCATCTTTAGGACTGCAAGCAGTAACTTGCATCTTTAGGAATGGAAGCAGTAAGCAGTGCGTTTTTAGAACCCTAGCCAGTCTGCTAGTATTAGGACTGTAAATCTTACTTCGCGATGGAGCTCAAATAAACCAAACCAATATCACTTGGTCCCACGTGTTTTGGCACTGTATGACCCTCTTGGTGTTGATGTGCCGTTAAACTTGGCTAACACTCACTCACTCGCCCACAGAACAAATTACCTTTGCCGGATGGATGGATGAATCAGGCTTATAGTCGGCTTTCAACCACTCATGGTCATATCACCGACTGCAAGTTGGTGGGTATGTACTGGACCCGTCTTGTACTAGTCCGACCCGCGGCCAGTCTTTATAGTGCTAGCCCACTGAAACACCACCCCACGGGTAAGAGTGATGTCCCAACCCAGACCATTATTCTGACTCCGAGCCGGCCGGACGGTCTCTAACTCTTTTGTGCTGAGCGCTAAGCAGAGCAGCAGAACCTCAAATTTTAACGTCTTGTGTTTGACGCGGCCGGGGATCGAACCACCAACCTCCCGCATGCCAGGCGAACGCTCAACAACTACACTACCCGGCCGCGGTCTCCACTGTGATGGATGATGTATAACTGTTCCGTCAGCAGCTATCCAATGACGATCTGCCCATGATATCAGTGTAATAATAATTAAAGAATGCCTTCAGCAAGAGGGAGAGATAAATACTTGTCTTTCACTGGAGGAAAATACATGTGATTCAAAGTTGCTCACTGGTCGAAAACCATTTTTGTATCGCTTAAATTTGGTGTCAAAGCTGAGAATTTAGAAAACAATAGTTCCATGGCCCCCTTGTTTTCTAAAGTCTGATTTGATAGCAGTAGTCAGTGCAACCATTGAAAATATTAACAGTAGCATTATATGATTTTGGAGACACTGCACTCTATAACCTCAAAATGCACTAAATTTAACCCATTTCACTCTCAAATGACCCATATTCAAGTTACACGCAATTTTGAGACAGTGTACTAAATGACGCCAAAATGACCGTTGAATAGTATGAAGTCACAGGTACCCATACATGTTCTGCATGTTCCTGAGTCCCAACTTTCAATCCATTTCGCTCTATGGCCAGCCTTTTTGTGTTACCAGTCATTTGAGACCCAGTGCTCTGAATGATCCCAAAATAACCTTGAACACTACAAAGTTAAAGGTACCTTATTGTTGTCCTACTGGTACCGCCTAGTCGCAAAATCAACTCCATTTCACTCTATGACCAACCACTTTTGAGCTACAGGACAGTTTGTGTGTCAAGACTACCAAATGACCTTGAACACTACAAGTTCAAATTAAGGTACCCCGTATTTATTGTATTTATTTCCCAGAATTCAATCTTTTTTGCTCCATGGGCAACAATTTTCAAGTTACAGGCCATTTTGAGACAAATGCACCGAATGACCGAAGAATGACATTGAACATTACGAGGTCAAAGGCACCCATATATATTTTGTAGTCCATTTTGCTCTATGGTCAGTTACGGACCGTGTTGAGACAATTGCAGCGACTGACCCCTATTAAAATAACATTAAACATTACAGCATAGCGTTTTGCACATCGTCCTGTCAGAAAAATCACAAGTGCACATAATGAACCCAAATGACCCTGAACATGAACATGGACTACTATATGCTCTACTATCCCCCCCCCCAACCAACCCGCGAGTCAAATTTTCACTCCATTTCGCTCTACAATTAGCTATGTCTAGCAAAGTTTCATTTTCCCTTTGCCCTTGTTAAATTTCGATATTTAAAAATTTATATTTCAAAATTCCAAAATTTAATTTTTGTGTGGACTGTCACAGGAAACACTCATGTATAAAAAGTTTGGTTTCCATGTACAATACCGATGACATGCAATAGTCTATGGCATATGGAAACATGACTTGATGTGGTGTGAGAATTGTGATTGTCATTGTATTTTAGTACAAATAAAGATATATTATAGTAGTAGTAGTAGTAGTAGTAGTAGTAGTAGTAGTAGTAGTAGTAGTAGTAGTAGTAGTAGTAGTAGCAGTAGCAGCAGCAGCAGCAGCAGCAGCAGTACAATGTCTCCTCTATTTTAAGACCACCCACGAGCCTTTGAAATTGTGCTTACATTGCAGCAAATTTACCAAAAATCTTACTTTTATACTCCAGGAGGCTGCTGGTGGTGTCGCGATTGCAGTGAGGTCTGGAACAGCAGGAATAGCAGTGTCCACAGTCCCCAGTACACCACATTTCTCCCTCGTCGGCGTCTCGACACGCACTGTCACAGCCTTTGTTCACCCGCATGGTGCGTCCACGAGTGCAGATCTGAGTGAAGCACATAGTCCCATTACAGGATCCTTCCAGCTGACATTCCGCCTCGGATAGGGATTTGCGGCAGGCGTGACACTCTGCCTCTACACCTAGATATGCGTACAAACATTCAGAGAAACAGTTAAAATACAACATAATGATATTCGTCATCAGTGGCAATATATACATATGTACACACAGAGCGGCTCCTAGCAGCTAAAAGTTTGGGGATGAGGGATGGGGGCGTTAGATGGATATCAAAGTGTTCAACGATCCTGTCTCAGGCATTATCGTGGTGGTTTAGGAGGAGGGCATCCATAGTTTGCCAGGTGGGGTACTCTTTAGCAAGTGGCATGGTCACCAGGGTTGACCAGCTAAAGTCATTAAACTAGCCCAGGCGCCTATGTTTGAAGATCTACTTGAGTCTCAGGCGGAGCAAATTAATAAATCATTCGTTTGTGGTCCGGATCTGAGTATGCATTCACGGGTAACCCGGTGACCTGGACAGAAAAGCAACGTGGAGCTAAAATCATGAAAATATGATGGAATTTGTAATAGGCTGCTAGTTCATTGCCACTCGTGATTGTTCGTCATTTGGGTGCCACTGAAAACGAATTATATCTTTAATAGAATTTTGTTTTGTGTTCGGTCCGTCGTTTCTATACATTACCCTCTTCTCTGAACACTTCGATTTCACAGAGTTGAAGAAAAGGTTCAGTGGTAGACTCCATCTGGATGATGACGTAACGACCCCAGATATAACTTGGGGTACAGCTGAATATCTGCCTTGCATAATTCAGGTTTCCCGGGTGGAAGTAACAGAGTGGGTAGTTTGTGGGAGGACCCAGTGATGGGGCAACATCCAGTGGTGAAACGTCTGTCACCCCAATGCGAACGTCCTTCAGACGATTGCGTACACCTAGACAATACGAACATGACCGGTAAGACAAGTTCTGTTACAGTGGGTTACCACTGATTATACAAAACGAAACAAACAAACAAACAAAAAAAAAAAAAAAAAAACAGAAAAAAAAAAATAGACAAAGAAGGGTAGAAAATAGATACTAGAATATGTTGTGTGGGTTCAAAAGCGTGAAATCCTACAGCTGCAATGGACGCTGGACATTACGGCGGCCGGTAAGTGCCATGTGAAGAAAAAATGTCTGGACGAATTATTATATCGCACGAATTATTATATCGTCCGGATGGTATAATAATCAGTCTGGACGATATAACAATTCGTTCTGACGATAAATAAATTCATCCGCAAGATATACTAATTCATCCAGACAACGTTAAAATTTGCTCCCACGTATGACTGGAAGCAGCAACCTTTATAATAATGTGGTGTAACTAAGATGGTCGGATATATGAAGATTATACGTGCTAAAGCACCTTGTTTCCTAGGAGGCTGCGTTTGTCAGTTTACAGTGTTCGGCGGATGTGGGTATAGCTTTCTAATGGGAGATACTCTTCAACTAGGAGAAGCCATGAAGAACGGACTCTGAGTAACTGCGGACTGAAGCCAGGGTAGGCTACAGCTCAATATCTGCCTTGGACTTAGATCGGAAATCTCCTAGACACCCTTAGCTATGCCAGGTAACAGCAATAAAGGCCGACACCAACTGAATTATTGTAGTGAAGACAGAGATGGGTGAAAAGAATACTGACACGCGTAACAACAATATACATCTGACACATGGTGACTCACACCACGTAATAAATATCCTTCACAAGATATCCTATCCATCACAAAATACCTTTTCTCCTTTCTCGATATGGTTCATTATGCAAAAAATGGACACAATATTATTGTTTATGAAATACAGCTATACCCACGATTCGTCAGCAAGAAAATAGTTCACTGGTAATCCAATGCGTATTATTAACAATCTCTTCATGAGTGTGACTTAAAATTGACAATCCTCGAATCGTCTGATGACACTACGTTGATGAACAGGTACAATTCCGCTCAGTCCCTAAGAGAAGAACAACACATGTCAATGGACTTTCACTTCATTAAAAAAGGTAACCTACTGATGACGCCATCCTGTCTGTTCAGTATGGTGACGACTGCGACCGGGTGAAATTTTCCCAGGTCAACAGCCCACCATGGCCGGGTGTTCACGTTGCTGGTGTGTGAGCAAGAACCGTCAAATGCGTTTGTTGATAGCCCACCGTCCACTGCCAAGGAGGCATCCCAGGAACCGTGAGTGGTTTGCTGGAAAGCTGTCTTGTTCTCAGCAAGATTCGTGTATACCGCTGAAATATTCACACATTCCTACTGAGGAACAGACGGAACTTGGGCTTTATTAGTTTGGAACGTGCGACGGTACACGTACATGTGGTTCATTAAGAAAGGGACATGACCTTACCGGGTGTACCCCATAAAGCTGCCGGCTACTATAAGTTGCCTGCTAGTATATATTTTTTTCAATCAGAATAATAACTCGCTGAAAAATTTAAATAAACAATGCATTACACATGATCAGAGAGACTATCAAATTAAAGAATGTTGCTGAGACTGGTATTAGTAATAATTAGTTTTTGCTAGACAAAAAAACAAAACAAAAACAAAACAAAACAAAGAGCCGATTTCTCATAAGACAAATACATTTTGGTTAGTTACCTATAGTTACCAATAGTTACCTATTTCTGTTCCCTTAACATAAAGCCTTTTGGTGTACAACCTTTTTGCCCAGCGAAATGTTCTTCATGATGTACTACTTTATGACAGAAAGATTCTTGCCTGAATAAACATCAACTTCGCACAACGTCAGTCTCTCGGTGGCAAGGTTCGAGTTGATCTGGATGGTAACATATTGGCCATACAGCGACGTGTCATCACAGTGCAGAAAGGTCTTGGTACGTGCAGGGATCCCTGGGTGGAACGCACACACAGTGTGGCCGGGAGACGGGAATGCAGGAGGAACATTCACAGTTGGTGTGTTGGAAACAATGACGTAGAAGTCATGGAGCTCTTCCTCTGTAGAGTGTTGAAAAGACATGCATGCATATCTGATTGCTGTAGTCACGGGATAGGAAACGGGATAGACAGGCTAGAGAATTATCTACCAGTACTCAACCCTTTCCCAACACATTTCCTTTACAGCAGCGCAATCTACCCTTCCATGTACTAACAGTTGATAATGGCACACTAAAGAACAGCAGAAATATAAGTCGGGATTATGCTCCCAAATGGGTAGATCTGATATCTATGTAGCTACTCACGGCAACAATCTTAACGACTAACGACGACCACCGTCGCAACCCTCTTCACGCTTCCCAGATCGACCTGCCACCAGGGGTAGGCTTCCGGGGTTGTCATGGAACAAGTTCCTGAGGCTGGTGTCGGGTTTCCATCAACAGCAAGATTACCGGCAGCACTTACAGAACTTTGGCTCGTAGGCTTTAGTAGGGCCTGATTTACTGAAACCAAGAGGCACATCGCCCTTGACTCTCCGCTCGCCACAAATGCCAGTCAGTAAGAAGAGTTTATGTGTAATAGTTACAGGCGTTTTAGCTCTATGATCAGTGGTTTCCGACTTAAGGAGATTTCATACAAATGCATCCAGTTTGGAATTTCCTTTGCAGTTTAACTCTGCCCCAGTTTTTGATTTCTAAAGGCAACCAAGTCACGCTATCACAATATACCTTCAAACTGAAAATTTTGAAAATCTATATATAACAGTAGATACTGTCAACCAGGAATGACCTCATATTTTGGCGTCTGCACTGTCCTGGTGGGCTTTGGAGAAAGCATTGGTTAAAACCCCTCTTCTGGTGTTAAAGGAAACTAAGAATATTCGTTAAAAGTTCAAACATTTAAAACTTTAGAAAGCTAATATAGCACAGCAGTGTCGCTATATTTTGTCGACTGCATTCACATGACAGTTTCGGAAAGATTATTAAACTTTGAAACAGACTGATTTACTGGGAGTGTCAGAGAATGTCAATGGTGTTGACTTTAAGTTTCCTGATGGCACGGAAGGGCTGTTTGAAGCTCAGAGATCAGCCACGGGTCTGATTGAATTGTACGAGGCATCGTCAGTTGAGGAGGCAGACATGGTACCTGCGTTTAACTTTGCAAAAAGATGGTGTATTGATGAAAAAGTATAGACTTCCTGATGTATTTGCTAGCGATAAGCAAAGGTGATTAAACAAATTGCTGTTATTTCTAAGTACAGAGCAGATAGTTTTGAAAGTTCACATGCATAACCAATGGCAGTTCCGGATCTACGATGTGCTAAGGGGTATCCCAGCCAAGCACGTCTCTCCCGCTCGAATCATTAACAGGGTTTTTACCCAGCCCATCCTTTCTGTTTAGCTAGGTTTGCTGAAGTGCCCCAGCCACATATAACGAATTTCTTTAAGCTGAAATTTTCCATGTAATTAAAGGATACTTACATTTTTCTTGAAACACTTTTAATATTTGCCGGGGCCTTACTTGAATGTAAATGGCATTTATGGGCCTCCCAAACTGTAAGGTAGTACCGTCTTGCAACCTCGCCTCGCCGAAAAACATGTAGGAATTGGCAATTTAGGGAAATTACATTCTTAGGATTTTTGCAACTCATATGGAATAAAAAAATAAGAAAGTGAATTAAAAGTTAGGGAAAAGCACAAAGGTATATAACTGCATTTGCCAGTTATGTTTTTTTCAGGACATCATGCAAACCAGCCTGTAACCTATAGTAAGATATCAACTTTGAGCAGGAAAAGGTAGTTTTGCACTTACCTCCTGAAACGGCCACAGGAACTCCCAGCAGTATGATGCACAGCATGGAGAGCGCGACTCTCATTTTCGTTGGATTTCTCGTCTGCGTCAAAGTGAGCTTGCAAGAAGAGCAAAGATCGACTGAACTGACCGCAGGCAGTTGGATATAGTTTTCACAAAGGACCGGCAGCAGTATATATACAGGTCTGCAATGGCCGCATCCCCCTACAGCTGGGCACTAACGGTGGAACGTGGCAGATCACGTGAATAGGCCCACAGCGTCTACATCGTCTTACAGATGGACAGGAAGGGTGGAACGTGGCGGTCACGTGATGGTGTAAATGACATCCGGTGTATTGGCTCTGCATCAAGAAAATGAAGTGAGAGGACCATTGAGAAGATAATTCAGGAGACGTTTGATAAATTCCGACTGTAATTTCTAGAAGAAGTACTGTTTTGGAAATCGTATTTTGGAAAAGTCGCAAGTGCACTAAATCACCCTAAAATGACCTTGAGCGGTACAAGGCCAAAGGCACCCCATATATGTTAAAGTACTGTCCGTGACTCCCAAATTTTACTCTGTTTTGCTCTTGTTTTTCAGATAAATGAGGTTTTTAGTTACAATAGTGAATTTAAGATTTTCGAAACTCAAAATATCGAAAATCCCCAATGTAGTTTTATGAGTACCATTGGAAGCATTTTGAAATTTTTGCTCCCATTGTAGCCCCATGTTAACGAAAACGACAAAAAATCATAAACAATTGGAAAATATGTTCTTTTTTATTTCAGAATCAAATAATAATAATAATAATAATAATAATAATAATAATAATAATAATAATAATAATAATAATAATAATAATAATAATAATACCACAGCGTATCGCCGAGGGGAAGCACCAAATACACTTTGAAAGAAATCCGTGCATCAGGTTCAGACATAACTGCGACATGGACGGATCGATTTCATGAGCCCTGGTGACAAAGCAGAGCTAAAAATGAGAAAAATCCTTACGTTTACATCCCCAGGGCGTTTCATCGAGATTCATGCACACCTCATAGATAACATTTTGGACCATGAACAAGCCTGGCCGTACCGTGAACCGAACAATCGCGCTGAAAACAGAAGTGATATCTCAGATGTGAAGTTGGATGTAAAGTCACTTATTGCAAGGCTTACGCCCTTTTTATAATGAACCTTTGTCTATAGCCCCAGTCTGACAGGGTTTGGGACTGTTCTGTATTATTCTACGCCTGTCAGTGGAACTTATATTCTGAGGACGATCGATATAATTGTGGTGTTCCACAGGGCTCAGTTCTAGGGCCAGCTGGCATTTCTTCTCTTTCTTAACAAATATGTCAAATGCTCCTAAACTCAGTAAAGTGATCTTTTTGCTGACCATTCAACTGTATCTACATCCTCTAGGATTACCAAAAGATATGATAGTACAGAACTACATGCATTGTATGAATGGTTTTGTGTAAACAAGTAAAGGGCAAAATTTCCAAAACACATTTAATGTTTTTCTCAAAGAAACGTGGACCAGATTATATCAGACTACGTTTACTTAATTAATATCAACATTCAGTTTGAAATAAGCATGCTACTACTAATATTTTCATGTCCTTTACTGAATTGAATGACACTTTTTATGTCACTTTTCAAAATGCTTGCATGTATTTCTATTTACATACCGGTATGCGAGATAGAATCATAACATTTTATAGACTTGCCAGCTACAATGTATTGTCACGTACTATGAAATATGGTAATTGTGATTTATGTCAGAATTCTGATCATTCTGGTGTCCATGGGATAGATGGTTGCTTTGAAAGCTTCAATCTTTTCGGGTTTAATGGCAATGGACTACTGCTGATCTCAGCTCAGAGTGAATATGCCCATTATCATCACCTGCACACCAGACACAGCGATTAGTTCCCAGCTTGGAACGACCCGAGGGATCAAAATTTATTGCCATGGTGCTAGTCGAAGCAGGTATAGTGAAGAATTCGATATTAATATGTATATAAAATCAATGGGAAACATCTCCCTATGTGGCAGCAGATGCTGATGCATTCCCCCGCACGGTTCAAGAATGTGAAAATCCCTTGTAGTAGCATTACTCCACAGTACAAATAGTATACTTGTTATACTTTATATAATTTATTCATTCCGCATATCCCCAGCCTTCAATACTATGAACAAGTTTTACAAGCCAAGTTTATAATTAGGACTGAGTAATAATGTTCTCGTGGCAGCGCTGAAAAAGACGGAGGCCGTGACAGCCTCTCATTTCTTGTTGAAGGCTTGACCAATAGGAAGGTGTGTAACATAGAAAGCTCGAGGCTGCTCTTTGGGCTCTAGCATATGGTGTGTGTATATCTCCAGCATGACGCGTATTGTATGAGTGCACGTCACGTTTCCGGCGGTACTTACGGATCAGTGGTTCAGGGGATAAGGACGATGGCAGGTCCCATGAGACCAATACCCATATGAGGGGCCATACATTTTTCAAATTCACATTTGACTGACATAAGTTTTAATTCAAAATCTTTATTTACATTGAAATTTTAAATTTAAGTGACACTTCAGGCTCTCGCCACCCCCACCCTCCACCCCATTAATAACCAATGGCTAGTTCAAGGTCAGAGTGTTTCGCAAGTAGCGTGGCGGGCGACTGCAGTTTGTATACATTCATGCAAGGTGCATGGCTGTCCCCCCGCCCCATCCCCACCCCACTGCCAGATACAGTACATTCTCTATATAGTACAGCTGTATATTCAATTGTAGGTAGCAACTGGATCAGCCTTTTGCTTCCAGGATTTAGGATATAGCACATTTGTACCAGAAATGATATTGTACGTACAAGTGGATAGAGACGACAGGTGTCAAACCACGAGCACATGCTACCCCCAGACATATCCGTTGGCTTAATTGCCATCCACTTGGATCTTAGGTTGTCTGACAGCCTGTCTTTGACACTCTTCCATTAGTCTGACATGGAACAAATTATCACTCGGCTAGTTGACCGGTTTCCAAAAGCCGTACAAAGTTGTGTATAAAGAATATGCTTGACCTTCAATCATCTAGGTCATTTAAAGTTTTCTATTTGAATACCTCCCATTGCAAAAATACCGAACGGCTTTCATGAGCCAACATGTACGCCCACTTGAACGTTCAAGCAAGCAGAGTGTCAATCTCCCTGGGTTTCTTGTTTTAATTATTATTGTGTGTCAACAAAATATTAGAGTTAATTAGTGCAATAAAATATAATAATAATAATAATAATAATAATAATAATAATAATAATAATAATAATAATAATAATAATAATAATAATAATAATAATAATAATAATAATAATAATAATAATA
>JAAUYG010117689.1_pt1 | contig 12276 bp, 7 predicted proteins | sample 7278091 | NCBI WGS metagenome assembly JAAUYG01 (sample SAMN14350201, study PRJNA611818) | marine sediment metagenome | isolation source: surface marine sediment (0.6m) | place: French Polynesia: Moorea | collected 2018-08
GATTCTAAAAATGTGTCAAGGCGCCGACAGTTTTAGTGGTAGTGAAATAGGTAGATCTGTCTCATAGCAGAACGTGGTATTGAGTATTGTGTTATATTGTATTATAGTAACCTATGTGCTATGGCCTTTGCTGTACAGTAGGGTGAACAAATTTTTGATTGCTGTCATCAGGTCGTGAGGGCCAACAGAGCTCCTCTTACAAGTCTCGACAAACCAATGACAGTTCATCAAAAGAAAATGCAGTCATCCAACCGTCACAGCGACCGAAAACGAGTAGCGTAACCAGTAACCTTCCGGGTGAATCACCGAAGGTGAGCAGCTGAGCCTGTTTGCTAAAACATGTGAAAGTGGCTTTGAACCCGGTCCCAGTGTGGGGTATAGCTGTACTGAGTGGTCGCTAATATTTCAAACTCACCTTTTCTCCCGTTTAGAAAAGTTCCTTGCCATTTGTTTGGAAGCATGCTTTATTTTGTTGTTGTTGAAAATTTTATTTTCTGAGATTATGTGCATGTCCTATAATTTATAAACTTAACGTGTACTTCTGGCATTTTTTTCCCCTGAAAAATCTGAGTTACGTATTGTAACATATTTCCTAAGTGTAACGTGCTATCAATTTACTGTTTTTGCTTTGACAATGCTCTTTAACGCTGTCAAACTATACAACTGTAGAATCGCACATTGTCACCATTTTACTGAATGTATTTGTTGGCTGTTCCGCTATTCATTTCCTCAGTTTCAAATTTAGTTTCACGTTCAGATACTATTTTGTTCAAACACAATTCGAAGGCCCATTTTATAGCCTTCGGTGTGCATGGCAATGCTTGGCTTGGCTTCGACAATTCTTGTTTCCTAGCATCAGTGTAGGCTTTGAGGGAGAAAGGCTTGATGTACTTGAACCCGGGGGATGGATGTTTTCTAATTAGTCGTTGTTATAAGCTGCAAGCATTTCAATGTTCTTTCAGAGACAACCTCGTCTACAAACACGGAATAGCGAAGTAAGTTCCTAGAGCCGCATTCCCAATCATCAGTAATCCCCGACACACAAGTTCTTCCTAGTGAGATCTGGGGACTACACTGGGTAGATTTTCATTACGGAATGTTGATGTAATCACCAGCATATAATCAACATTCATCAAAGAGAGCAAAATACTTAGAAAATAACTTGGTACTTTGATTAATACAACAACAAAAATATTTTGTAGTAAATATAATTGTCAAAGGCTACTGAAGAATGTCACCACTTTCATCACAAATGTATATGCTCTTTGGACCAGTTCTTGCCAAACAGGAAAGATCTTGCAATTTTTGACGATGTAAGATCAGTCATATACACTCGTCTGATGCTATATCTTTGAGAGCTCAGGCCCAAACATTTTCTTTTTCTTGAAATTTTACAGAGATATAACAGACCGTCATCTAGAAACTCAAATGAAGTAAGTGTGTACCCACCCATACACCTGCGACTAACCTGCTAACCACCAAGTATAACTCCTTCTGGCATTTACCATGTAACATACCTCCCTCCCTGCTTGCATAGTGCATACCTGCTACAAGGTATACCTATAACTTCTTTCTCATGGAGTCATCAATGACATCCAATCATATCCCACTAACATTGATTGAGCTCGACCTTTTCCTTGATATACTCACACATATTGCAAGATATGGAAATCTATCACTTACATGAATATGGAATATTTTCTACAATAAAAACACAACCGGTTTCGTTGGACAGGGCACTGGCATGACCGTTAATAAATTTTTTGCACATGACAATTTATGAATAATTACATTAAGTACTCTATACTGGAGTGATGATGTAAACTGTGTGATACATAACATATGTAAACTGATGCAATGTTTTTGCTTTCTTAAGTCATGTCTGCATCTGCAACATCTGCACCTTCTGTTCAGTAGCAGATGTGTTTCCATTAGAGATCCCCAGTGTTTCTATGGTTACCAATCACTACTTAATTTTACATACAGTAAAAACTCGTCAGTACTGTGCATAATTGTCATATAAATCGCTCTATTTATATAATTTTGTGATTTTGTTCCTGAAATTGATAAAAAGTCTCGACCGCTAATCCTCGTTCTACTCTATCCACCAAGCATCATATCAACGTGTCTCCAACCAGCATACTAATCATGCGCTCTTTGCAATGACATTGCTAACCTGTATGGTGAAGGGAAGCAAGTATATGTTTTTGAATTGAATAATAGAATCACTACCAAAATAAAAGAAGCACACAAATTGGTGTCATATCCTGTACTGCATGCAAACATCTCGTCTTTTTTTTTTGTCCTTTGTAGAGTGTATAACTCAGATATTTCTTTTTTTTTTTTTTTTTTGGATTACAGTCTTTGTAATCTGTTAGCAACTGCAGATGAGTTTTTGAAGGCTACCGTAGGGCATCTGTTTGTGAGGAGGTGACAGCTGCTAAGTATAGTTTAGCCACTGTCACCTACATACAGCATAGCATATGTACCAAGTAATTAGATTATTTACAACTATCTATGCGAAAATCAAGTCTGGGGGGGGGGGGACAAAAAGTGTTAGAACTGGTGCAGCTTTGCGAAAAGAGGATCCAGATCCAACACTGTTTTTGTAATAGATACATGTAGCAATTTATAATTACCGGGCCTGTTACTAAATGTTTAGTGGAACCGGTGTTATGGGCTAAACTTACATCATACATGCAGTATTTTCAAAATATTCAGGAAGGAACATTTGGTAGGTTAACTAGGTTTATCTATTGCATTTGCAGGAAATAATTCAAATAGTTCTTCAGTTAACAGTTTTCACTGACAGTTTTCTTACATATTCGATGTTAGCTTCAAACTAAGCTAACCTTCCATGAAATAGTCATCTGAACAAATGAAAGCATGGCAGTGATACTGTGAAGGAGATATATAGGTAAGTAGCTTGGCACTCTGTAGAAATAAAATGAGTTGAATGTACCTTTTGCGTACTGCTGGATTTATGACAATGTCAATAAATTTCTGTGTTCATTAATGCAAGAACCCTGTTTGTGCTGATAATTTCAGGCTTGGATGCTTTAAACTGAAGTTACTGCGATTTCTCAACGGTTTAACTCACTTGTTTTCAGATCTCATCTGCTATGAGTCCAGCTGGGAAATCCTCGGCCATCCCCAAGAAACCACCGGGAACGAAAAACAGCGTCGTTGGGGTTCAAAGACGCAACACGTTCGGCTACGGTGACAATGCTCGTGCGCCTTCGGCAGAGAGACCCAACAAGACGACCACCCCAACGTCGACATCATCGGGTGCCAACGCAGACCTTCGCAGGTAGGAGGCCACAAAGGATGTTTATCGCGTTTTTCTACTACTCCAGAAAGCAAAAAATTTTGTAGTGTACCCTTGATCTGATTGGCCGCATGTGTGTATGGTCAAGCTGATTGCGTGAAAATTTGGTCGTGTCCACCCTGCACGTCTGAGTATTTCTTACATCTTGCTCAAAGTCTTGCTTCAGTAGAAAGCTTCCTTTTAAAGAGAGACAGAAAACAAAGTGAGAAAAGAAAATCAACCCAAAGCGTATCGGTGTCTTCTCTGTTCATGTCTTGGCGTCAAAGAATTTCAGATAATGTACTCGGTCCTGTGTAGAATGCGTTGTGGCATAAACTTATTTAAAAAAAAAAATGTCCGTGTGCCATGACAACGGTTTCCTGTAATTTCACGGTGATGGCTAGTGTTGCTTCAGATCATTAAGTACATTGTCTGTGTCTGTAGCGCAGTTTAGTGAACCATACGCCGCGTTTATCACGCTACATCCGTGGCTGACCCATGTTGGGTGTACTGTCTATCCACTTTCTGAGACGACTCGCTCACTCGTTTGGTTGGACGACTATCTCACACACCTCAGACAATCTGCAGCTGCTGGTAGGGGCTGCATGAAGTCAGGCTGTGTCCAGCCCAGGCCAAAGTTTAGTTACAGATGAACTAGTTTTACTGGTTTAGAACTCGCTTTGGTCGCAGTGTGAACTGCTGCATTGCCCACAGTGTGGCAGATGCTTTGAATTGATAGCAGAGACGAATAGAACGCGACACTTCTAACATTCAGATCAAAGTTCAAATATTCGACAGTGAAGGAGCTGATCACGTGTTGTGTACAAGGGAGGGGCAGAGACGGCAAGCATGTAGCCACACCCGACCACTGGAGCACTCATCATCCAAGCGTTATGAGCCAGTCGTCCGACCGAAAGAGTTCGAGTTGTCCCAGGGAGCTGGTCCACATGTATGTCTATGTGCTCATGTTAATTGGTGCTTGTAGAGACCCAGGAAGATTTCATAACACACAAACTCATTTCATTTCCCCTTTGCCACCTTTGTCTTTTCATTTTTTTTTCCAGTGTGTATAATAGAAGTTATCTCATGTAAGTTACCTCCTGTTGACATCAGTGTTTTTGCTAGCCAGTTTCATTGGGTTGTAGAGGGGACACCTGCATTCTCGTCATTGTTCAGCATTTTCATTTGTTTGCTCGCATCCGGTATTCAACATAAATAAAATTTTTCTTTTTTTCTTTACTTTATATCACATGTTCTTTGTCTAGCATTATATAAAGCATACACCATTTAGAAACACTTACAAAAAGTCAGTAAATTAACCTTCATAGTTGCCAAATTCTGTACTTAGTGTATATTAAAATATTCTTTCGAAAAACAGACAGTTCTCAGATTAATATAATATGCAGTGCCGGATTCTGTTTTAGCTCCATCAGACAGCACAATTTGAAGCATATTTTCTTTTAATCCTTTGTAATATATTGCCCTTGGCTCCTTCTACAAATATTTCTTTCCCTTATTATTAGATGCATTCATCAGCCTTGTTCGAAATTTGAACTCTTCTACTTTTGGGTGACATTGCGTATTTTGACTACAATTCAGATCTGTCCAGTGAAAAATTTTCTGCTTGTTGCACAGGTTCTCTCTCACACACCTTTATACACTAATGTTGATTCTGAAAGCAAAATTGTGCCTGAAAAACCATGTACCCACACATGTATTGCCTACCTTAGCCCAAAATTTAACAGGCCTCGAGAAAACTTTCATGCATGTCTTTATTTGTAGTCTTTAAGGATGACATTTGAGTGGAAAAAGTAAAGTTAAACATAGAAATCATGTGTGGAAAACTAAAAATAATACAATAAACCACGATAAACGTACTGCAAATACACATGCTGTATAGTAGAGTATGATATATTAAAGAATATTCTGGAGTTCACTTTTTCTTCATATCAAAATGTTCACTTTAAAAAAACACAACCTCTATACAGTCAGTATTTAATAATAAATAAAAATTCCAAAATTTTTCGCAGTTTCTGTACATTATTTAATATGTTTAATAAAAATACCAAAAAACTGCAAAAGTTTGTGGGTCAGCATATTTCAGCATTGTGATACTGATTTTTGGGAGGTGATGATATGAACATGATGAATGGGTGTGGAGGTGCAGCTAGAATGGAAACTGTACATACAGAATGAATGTGGCTGACTGTGAGAGAGGATAACAAGTGTTAATCATGTTAATATCACTGTACATACTATGACAGTTTGAATTTGGTGCTGGGTGGCATGACTGTATTCACATAGAGAGGTGACATGGTTAAGACAATATAGCAATGTAGCTATACCAATTTTAACGCGCACTCTTAAACCATGAGTTTCAAGGGTGTTTTTAGAATCCAATTATATTTAAATGGTAATATGTCGAGTTTATTTTTGTAACATCTCATTCTGATGCGATATAAAAATTCAAAACTAAAGTCCTGTCATGCTCGTTGCATGTAACTTTTTTACTTTCTTTCTCTTTAGCACTCGTTTTGTGCATTGGTGTATTTTTCGTATTTCTTTGTCGGATATTTACAGCATTACATGAGTTGCCAATCGCCACAACATCTATATATCATTTTAACTTTTTGAATGCATGACTTTAATTATGATTTGTTAAGAAATGGATGATCGTGAAAAAATAAATCCTGAGGACACCCAAAAGAACCGCTCAAGTTAATCCATACGGTGTACAATATTTGCATGATTTGGACTTGGACATGTTGGAACTAATCGGTCTGACGTTCATAGAGTCGTCTATCACACATTTTTTTCACGGTCATCCATGGTTTGCTGCATGGTGTACATATAGACACAGATATGGTTAGATAAGCATGGTTTGGATTCAATTCAGACCATCATAGCACTTGTGCCATTCCAATCAGTTGACTTGTATCTGCCGAAAAGACGTTACCACAAATCTCTACGGATTAATTTACGCATGTTACCCTGTACTTTAGAGCAATTATTATAGGAGGAAATAATGTTTTGACAAGCAGGCTCTGGATTTATGTTCTTATTGCCACAAACTTCGTCCTAACTCCAGTTGCAAAAATTACCTAATATTAATGGAAGTGACCTGTATTCTCCGTACTAAAAGTAGGAACTGTATCCGCCACCTCAAAGTAGTCCACGCATTTCTGAAGATTTCGGAGCGATACCGTAAGGTGAATATTTTTTCATACAGACCTATAAAACCTCGTGTCTTTCTTTCTTTCTTCCTCGTTGGTCTTTCGTAGTAACCTTCCGAACTCGACAGCGCAGCCGCTCGAACGGTCTGCCACCTCTGCTAGTAGTAGCACGCGGCCCAAGGGCCACGTCAAGTCAGCAAGCACCTCCCAAGCAGTGCGACCCGATCTGCCAAGCTTACCCGATCATCCGTCTGACTCATTAAGACCCACGTAAGTGTTGAGGCAGCAACTGATAATATGGCTGTCAATCAAGACATTCTTTAATAAAAAAAGGACTCCAGAGAATAGGAAGGTTTAGAATAGTAACCGTTTAGTTCTGGTAGATTTAGCGATATTGAACTTGTAGGTACTAGGGAATGTAGGCATATTATATTGAGTGCTGTGAACTATTTCTCCTACTGAGTGGAAAGCACAGATCTTTTGCCTTTGCTAAGTGTTTGTATCGCATGGCACAGTGTGATTACCAGAGTCCCTTATAGATAAAATATGATGTGTTGCTTCTTTAATTAAGGAACATTAATCCCAGCGGAACCTATTCGTGACACAATTTGCTTCACTCTTCACCACTTTCTCACAGACATCTGCGTTTCTGTTTGCTAGTGTTATATGATACTAAATCTAGTTTTAATTTTAGCAGACTGCTACAATTCTAACTTTAGTGTATATTTAGATACATGATAAATATACATGAGGTTTGTATGTGGCTGTAGTGATAGAATAATGTCTGACTTTGGGAGAAATCGGACTCCTCATTAACGTGATCTCTTGTTTTCACAAACCTCATCTTGCATGCCCCAAATTAACCCTTAGTGTCAAAAGAAAAAAAAAACAATAACAAGAAGTTGAAAGTGGTGCCAGTAAAAGTGTGTGTTTCTTTTTTTTTCTTTTTTTTTTTTAAGTTTGAGCCTCACCTCTCGACATTGTGTGTCACTGTGTGTTGATTTTTGTACAGTCATGCAAATTTTGTGCGTGTCAAAGTCTTGATACCGAATGTATGCATCAGGGAATGACTGATGAGTGAAATGCATGGATGAACAGAGTTCACTGCAGAAGGAAGCGAAGGAAGAAATTTACAATAACCAGACTTACCTGGTGTGGCTTCAGTTTTCTTGGTGTTCATGTAACAATGCCATTGTCCTGAGAATCTTGTGTGGCTTTTGTCGTGTTTGTACGCCAATGTTTTGTCACGGTTATTTGTGTTCAATATAATATTAGCCTTTTCTTTCTTCCGCAAACAAAAATGTTCATTGTTGTGGCCTTTACCAATTACCATATGGTAACACAGATGATGAGAACGCTGTGATCATGTTGCCAACTTCGTGTTTTGTTGAACCATATTGACAGTGGGAATCTGTATGATGTTCACGCAATACATAACAGGAAAAGTATCCAATCTACAAATTCCATTACTGGTGTATAAAAAGCATAACTTCTTTGTGAAATAATGTGTAAGGTAATTCGACAAATAATAAATGCTTGCTTGTACATGCAGACTTGTGCATATGCATAACTGCACTTTCTTCAATATTACTACAGACACTATTATAACACAATGTATATGTTGGATTTTATAATGAACCACACATGCACTCTATGGTGTACCTGAAGTGAGCAATCTGTGTACTTTCAGGACGGCGCCATCCTCGGCAGGCAGCAAAGTACCCCCTGCAGTCCCTCTGTCCCCAAACACCGGCAATACGCGATTTCCGCGAGGCACCGCAAGTCGCAGTACATTCCACGGCGGTCAGATCCGGGATCGACGACATCCCAGTAGTCAGTTCAACGGACCTTCAACCCACACTCAAGATACCTCAGCCGTCGGCCCGGGTGGCCGAATGTCGTTCTTTAACAAGCTCACATCAAAGTTCAGTAGAAGGTGGGTGTAAAAAGACCAGATGCATGCCCTCTCCCCCGAATTGGCTGTTCTCGACAAAGTTGATCTTTCGTCTTTTAAATTCGAGGTTTCCCCGTTAGTTATCTGCACTTCCCTATGTTTTCTTTGTAAAATCATTTATGCATGTTTATCAAGTAGGCAAAGAACGTATAAACTGGTTAAATATTGTCTTGCTCTTTCCTAATTGTCTGTATTGACAGTTACGTTACTTCCGCTGGAAGCATTTTGTGCCATCTTTTCTATTTAGTATCGCAATAATTTGACAGTTCTAAGTGAATTGTAATGTAAGATCATAGTATAATTCCATTTCCTCACAATCACATATCAACTTGTGTGAAACAACTGTTGAAGTTTGCATGGCCTTTGTTGAACTTAAAAGTCTTGAACGATGTTTTTTTTTTTTTTTTTTTTGAGGGGTCTGTATCGTTGAGTGAGCGATCTTGTTCCTGACCCTGTGGGTTTTCTCACTCTCTCCCAATGCCCCTGTTGATGATAATAAAGTGAAGCGTTCCCAGCCTGTGCCCTCATGATATACTGTTTACTAACTCCACTGTAAGTTTATGTTTTATACCGGGGAGGGGCAATGTCATCTTTTACTGATTGTCACTGCTATCCAGCTCGACCACCGAGCCGATGCGAAGGCGTCAGGTGACCGGAGGAATCCCAGGTGGCCTCAGGCAAGTGTTCAGCATCCAGATGTCAGGAGAAAAAAAAAAAAAAAATAAGAGAAATTCAAGCTACATCCCTGCTTTTGGTTTGGTTTGACTTTTCTCTTCAGCCCACACCACAGTGCACACACTAACTGGGTTCATTCTTTTGTATACTATGTGTCTCTTTTAATAAATCCCTTCATATTTTGTTACCGGCTGTTTCTGTTGGCTAAATGTGTGTTCGTTGCCTTCCATCAGCTGGGACCTAAATGTAGCTGTTGTGTCCGGGCTTTGCCATTTACTTGTGACCTTAATTCGTATTTTAGAGTTGGTTCTCATTTTCATTTTCCGGCACTCCCTTCCCATGTTCCATCCTGAGATTAACTCAGTGTGTGCCTAAACTGCCTAGGACCCCCCCTTGTCTCTGCTTTGAACTTTATTTTTACTGTATAGCGGTTTCTTAACTAGTCACATGATGCCACACATTTCCCTTGCACAGTGCTGGATGCAACAAAAGATTATTTTCAACAGGGGCATACGTTCTGTCTTTTTAGATAGCTACCTGCCACCAGCTACCTGGTCACTTGGAACCTGTCCCCTAAACTTGTTAAGAAGAATAATTTGCTCTCAGAATCTCCAAACAAGATGTGTGGACCGTCCTATTCTTTGTAAGAATTCCTCTTCCAGTGTCTCTCTTCCAGTGTTTATTCTGTCCTCCAAGTGACCAAGTAGCAGGCCTTTGTTAGGTGTATATGACAGCGACTCTTAACGTCAAAACTTGAACTACCGGTAGCCAAGATTTACATTGAGAAGTAGCGTAGCCTTAATATATGTGATAAGTGGTAGCAGTTGGTGTTAGGTTTGGCTTTTAACCTCAAGGTGGGCGATTCACTGCATGCCTGTAACTGCTATAACGTTAACATTTTCTTGCATTAAAGTGCCAATAACTTGCTAAGCTATTTAACATGATTTAAAGCACTGTAAAACCTGCCATTTCAACTCTTTTTAACATTCTTTCTTCAATTTTCTGTTGTGTTGATATGCATGTGTACGGGAAAATCGCGAAGCCTGTGTTGAATAATTAACTTCTTTGACGGTGATCAGCTTGTTAACATCAAACTCTACTAACAATACTTTGCTGTTTGAAAATTTAAACTGCACCTTGTTGATAATGTAGTCTGATCAATTAGCCAATCAGAGGCCGGTGATCTTGGTAGCTGATTTAATGTATATCTCGTACTTGTTGATTCCAAATGAAATGTAATACGTGCTGAAGTTGATTTGAAATTTGCCCTTTTTCTCTGGACAGTTTGTCTTTGGCGGCCGTTGCCAGGTTTGTTCCTCGTTCAGGCATTCTTCTTCAAAATTTACACCCATAAATGTTTTCCATTGTTGATTTCTTTGCTTAATACTAACCTTTCCAGTTTATGGCTATAATACCCTGGTTGGCTGTTGCTGTTTCACAGTTACTTTACATGTATTTTATATTCTTTGGATGCGTAAATACGATTAAATTTTTTCAATGAAACTGATAGCCGTGTGCAACCTTTGTTCCCCTTGTTCGCACACTGAACAGTAACATAGCAGTATTATGCAATGGCACGCTGCTCCTACAGTGACTGTTGTAGAAATTTGCAGGTCTAGATTGCATTTGCTTACTTGGATAGCGCTTATTCATGTTGTAGATTGCTGTCTCTGTGAAAAAAACAAACAAACAAACAAGCTCTTACAAGACTGAAACCTTTACACTTTCTGGTTACTTATTTCTTGTAGGTTGTCAGTGTTCAACATATAAAAATTATTTAAAAAAAAAAGAGAAAAATTGCAAACTTTGGAGCATAAAGCCCAGGGCATATTACAATCATATTTGAAAAAAATACCATATAAGTGATATGCGCATATTCTCCAAGAGTCTTGGCAGCCACAAAGCTAATAGCAGTGTTAAGAGGTTGTACGGAGAACATTGTTTCAAACAGTTTTATGATATTCCGTATTGATTAAGGTCTAAATTTAAAAATCTATATTTTCATAGAAGTATGATAAAAAAAAACTGTATATATAAAGACTGATAACAAGAATAAGATTGATATATTAAGCTAAAATGATATATTTTTCAATGTGCTACACTTTGTAACTCTTGTAGAGATCGAAATGTTTACACCGTAATAATCATGATAATGTTGAAAAGAAAGCATGGAATGTTCCGTTATATATATAAATACATACGTGTTTGTATATATGTTTCGCTATACCTCTTTGTTCTATCCAGTTTTGCATTATCTGTGCTATTCTTGTTGACAGCTGCTTTTGTAGTGTTGGGTGTAAAAAGGACTTTGTAGCCAATGCCAAAATTACAAACCTCCCCTCCCTACAAACGGCTTTTCAAATTTGGTTTCGGTAATAAGACTGGGAAAAAAATAACCATAAAAGGGCATGCCAATTTGCTGCTTAGTGTGTCTGGATGCTTCGTACCAGTTTGACATATGAATGAAGTGTAGTTGTGTTTTTTGCCTTGATTTAAAAAAAAAACGAAAATTGCATATAGCAATAGAATAGTTACAGTAGCAACTTCTTTTCTTTGAGTTTTACGATATTAAGAGATTCATAGTTCTTTGTATAGAAGGGCAGCGGAAAGGAAAAACTTCCAATAAACTTCCAATTATTTGGAATCATCCTCCAAACTGCAGATCTCTATTATCATCAATTTCTTTCGCTGATTGTGTCTAATAATCGAGTGAAATGTCATTCATGCTTGTGGGGAATTTTGCATCCCCAACAAGGTTCTGCTCTGTGGTGAAAGAAATGTAAAATGTGAAGCTAACTGGGGTAAAATATGCTACCTGATTCTTTCATTATCCATAATTGTGTAAATAAAACCTACCTTCACCTGCCAAATGAACCATCTGCACAAAACATTTATTGGAAAATAAACACAGTAAACGAATATTCATAACCAAACCTGTAAATATTAATATCTGTGAATACATGTATATGCAAACAGTTTGCCATTATTTCTTTGATGGGAGTGTAATTTAGTTGATGGTTAATCAAAGAAATATTGAGCAAGTAACGGATGCAGCTAAAATAGCTAGGTAGTTTGTTGGCATGCGGAATCCTGGCTTTACACGGCATTGTCGTGCAGACTTGTCGCCGTTTCTAACACTGGCTGTACATTTTGAACTAAAAAAAAAA
>JAAUYG010158596.1_pt1 | contig 12276 bp, 5 predicted proteins | sample 7278091 | NCBI WGS metagenome assembly JAAUYG01 (sample SAMN14350201, study PRJNA611818) | marine sediment metagenome | isolation source: surface marine sediment (0.6m) | place: French Polynesia: Moorea | collected 2018-08
GTTTGACTGTATTGATTTCCTTTGAGTCTTTGGAGAAGGTTTGATTGTATTGATTTCCTTTGAGTCTTTGGAGAAGGTTTGATTCTATTCATTTCCTTTGAGTCTTTGGAAGAAGGTTTGACTGTATTGATTTCCTTTGCTTGGTTTCAGAATGCCAATGTAACGGGCAGGCTGATTATTGTAACAGAGCCTCGGGGAAATGTTTCTGCCGGACCAAAGGGGTCACTGGACACCACTGTGATGAGTAAGGAATATTACCTAATGGATTATATATTCCAACGGTTTATGCCTCCCTGACACATTGTGAGATGTTTGATAGTCTAATCATATTTCTGATACTCAAGAAAAAGTAAGTATGTCAGTTGTAGCAATTATGGCTTGTATCTGCTATTGTCAGGTTGTAGTAGTAGTGGTGGTAGTATTAGTAGTTACAGTAGCAATGGCAGTGATAGTAGTAGTAATAATACTGATGCATAGTTTATACAGTAGAACCTGTCTTTAAGACCACTGCTGCTGCTACTATTGTTATTGCTACTTCTACTATAACTATAATTCCTGGTAGAAGGTCCTACATTTCGACTTAACTGAAACTGTCACCAAAGACCACCTGTCTTGAGAGACAACATTTGTATGGCCAATTCTGTGGTCTTTCAAGACAGGTTCTACTGACTAACTATGCATCAGATGCATGGTTAGACTGTACTCTATGTTCCACCATGTAACGTCGGTTCTCGGTTTTGCAAGAAATTTTAATGTCAGTTGATGAACTCAAGTGAACACATATTCACCTCGTTAAGGAGTGACTTTCTAGACCACCTCAGTTTGAACTGAAGGTTTATTAGAGCAATGACATTTTCCATGTACTTTCCATTCAATGATCAGTTGTGAAAGAAATATTAGGCTTTGATCACAGCTAGAGTGATAATGAAATTCAATGTGATAGGTAGTTATGTAGTTAAGAGTTATAATGGTGATTGGTGTGACCAAATCAGCACTAAATCTTTTCCTCCAGATGCAAAGAGAAGTACTATGGCGACCCGAAGAACGGAGGATCATGTTACTGTACGTATGCTGCACTGATTATGGATTTTTGTCCAAACAGATAAATAATAATGATAATGTAGGATGCTGTGTGTGTTTGCAAGTATATTTTTATATAATGATTGGGCATTACATTTTTAAGGTAATAATTAGGTTATTATGATAAGAGTCACATTTTGACAAAATTCATGATTACTTCCGAATATTTTCATGTAAGAAATAACAGGAAAATTTTGTGAGAAACTGTTTAAGTTAGCCTGGCAATGAAGTATTTTTTTGCAACATATATTTCCAGACGACCTGCTGACTAACTACCAGTTCACCTTCAACCTGTCGGGAGACGAGGAAGAAGAGAAATACAACACTCAGATCAACTTCAAAAACATGCCGGACGATGTAAGAATATTTCCTGTTTTAGAAGATATTCTACAACAAATACAGTAGTCCCTCTCTTAGTGGCCACGCTCACCAAAGACCACCCTCTCAGATGTAGACAAAAATCTTTACCGCTACTACTATAGATACATTTAGGTCTCTCCCTTTGCCAAAGGCCACCTCTCTAATGTGGCCACAGTTTCCCGGCAAATAAGGTGGCCTTATTAGAGTGGAACTACTGTATAGATGTACAGCAGATAGTAAAACCTGTCCCGAGAGACCACAGTTGTAAGGTCAAGAACTGGTTTTCCAGAAAATCTAAAATGTCCCCAAAAGATGATTTCTGTCCAATGTGTTTTCCACAGTAAGGTTCTGTTTTGGACTTCAAAAAAATTTTAGGCCCCTGTGGCCATAGTCTTTGAAGACATGTTCTACTGCAATTTCTACTTTCGTGAACATGCTTGGAGGTCACATTAAAACAGAATATCAATTGTGGTAAGTGCAGGAACCTGATCCTTAGCACAGACAATACTGCGATTACCAACTGAAGGTGTTAGTCTACTTAAGTTCTTTGCTAGACTTAAGAAATTTCTTGAAATTTTTTCGGAATTTAGATCTAGCCACACAAGGTGGGGGCACCAAGGGGACCCTAAAACATACTAAAAAAGTGTTTTCAAAAACAGAACATTACACTGTGTTACTCTAACACTATAAGTGTTTTCAAAAACAGAACATTACACTGTGTAACTCTGAACAACACTGTAAGCAAACATATATCCAGTTTGGATCATTCTGTCAATGCTGTTCTTTATCGTGAAACCCTTTCATTGTATTTCCAGCCTGAGCGGGACGTGGATTTCACAATCAGCTGTTCCGAAAGCGCCATGATGAACGTCTCGGTGCGACGTACGTGTCAAAAATCAGGGCCAGATTTCACAAAAATAGTTAACTGCTTCAAGTTTTGACTTAAGTTCAGGTTCTTGGCCTATCACTATGCTCAGATTTGCAGACTTAAGTCAAAAGCTTGGAGTTAGCGTCTTTTCGAGAGCCCCAGCCATGTATTAAGATCATCTGAGATATCTATGTACACAATAAGCATATTACCTATGTCATATACATGGAGAGTAATTAATATGAAAATTTTTTCCAAAATGAACTTCTGAAATTAATTTAGATTTTTTAGGATAATCTTCTGTATTTGCAGAATTTTCAAAATTCTTGATTATAAAAACTAAGACCAACAAAAAAAATAGATTTAATTTTATTAACAGGCGTATGATGCCTTGTATACTTACACATATTAAGCACTAAGTTCCTCATGATAGACCTCATATATATGCACCCTAGCTTTATGAGGATGCCCAGATTCTAGCTGTACTACCGATCTATACATCAAAGCCGGAATAGATATTCCGTTGCATTGTTTCAGGCGGGGATGATGCAGATGAAGAAGTTTTGATACCGGATACCCCATGTAAGACGTTCAAGCAAAAATTCTCGCACAAGCAGTTCAACTTTGGTGAGGGCCACAACACGACCTTCTTCGTCCGAGTTTACGATTTCAAGATTCCCATTGTCATACAGGTAAAATTTCCACTTTTAGGTTGCTGTCATTTGATTCATTTAAAAGAAAAAAACATTTATGTAATATGTATAAAGAGTTTCATGCACTCCAGAGACCTCAAAGATACTTAAGCATAATGTTTGTCGTAAGTCGCAAAAGTTAAGGAATTATTGGGAGTTGTAAAAAATTCTGTTGCCTAAGTTTTGATAGGGATTTAAAAAAAAATCCTTAGCTAAGCACATCACTCAGATTGGTGGCTTAAGTCAAGTGTTATGCTTAAGTATTATCATGAATTTCAGCCTGGATTTATAGCATAATTATTATAATTAAATTTTTAAAAAAATGCGAAGTTTGATATATTTGGATAATTATAGCTTTAAATTGTGTAAATGTTTTTCAGAAATATATTGGTCAATATTACCATACATGTACATGGATGTATGTTTGTATATATATTAATATAAATGGGTCAAGAATGGCTTTACAGGCTTTAATGATTTAATCTTACATAAAATAAAATTTGTTCAGTTGTGTAATGTTTGTTCAATGTTTAACTCGGCATATGGCTGTTTAAATATGTTTTTATTGTGCTCATGTTCAAAGTTGCAGTTGACACGTTAATGTTACCCAAACAGCTTTTTGTTACCAATATTACTTTTTTACTTGATATAAAATATAAATATATTTTCTTAGCAGCGTACCATTTAGATTTATTCTACATTTTAAAACATAATTATACAATTTCTCCTTGTAAAACATACCTATTTGCTTTGTTTATTGTTCATTATTATCATCATGATAGTCCTGAATACAATATATTCATGTACCGTATAATGTCATGAATGTATTATCAATGTCAGTCGCTCGGTGTGTTAATCTGTAGCTGCTCTCATGTCTGCCGTGTTGTCATGAAGGGGAAAATGGCTGCTTATATATATGTGATAGTGCTAAACTTTGTGGTATATATATCACACATATATCCGGCTGTGGCTTTAACAGTGTGAGATGTTGTTACGATTCTCAAGTGTTTTCGGTATCATTTATGTGGCATACCATGCGGTATATGGATGTGTGACTGATCGATCGTTCCTTGTGCCTTTGACGTTTCAGATCGCTTTCTCGCAAATTGATCCTATTGATCTTGTTCACTTCTTTATCACGTTCTTTAGGTATGTAGTAGCGTCTGGCATGTTTGTCATGTATTCCCACTCCCCCCTCCCCCTCCCCTTTTCCTTTGGTAGCTTTCTGCATCCATAGCCGTTCGCCTTGTCAGATTTGGTGTCCCAATTACGCTGGGTTTATTAGTGTATAGTTCAGTTTCGTAGCATCCCTTTGATTTTGTTAGCTGGTTAGGAATTTCAAAGCAAAATAGCACCAAATAGTGAGGAGAGGTAGGCCCTAGTGCCTTCAAACGAATCAATGCATCAAATCCTGTTCAACTTACATGTATGCAGTCATCATGTAAGCTGGCATATGCACAATGATGCATGGTTTAAAGTGCGATCAACCTAATCTCTCGATGAATATTTAATTCCAATATCAAATAAAACATTTTGTGGCCATTTTTGCAGCCATATAAATAAGGCTGATGGCTTCACTTTAGTCCTTGTTTCGAAGTACCGGTATATCTATAGGATTTATTTAGTCCAAGCGCATGACAATTTTTTTCATCACCTTCAACTCTTTATTAGCACCCATATAGATATGACACCAATATAAATTGGTTATGATAATCGGATTTCAGTTGTGCATTCATGACTCTGCACTCTAGAAGCAAACTTTGTTGCTATGGCGTTAGACCTGTATTTAACCCTGATTAACCACAACTTTGAATTCTTATACTGCGCTGCAATCAAAAGCCTGGCACTGCACTGCATGTTTTTTGTCTCACTTTTGAACTTTACTAAACTCCCGGTGAATGAATCTTGATTTAAATATAGCTCATGATATACTGTATCTTGTATATGTACAAAATAAATATTGATTTTGCTTTTATATGTACATGTCAGAATTAAACGACTCCGCACTCATGCTCATCATACGCGTGCTAGTAGTTACTGTTTGGACTTCGGAAAGAAAAACGAATGAAAATATTCAAGCAAGGCTTATGAAAATGCATGCATCTTTGAATAGGGGAATCATCCGGCTTGATAAGGTTAAAGGCTTAGTTAAAATATGTTATGGTCTTTTTGTCTCCTAGTATGAAAAATTATAGCACACATAAGATATATAATAGAGCCTTCTGGAATAATAGTTTTTAGGGCATGGTAATTTACTGGTTTAGTCACTATTTCCTGTTACTGGTTGCTTCATTGCTACTACTAGTGGATCAGTTTTCACTTTGGGAGGCAATCAAAATGGTTTTGATCACAGTTCGTATTAAACCTTCTTGTTATTCTTAATTTCGTTGGTCCTTCACGCAAAAAATATGAAAAATGCTTTAATATGATGCTGACTCACAAAGTCGGATTGACGCCAGAAAGGGTGTTCGACACTGGACAAAGGCTTGATGTTATCTGACGGAAAATATTTCCAGGAGATAGTTTTAACTGTTTGGCTCTCTCCACAGTGACTTTATCCTTCTGGAATGTTAAGCATTCATGGATATCCCCGACAAGTCACGTTGGGGGTCTTTCATTTATGGGGGTCTTTTTTTTTGAAAGGCCTTGTTATTCAACATGTTGACATATCAGTTCCCATGACCATTGTCCTGTGAAAACGGAATTATCACTTGGCAGATGTAGATGAAATCTATAGAGATGTAACGATTAATTCGATGAATCGGCAAATTGTCGATTCGAACAAATTTAATAGGGCATCGATTATCATTTGTGTGCATCGATGCATTGGCAAACCTATCGATGTAGGATGGTTCGCCGCCTGGCAGCCATCTTTGCCGTATTGGGTTTTGCTCTGAAAGCCACGATTTGTTAAGGGCAGTGCGATGGGCATTATCTAATATTAATATCGCGCAAAAATATTATTCCGAGAGATATAAACTTGAGAAAAACTACTATTTTCCGACATGCGATAATAGGGAAATTAGGTTTTTTTTTCTGCATCATAATGCATCGATAGCAAGACTGCGGATCTCTCGCGTCACAACTTGGCTGCTGATTACACCCCTACTTTTTATCCAAAAATACACTTTGCAAATTTTGACTTTTTGAGTAATATCCAGCACGTTTTATGCAAATATAAGTAGAACAACGTTGAAAAGGAGGGTAGGTGGTGTATTTTGTCTTATCGGGAGATAAGACAAGGAGGGTACAGACATATATTGAAGTTTTGCACCACACCAGGAAATTCACTAACGTTGCACTTTAATCTTTCAAACCGTCATTCTGTAAAAAATTCCGCTCCCCTTTCCAACTGGGCTTGTTTGTTTTGTTGGTTTGTTTGGTTTTGTTGTTTACTGTTGTTTTTACTTTTGGTTTGTTTTAGACTTTCTGTCATCTGTTCGTCACAGCATGCCCATCACCCAGGTCTTACGCATTCTGGTTCTGTTGATTTCATTTTTCTTTCCCGTTTTATTCTCTTTTTTTTTGTTGTCATATTTCCAGATTTCTTTTGCCCAGGACTATCACCCCCCTCTTCTAACATTCATGATAACATTTCTTAGGTTAGTATTTGGCAAAAAAAAAAAAAAACACTCATTGGTCTGATTTATGTGTTATCCCTCCCTCCCCGTCATATTATTGAAACATATGGTATACCATATTTCTTTTCTTTTTTTTTTTTTTGCTGGAGCTTGGGTTTGTGTTCAGAGGCTGGTTTTTGAAAAGAAAAGGGAAGAAAATTCACAAAAACAAATCAGTCAAATGGAAGAAATACACGTAAAAAAGAGAAAAAAAGATTTTCAAAATTGAGCAGTTACATGTACTTGCTTTGTTTCTCACTTTTAACTTTAGCAATCATATATATTCCAGTACCTTTTTTTTTTCGAAAATCCAGTCCTATTTAATATACATATTTCTGTCCATATCCCATGTCTAGGCTGGTCAGCCGACTACGTTTCATGGTTGAATTTCCTGCCCTTTCAGATCTCATTTGTTCATTATGACCTTGCGTATATTAAGTTCATAATAGCCTTCCTTAGGTCAGTATCTATTTGGAATGTTAAAGTAATTAATGGTTTTTACTGCGGTAATTAGATGTTCTCTGCTTACACGCTGTACATATTGAAGCTGAGGCCTAACAATCATTAGTATTATAATTAACAGATGATTTCGGTGGCGTTTTTCTGTCTTTCTATAATGACATACTGAAACAAAATCGTATGTCATTACTTTTTGAATCTTTACTTTTGATTGCAAGAGGCTTTGCAAATTATCTTGGAGTGATGGCTTTAAATTCTTTAGCAAAAAATAAATAAATAAATAAACAGGACCAAATTTTCAAGTTAAATTGGTGTTCTACAAAGAAATAATATCATGTAAGTCCCTTAGCCATGCTTACCACAGCATAAATAGACCTTGCATTTTAATATAAAAACATATATTTGTCTGCATCAAGAGTTAAATTAAAAAAAAAAATATTATATTCCGGTGTTTGTTAAGAATTGCTCGGCCATGGAGCCATGTAGCAAACATGGCACGTGTCAGCTCATGTACTGTTTACATTGTGTATCTTCAGTGAAAACATACCTGAAATATGTACACGATGTGTGGCGCCATAGATTACTATTCAGAAACGGCACCAACAAAATGTTCTTCTATATTATGATTCATAGAAGTTTGGACACTGTTTATCCTTCACTGTTCATTCCTGCCCTATATATTTAGTGGATATTTCCCTTAGTGTAAGCATTACTCCCTAGTTTACTAGTTTTGTGGACACATAATCAATAATCAAACATTTTCTTACAAATGTTTAGTATCCAGTATTTCAGTATTGCTTACATGTAAGTTACTGATGTATCAGTTATAGAACTTGTAACAACATAACTGATTTTGAAAGAGTCGAAATCTTAAAAATGTGCCCCCCCCCAAAAAAAAAAAAAAAAAAAACACGAAACCTAAACGTGGCTACTGTTGAAGTCTGAAATAAAATGTATGATTTATAAAACGTAAAATGCTGAAGTAACCAACATCCGTAGGCAGAAACTGTTAGTATATTCTTTTACTAACCTGTCCTTGCATGGATCATAACAAATTTTAACCAGATGTATCCATAAACCCTAAAACAGTATACAATAAAACTTGTATATAAAGACCACCCACACACCAACAGCAGGTGGTCCTTATACACAGGTGGTCTTTATATACAAGTTCAATAACATGGTCTTTGTAACCAGGTGGTCTTTATATAGGTTAGATAACATAGGAATGAAACATTATGTTAATAAATGTCACTTGATGTCTTTAAACAAACAGTAAACTAACTTGGGTCAGCTACGTTTTTTTGTTGCAAAAAAAACATTTATGTATTCGCTACATGTATGCAGTAGGAATGCTCCCGGTCTTCTGGGCCACTCAAAATTTGACTTTCCTACAGACCTCAGATCTCACACCTGTCTGGGTTAACAACATTCTGCATGCCTTTATTAACTGTGTTTTGCAGTAATGAATATAACACAAGTTACCATAGCTTGGTTTGGTTGTTTACGTAACATTGTTTATATATGTTAAATGTACGCGTATGTTTTCATTCTCTTGATCTCAAAACTTGTTTCCTGTACGGACGAGTAGTGAGATATATATACAGTATAAACTGTTTTGAAAAACCACTATATTTGACATAAAAAGACGTGGTGGCTCCGTGCTGACAGGTTCAGTTACACTGAAATGTAGACCCTGCCAGGAATGTGTGATCTTTTGAGACAAGTGCTCTCTCATGACAGGTTTCACTGTATTCCTACTGTCCCATACCTAATGACAGGTTACACTGTACTACCAGGGCATCTCATATTGACATCTTTTAACATTTCCTTGCATCACATTAGTACCTAAGTACATATAAGAATATGCTAACATGGTGTACATGCATGTTCTATTACACTAAATGGATTCCTAACACACTAACATATTGGACTAACATACAGGAAAAGCTTGAAAAAAAAAAAGAAAAGAAAAGAAACATCTCCAAGACTAATTATAGTTGTCTATAATTCTGAACTCAAAAGAAAAAAAAATTGTGCTTTGGGAAGCTCAGAGTATTTTTTTATGGCTTGAAACAAAAATTTGTTAAAAATAAACAAGCAATATTTTAAATGTTGGAATAGAATGTTCTAGCTTCATGTTCATGTACAAAAAATGTAGGTGTTAGAAAAAAATATGACATCTTGTATGTGCGTGTCCCTACTACAGTGGAATAGTTACGTGTAAAATAAATGATGCAGTGTACATAATCCTCTCCACTCCATTATTGTCCAGTTCAAGACATACTATATGTAGCTTAATAATATGTTTCTTACACAGTGTTACATGCTTAATGCTCTAGATATACAAGCATATGATGCTTCTTACCGGTGATAAATGCATGCAATAACATATGATCTGCAATTGTTTTGTAAGTTGCTTTTACAAAGTTTAGCATTTGTACATTGATGCAATTGTATGGAATGTGACAATATTTAAAATAGAGTTTATGTACCGGTACTTGTGATGCTGTGGTGTGTGATACAAGTGATGTCTGTGATATGAGTGATATCTCCATTTTCCAGCTGCTTCCTGTCCTTGCTTCTCATTGCCGCCATCGTGTGGAAAGTCAAACAGAAATGTGATATGTACAGACGGAGACAGGTATTCTATTTTTTTTTATATATAAGCATTTATTTTTTTATAGAGGTTTACAACACACATGCAGCATAGTAATGTTTACCTTGACATAAACATTAATATGCTGCACAAGACCAGATATTGTATACTAGGTCTTGTGCAAAAGGGGGGGAATTTTTCTTTAATAAAAATCTTAAATCCACATAAGTGATCTTAAGCATGGCAAATGAAACAGACAGTGGTTGCCATTAAGTGATTAGTAATTTTTTAAGTTTGTTTCTGGAATTGAGATTTTACTTGGCGGTTGGCCCCTGACTTCAACAGAGAAAGTCTGAACATGATAAGCCTTTGTTGCTGTAGAAAATATTTTATTTAAAACCCGAGACTTATTGGTAATTAACATGCATAGAGCTTGTGTTCATATCAGGTAACTTAAAAAAAAAAGAAGAGAAAAGCTTAAAGTTTCTTCAGGAAGAAAGAATAAAGTGCATGATTGTTCTAGATTTATCATGTTTATAAAATTATTTAGCTCAGTGAGGTGAAAAATATTCTGTACTACAACCTAGTAATAATAACATGAACATGATGAGTAACCCAACAGTTGTTGGCACTGAAACTTTCTGCTGTATGTTTGCATTATCCTCACTTAAAGATGTCAGGGTGCTATGAACTATGCTCCTTCCATAGGGCTGAGACCCTCTACTATTACACCTATGACATCATGTTAATTTGCAGGTGGAAGTCTAATGCTAAATATCAATTTCTAGATAATTTATCTTCGTAGTACATACTCAAAGGTGTTCGGGTCAAAAAAAAAGCTCTCAAATATCTTGGTCAAGTCACATGGAGGGGATGGCTATGGTGGAAAACCTTTAGGAATAAGTGTACACATATTACGGAATAACTCCATCATATTCATGAATATTCATTTGCCTGTGGATGAGATAGAGGCACTAACTCATGTAACGTGTAGGGCAGGTTGCTAAGTTCCGGGAATGCGACTTGGCGTTAGCGGGACTCAACTACCGAAAGGTTGGGTGGGGCAAGGGTTGCATAACTCATTAAGTATTATTTCATAATAAATGACTTAAACAATTTAAAATGAAAATGAAATTGGCGCTTTTCGTGCACAATGGCTGGCTGGCTAAATTGGGCCAAGCAAGCAAACATCACACGAGTAATGCCGTGAAAGTAACCCACCCTGACTAGGTTCAAACTCTTGATCCATTCATCTGAAGTGGAATATCCAACTGTTAAAACAAAGAGCCATCTTCGAAAAATAAAAAAATGTAAGCTATTTGTTGTGTGTGGTGTGAAATTATTGTGCAGGTGTGATGTATTTGCAGAGAATGGTGGTAGAGATGGAACAGATGGCCAGCCGGCCCTTCTCTACGGTCAACATAGAGATTCCACATCCTTCCGATCCACTGCTGCCCCCGGCTCAACAAAAACCCGCGGATATACGCGCATCGCAGAGAAACCGAAAGGTACGGTTCAGACCGCTTCAGTAAGTAACAAAACATGTTATGCAAATGTAGTCTTTGTGTCTTTTGTGGATGTCGGGTGATTGTCGAACAGTTGTACAGTATCACTCCACCGTATCACCAATCTATTACAGCTAACATGACGAATATTTGGCCAAGGTAACCAGGGTTTGAGCCATATTCAACTGGCCAGCCAGAATTAGCCAGGACTCAAGCTATCATCAACTTGCTAGCTAACTCACTTGTGCTTCCACCATGGCTGGCTTGAGTCATATGGCCACAGACAGGCCAGTACCTGGGGACGGATACTGATTTACATGTCTTGGGTGGCTACTGCCAGTTTGCATCTGCGGCCACCAATCCCCAGTGACTGTTCTCTCCCTTTGCTGGGCCGGTTGGCCAAAATTTGTCTTGTCTAGAACCCCTTGAATTAAGCTAACCATGGCGGCTGCATACGTGTGGGTGCTGATTTTGCTGTAATAATTTGGCCAGAGCAGTAGTCATGCCATACTGAACCTGAAAGCTTCTTGTCCATGTTGTCTTGTTATGTTTTCACCATACGGCACAGTGACAAGACCTTTTAGTGGGATTATCATTCGGGTGCCAGAATTATCCAATTATAAGTCAAATGAATTCAAGTTTAATAAAAGTTAGTACAGTGAAACCCAGCTTTAAGAATTAAGTCCACCCTAGAAGTGAGGCCACCCCAGAATTAAGACCGTTTACCAGTCTACTCAAACTTCTAAACGAGTACTTATTGTTTCAGAATTAAAACTACCCCAGAATTAATACGACTTCACTTTCACAGTGGGTAGTATTAATTCCAGGTTCCACTGTACTCAGATGTGTGTTAAGTACTAGTACTGAGGCAGGTGTGCATATATGTATGTTATGTAAAATCTTATAGCAAGAAAGATTTTCTGTATTTTTACCTGACGAACTTAAACCCCAATCAAATCATTACAGTTTGAGTTCTGATTGGGTATTGTTACGGCCGATATTTAGCCCACCAGGTTCTTTTGAATAGAGTTCCTGAACAAGCAACAGAAGACAGTGTAAAATACCAAATTTATTATTAAGAATAAACTTCGGA
>JAAUYG010080360.1_pt1 | contig 12275 bp, 3 predicted proteins | sample 7278091 | NCBI WGS metagenome assembly JAAUYG01 (sample SAMN14350201, study PRJNA611818) | marine sediment metagenome | isolation source: surface marine sediment (0.6m) | place: French Polynesia: Moorea | collected 2018-08
AAAAACAATCAAAAAAATCCCTACCCCCCCCCCCCCCCCCCCAATCGGGGGGCCCCGGGGTAAAATTACCCGGGGGGGGGGGGGGGGGGGGGAGCAGGGGCTCTGTACAGATTACCTCAAGGATTGCAAGCAGCTGCTGCTAATCCTGAACAGACCAGCCAGTCCATCCAGAGTAGTTTGACAGTGGATCTTCCTGGAAGGCTAAGGTTCTGGAACAAGATTTCCCCAATGGCGTGTTGCATTACATAGCTGAAAACTAGGAGTGCTACAATGTTTCATGTTGTATCCATCACCTGAGCAGACACGATGATGATGATGATGATGATGATGATGATGATGATGATGATATGATGATGATGATGATGATAATGATACTTTATTTTTATTATTATTATTATTATTATTATTATTATTATTACTCATTTATGTATGCGCCGAGTGCATAGTCACTGTGAATAGCAGCCTTTATCACATCCCCTCCTCCCCCTTCTACCTCATATACAAGTATTTATGTCCCTTCTAAAAAATAACGGGTACATTTGATACTTCTTCACATTATATAGATCTCTGCCATCAGAAATAACACTTAAAACACATTCGCTAAAAACTTATAGCTTGCCCATAGGCAATCAGTCATGACTACTTGCTGTTGTCTGTGTTGGCAATGCTTTCAGGCGATTTTCTGTGCCACTGCCTTCAAGCACTCACATGAACTATAATTTCAGCCTGTAGACTGCCAGTGGATATTTTATATCCCAGTGAACTGTCCAGGAAAGTGCAGAGTGGGACTGGGAGACAGTCGTGTCAACCACTCCCCCCCCCCCCTTCCCTCCCCTACCCCGTTTTCACTTTCTGTTTTCTCTAAATAAGATTGAAAATCCTTGTAACCATCCAGCTGCAACAGCTACAGAAATATCTCACATATAGATGGCACAGATTGATTTAAGTTTAAAAGTTTTAAAAATTAAAGTTATTTAAGAATATTTACAACATTTTAATGTTTAATGAAACTGACAGATTAATCATGTGAGCTTCTTATACATACAGTGAACCTTGTACAGAAAGACCACCCTAGGGACAATATGGCCCTCACACCCAGGTGGTCTTTATATGCAGGTTCAATAATGCTAAATGTATACCCTTGGGGACCTGCACAATGCAGTCTTTATAAGCAGGTGGTTTTTATATACAGGTGGTCTTTGAAACAGGTTTGAAGTCACAGAGTCCCCTCTTTGGTTTCAAAAGAATTTCAACTAAGCGACACCATAAGCAGTTCATCTGCAGTGTCAAAAGATCATCAAAGTTATGGCATTTCAGTGGCTAACCCACAATTTAAAAATGTGGTGATATCCAGGTCTGAGGACTAAGTACATTTGAACACTGCCAGTGCCAATTGTATGCAACCCAACCAACTATCCATGTATACACACAGTACAGAACACGTGTAATATGTAGCTTTGTTCAGAGTACAACCAATGTTTTCAATGATTTGGATAGGTTGAATGTATTTATAGTGTAACCTCTCTTGAAAGACCACTGCCATGTGAGACCACCTGTCTTAAAGGACCACATATTATTGCCAGAAGGTACCATATTTCAATGATGCAATTAAGCCTGTCACTATAAGACCATTGGTCTTGATAGACCATATTTTTATAGCCAATAGGGTAGCCTTTCAAGATGTTCTACTGTACTAAATCCTTGAATTACCAAAGCCATCAAAGACTGAAAGGTTGATCAATAGATGAATCGGTCAGTTTCATTACAGCCACAACTAGGTGCATACAGATGTTGATAGAGGAACTTATGATTCACCCAGTACATAAATCTTTCATCTGAGACATTAGCCACTGACTGCTAGGGAAGGGGAAGGTATCTGTGTACCACAGAACCATCCGGAAATATCTAGTGGGATGGTCTATAAATACAGGTCATTCAGTGCAGCTGCTAGGATCTTCCTGGATGGATCCACTCCCACCCCCCTCCAAACCCATCCACCCCCTCACTAAACACCCTACCTCCTTAGGTGCATCAGCCCCTTCTCCGATCATTTTCAATACAGTGGTCCGTCCCTCTATTTTACAAACCTTTTATTCCAAGACCACCTTGATTATAATGGTCTGATTATAATAATAATTATGTTGATCCTAAAGTGCAATTTGGTGTACTGTGGAACCCTTTATCTTAAGATCACCTGTGGTATAAGACCATATTTTCATGGTCCCATGGGCGGTCTTGACCTGGGATTTTTGCTACCGTCACAGCGATGGATGCCAATGGCTAAACCAGAATTTTAAAATATGGCAGACCAGCAACCTGCAGTTCAATGCTACCAATTCAACCATGTATCGTAAACCTTAAACATGTATCGTAAGGCCGTGTTGACAAGGGGTTAGGGGAGCAAAAAGTGCCCAATTTCATCGGCATGCCACACAGCATTTCATACAGTGTAATGTTAACTATCACTAATCCAACTCTTTCAATGGGAGTCAGTAACTATATACCTGTGCAGCTCCAGATGCGCGGCGCAAGATCAATGCTTTAAGACCAACATTTAATCCAGATTTAAAAAAAAAAAAAAACAACTTCGGTTGTGGTGTGAAAGGGGCTTTTAACATGCATCAAACCCATATAAACTTTCAATGCTGCCAATTCCATGCTAAAACATGTTCATGGTTTTATGTTCCTGTTTGTGTCTCAGTTGGGGAATGAGGACCACATGTAGATTTTCCAAAATTTTTACTTGTGGCTTTTTCTAGGACCTGTCGCATTTTCAACAAACCGGTAACATGTGGTTCCATTTCAGGATCACCCACCTGTTAATCCAGAATGTTCGCATCTCTCCAGGGAGATCCTTACAATATAAGCACCGTATACAGGAGGTATAATTATTGTAAGATTAGTACAAGCTTGAATCATATAACATTTTGAAAAGTACCGGCATTCCGACAATATACCAGCAAAATTGCATCCACCAAATTTAAAATTAATAACATATACGAAACACGTGTGGATTAATGTTTAGATCAATTTTATTGATCCTATAAGTCATATCATCTTGATGCACCTAGAAGGGAATGTAGTAGTGTACATATATATGTCATACATTACACCTGGAAGGAAAATATCAATTACAGGAAATAGAAAGAAAATAGCCAGAGCAATAATAGCATGAAAGAATATTCTGACAAGTACTCTAACTGGTTACAATTTACAAAGACAAAATTTGCTTCAAAAGTTTATTTTCAAACATCCGGTAATTATATGAAAACTTAGATTGTTCAATGCATTGCAGCTTAAAACAATAAAATAAGATGACAAAATGTAGTTATCCACATAAAAGTTATGCAAATATTATGCAATGAGTATTTTTTCAGAGAATTTAATACCCCACTAAATGAATCATTCAGTAAATGGTATATCTAAGAAAACAACATACAGTATAATTGCATGCAACTTGATCCATATTAGAAAAAACAAACTCATCAGCACAAATATGTTCTACATTAGTAAAAACAAGTTTTACAAATCACAAGATCATAAGCATGTTTTGCATTAACTTTTTATTATACAGTGGTCCATCCTACCAGCAAAATTTATTTAATAAACAACAAAGAAATAATGCAATTTATAAATTGTCAGGTAGTTCCAAATGAACTTAAATTATTCAATATTAATGGCAGACCACTGAATGTGACATTGAAGAAAAACTTCAAAGTTGTGAAGAGACCTACCTTTCTGGCAATGGGGACAGGTTTGCAGAACACTGAGGTGTGTCTTGGGGACAGCTTCCTGCTCAATCTGTCGCAGTCGCCCAACCATGTCATCAAAATCCTCAAAGTAACATCGTCCTCGCGCATTCTTTCCGGATCCCTCACGACTTTCAGCCCTGCCAAAGTTTCCAATGCTGCCAAATTGGAAACGAAACTTGTTGAAGAGGTTGCGATCACAGCTGCCACTGGGGGAATTCATTTGAGTAGATCCAGGCGAGTAGGTCCCAGATCCAGATCCAGACCCTGAGCTTGATCCGGATGATTTCCAGGTAGCTACCGGACTCTGGATATCAGCTTTATTATCACCACTCTCTTCCTCGTCATCGCTGACTAGTTCTTCCTTCGTGTGTCGGATGGTTTGAGTTCGACCTCCACCAATGTCACGGATCTCTTCTCGGGTGGTACGCACAATTTTCTTCCCCGGTGGTCGGTCGATACTGGTGCTTCTTTGCGGTCCTTCCTTCTGTGTGGATCCCCAGGGCTCCTGTTGCTCCTGATCCGGACCAGGACTGTTCACAACATAGTACTCCTGCCTCACCGCAGGACCTTGCTGAGTAGATGGAGCATGTCGAAATAAATACTGCTGCTTCCTATCTGCAAAATTTTTCATTCGTTGGTTTAGTACGTCCTCGAAGTCATTCTGAGGCTTCTCATTAGCTCGACTCATTTGACGAGCATTTAGGGCTTCTTGGATGTTGGCGGTGTTTGACCTTGCCGTCGATGGTCCTCTGGATTCCTGTATTATTTTCATGACTTGCGGTGATGAAGGGACCTTTCTGGATGGGTCTTCAGAGTTCATCCGGAACATGTAAACTTGGGGTTCGTTTCTTGAACTCCCTGCCCCTCCTTCATCTGAAATCAGCCGTGTGGTAACTGGCTGCGGTTGCTGCTCCATGGCATGAGGCTTGATAATCGTCACTCGCTTTCCAGGAAAGCTCGTATCTAAGACATTATCAGCAGACATTCTGCGGCCAACTTCGCCCAAAGGTGCCTTGCCGGGCACTCTGTTAACAGGGATAGACATTGTACCAGACCATCCACCATCGTCAGGGCGACTGTTGCTCCGAGCAATTGTATGATATGCGTAAGGATAAGAAGGCGGTGCAGGTGTTGGAGCGTGATGCTCAAATCCTTCAGGGCTTGGTAAATTTGTGTCACTGCTACCACTGCTTGGCTGCATGTAAAATCTTTGTGGCGCCACTCCACCAGATGCAAGACGCGGCTCGGCATATCCAGATTTTGAACCCGCAGTCCCAAAATGTATTGTATGATTGCCACCAGATGATGGGACCACTGAGACTGAAATCGGTGTCTGGGAGGTTTGAGGTCCAGGGATCCGGAAGAATCCTGCATGTGTGTCTTCACCGCTTCCAATCCGCATGGCCGATGGGGACTCTTGCATGGAATCACTCCGGGATAAACCATGGATTATTCTTGGCTGAGTTCCTTGTGACGATGACTGATCCAGAATCTGAATGCCACCTCCCGGAGCTCTGACAATATTGATCTCTTGCTTCGATGGCTTCCTCTCCAGAATACGAACATTCGGATGACTTACTCCTGATGGACCAATACGGATGACTTCTGGGTGACCATAGTGACCAGCTGCACTGCCACCAGCACCACCACCGCCGATCCGGAAAACCTGAGTCTGCCCAACAGATTGGGGATGTGCACCGCCTCCAATCCGAATGACCTGTCCTGGATCAAAGGACCCAGCTGTCTGCTGCGGCATCATAATCCGATATACTCTCTGTTGCTGAGACTGAGGATCACTTTCAGGATCAGAAAAATATCCAGACATCCTGGAAGCTTTTTCTGGATTCAATTTGTCAACACCAAAGGATAAAACTTCACTGTACCAAACAAGCTGAAGAAGGTTTTACCAACCTAGTCCTTGATATTTTTTGCAGTCACTGTAGTTGTCAATCCGTGAAAGATACAGGCTGTGACAAAATTATATCCACCAACAGCACCACTTGAACTCACAGGCTCACCTTGTTAGTAATAATATTCAAGTCTGGAGAATATCCTGAATGGCACAACAACGGTAGAAAAGATCCCGGGGATACGCCCAATAAAGTTAACTGGTCATTATTGTTATTAGATAATTCCGGACAACGCAGATGTCAGCACAGTGCCAGGTGAATAATATCACACAAACGTATTATAAGCTATGATACTGGTATTGAAACACTGCAGGCCAGATAGTTCCCATGTAGAGGGACATGTTTCCAATTTCGAGAAGCACAAAGATAGTGATGGCTGGTAAATCCCTGATTCCAGATACACACTCAGAAACTCCTACAGAGGGTTGGCTTTCTGGAATAGCATTGTTACAGCCTCAGTCATTCAATTGTCTTCAAGTGCTTGTCTAGATACCAATCCAGAACGATTCACAATTTGTGATTGCTGCGTTTTACAGTATCCATAAAATACACAGTTTCATGTGATCCAGATGATGTTATTTGCTAATCCATGCTTCAATATATGATCTATAATCCAGAAAGACAGAAGGAAGGATGTCCATAGCTACCTCCATCCAACCAATCCCACATTTCAGGCTTGCATTGTTTAGATATCCTGGATGTCCTTGTTTTTGCTACATCTGGCTTACCATAGTTTCCCCAACCGGAGGGTAACACGCCACCAACCAAATGTGAGCTCCTCCCCGGGGCTCCTCCCTGGCTATTGCTTCACCATACAGTATATTCCCGGGAGTATATTCCGTTGTATGTAAGGTTCAGTATGTGTGTATATATATAGCTATGTATATATTTCTTTGCTTTCTGCTCCAAGCTGCCAAGAAAGCATATCCTGAAACGGGGCAAATGTGTCCCTATTCTTCAATTTCTGGATCTGGTGAACTGTCCAGCATGTAGACCAAGCATCCAGCTATCTCTGTATGCCCTGCAGTATAAAAATCCCTCAGCGCTAAACAGTTGGTTGCAGTAATGACTCTGGTATTTCAGCATGACTGTTCAATCAACGGCTTCCATCCCTGAACACCTTGCCAAACAAACGGCAAACTTCAGGCATCCAAAGCAGACAGCAGATTACAAGCCATGGCTTACAGTAGCTTTGGCCTGCTATCCCCCAACTATAACACTAACAGTACTAGCTCGCATACCGTGGGGAAATCCATGGGTTCTAGAGGGGCAAGAAAGGGGAAATTGGGTAACAGCTCCCTTGCACTGACACATTGGTAGCCAGCCACAACATATGATAATATATAGCCCAAAAAATACCCTCCAGTACACGACAAGCAGTTATTGCTGTACATCAACAAATCAGCCAGGAATTTGTATTAACATTCTACTGGGTACTTACATATACTAGCTTTATTATCAAAGTTGGTTGCTGGAAAATATCATATTACAAGGATAGATACTCAGAGGCGAAGATATGTTTTTCCGTCTCGACTCTAAATGACATATTGTCCAATTATCTTGTAATAAGCTTTTTCCTTGTAGGCTGGTAAAATAACTTATAGCTTCTCAGGGCAGAACACTGCATAAATGGCACATTTACAGGAAAATTCTATAATATAGTTTGTTGCTTAATCAGGGAGTGGTCATAATATGAAGGTGGTCATAAAAGTGAGGTGGCAGTGTAGGCATCAGTGGGCACCAGTAACCTTAGGTACAGTAGAATACACAGACAGACCCGAGTCATCAGACTCTTAGTACATGTTGTATATTCTGGGCAGATATTTGAAATACCGTATTCATTCAAATAAGCGCACAGCATAGTTCCAAAAATTTAACTATTTTTGCCGCCTGTCCCAGCCCTTAGCAGATTGGGTTAATCTGCAACATGCCTTCAATTGAAAACAGTGTTTTTCCTAAGCGAAACATTTAAGATTTACTATAAGGGCTCTCGGTGTGTTAACTGCATGCTTACTGGACCAAGATTTTCCAGAAGTCTCTGTGCAGTTAATTGACCGAGATATCTAACAGGCTGTTTGCACAGCCGGAGGTTAGAATATTAAAACTGAGATTTTCTGAAAGACTGTGCACAAACTGCACTTAAAGAACTGAATACAGTACTTTAATGTATGAGCTAGGTCCTTTGTCAGCAGAAACATACTGGGCTTTCTAGACAGGTTGTCTTCCAGAAATGCTCCTGACAGTCATCTCTCAGGTTTGGCACCTCTGCACTACTCCATGGTTCTCCTGATTTTCAGGATCAAGGACAATAAAGCAAACATCCTCACACCCAGTGAGGTCATAGATAACTGAAGTGACAGTCATCCATATATTGGTTACAGCAATCTCCACTGCTATTTCCTCCACAGATGGTCAACAATCACTGTGCTACATGTCTCCCTTTCCAGTCTCTTTGAATTCGGCACATGTCTGAAATACAGTTTTTTAATGGAAAGCAGGGGACCGCTTATAGAAAGTACTTAAGTCCCCCCAAAAGTATTCCTTTTTTTCGCTTCAATATTCATGGTCAGATAGGTGCATTATTTTACTGTTACACAACCTGCTCAGCTTGTAAAAAAAACAACCTTTTTCCCCCCTTTTTGCCCCTTTTTCCAGAAACTTTTTTTAGTCTGCGACTGCTCTATTGCATGTACAAGACAATGGTTGCCAATGTGAGTATTAGAATAAATAAATTTATTATTTCATAAATTCAAAAGGGCTTTTTTTGTGTGTGAACTTCAGCCATGGCATCATGAAAGCGAGGTCTGCTACTCAATGATAGTGGTCAGGTTGTTAACTTTTAAGTATAATTTTAATAAATTTAAAACTTAAGTATATTCAAGAATACAGACCCTGGAAACATGTCCCACTGGGGGCTAGTCTAAACTTTGTCTGGTTGGGTGTCAGGAGTCAGTTAGTGTAGGACAAACTGCAGCTTTAGTTTCCAGCTACAAATCTACTGCCTCAGCAATCTAAGGTTGTGAAACACAGATTGTATTTCACATACACAAGTGCAATCAATACTTTGTTAGTTTTTTACATTTTCTTTTACATGAGTCCAAAGATAACTAAATCGTGTATTAGTATACATGTGTATTATATACAATGTATACCATATATGTCCATAGCATGAACTAGTCTTGTGGCAAACACGGTGTATTAACTAAACTCTATATTGTACTTTTATACAGTATTGTACTCTTATGATATAAAAGCATCTACAATTCCTACCATTAATATACATGTAACCGTATTATAATATTTCGTTCCCATGGATACTATCCAATATTCCAACAACATCAGATCTACCTTTTTTTTTCTTTTGCCGGCTATAGATGCTAGAAATGATATTTATTCCTTAGCCTAGGCTGGGTAAAATAACAATGGTGCTTCACGGATACAGCTACCTTTTCCATCTAACCTTTTTGCACAGAAAAGGTTGAGGCGGCACTTTTTAAGCCTCCCCATTTTCTGGAGAGAGCTTTGTAATGGCAGGGGCGCAATATAATTCTGCGCTGCTAAAGGTCACACGCTCTGTACAGTGGGAAGAAAAACCCGATCTGTTGCCGTAAACATACAGACCGAATATTAGGAGAGTATGGTAAAACCTGCTTTGAGAGACCACTGCTGGATGAAACCACTGATATTGAATTATTACATATTTCAGAAAGTGTACATTTGTAATACAGTGGTCCCTCTATTTTACAACCCTTTGTATTAAGACCACCCATCAGGACCACATGATTTGTCCCAATGTGCCATTCGGTGTGCTAAATGACCTTTAATTTAAGACCAATGACCTTTATATTAAGACCACCTGCAATATAAGACCACACGGCTGATCTTATAATGAAGGGACCTTAACAGTATGTACATATATAGAGCAGTAGATAATATGTGAGTGACTTGGGTTGCTCAAGCAAACATTCTATTCATACATAAAATTGACCACATGGTCTACATGACCAGTTATCAACAGTTACAGGTGCAGCTCGTTCCATTGTATTGAATGTATTGTATCAACTTGATTGTATCATATATTTTATGTACTTCTACCCTGTCTTCAGTTTTGTACATGTATTTTTCCTGGCAACACACATGTTATTTCATGCTGTTATTATTATAAAATAAAATATGATACATTGCATACTTGCATCTTAATATTAGGATTTCTGTTAAATTCTCTCTCTCTCTCTCTCTCTCTCTCTCATATTTTGGTTTTGCTTATATCTTCCAGCTAATCCTCCCAGCAGCTGCTGACAAGGAAAACACCCTCTCATAACAGCCACACACCTCCCTCTCATTGCTCATCCTACTCACCCCCCCCCCCCCACACTGCCCCCCCCTTCCACTCCTCCCTCCACAGCAGGCTCTTCTACAGGACTGGGAATTAAAGAATAACACTGCCTCCGGCCTTAGAATGATGACAAATACAGTAGAACCTAGCCTCCAGCCTTCAATGCTTACAATTACAGTATAACATATCTTGTAAGACCACTAGTCATAAAAGTGTGGTCTCCCAAGTCAGGTGGTCTCTGAAAACAAGTTCCATCGAACAGCAAATTAGGCCCTAATCTGAGAATGACATGCGGTCTTTCACGACAGGTGGTCTCTCATAGCAGTGTGGTTACTCAAGACAGGTTTCACTGTACAATAATGTGATCCCTGCTTTAAAAGACCATGGCAATAGATGTGACACTACCAAAGATACAAACAGTTATCAGAAGGCTTCTTGAATGTAGTCAGGGTTTGAATATATCTAAGTCACCAATGTCGGTTTGAATATATCTAAGTCACCAATGTCAGTAATGTGGTTGCCTAATAAAATGTGATTTTATGATGAAAATGCCAGGCTTTATTTTATAGTTAAATCTAAGACTTCAATATTTTAGGAAACTTCAGCCTGGATATTACTCAATGGAAAAAAAAAAGTGAAAATGAATTATGATCCCTTTTAGGCGCCTTGTCTGCACAATTGATGACTAACTAACTGAGTAAAGCACGATGCAGGCAAAATGAGGTCAAAAGATGACTGTGTCCCAAACAGGATTTGAACTTGCAACGTACCTATCTGAAACCCAACTTGGCAAACCCAACTTGGCCACTAAACTCCTCTTTTTCAGAGAGATAAGTTGTAAGAAGCAATAAAATCTTCCATTGGCACCTTACAAAATCAACATTCCAAATATAGTCCAGGTTCGCCTGTAAATCGCAGCCCAAATATAAAGTATGAATCTCTGTCAATGCTAGCTGGGAGCATCCATCATTAGCTAATCCCCGTGTCTATTACACCAATCCCAGCAGCGGCAAGGTTGTGGGATGCATAATCCATCAAGCTTTGATGTCAACCCCCCCCCCCCCCCCCAAAAAAACAAGCACGTATGCATGGTGTGGCTACAATGGCGTGGTTGATATAATATGTGTATCATAGTCCTTTTCTGGCAACAAACCCAAATGGAACCATGTCTTCTGAAATGGCTGCACTATACAGTAGAACCTGTCTTGAAAGACTATCCCATTGGCCATTAAAATATGGTCTCCCAAGACAGGTGTCTTTAGTGACATTCAAATGTAGGACTTTCTGCCCAAAACTAGTGGTCCTTCAAGACAGGTGATCTTTCATGGTAGTGGTCTCTCGAGACTGGTTCACTGTAATGGTTACCCACTAAAATACTTCATGCAGATATTGATGGGGGGAGGGGGGGGGGGCGCAAATGTTTCAGCTGCAACATCCTGCCAGCTATTCTAGTTGCAGTCCAAGAAAATGGGCGGTAGGGTACTTGACCAGGGTTCCAGGAACAACAATATTTGATTAGACAAAAGATAGTCTTATACATGGTATTCAAACTAGCTGGTCCCTATTCTGCCAGCCAAACCGAAGGGCGTTTCAACTGCATTTAACTCCCTGTCCCACTTTCCATTGGAGCCCCATCCTCATCCCCCCCCCCCCCACCAGCCCCACTCCGACCCCCTTGATCAATTCTAGTGCAGTAGAACCTGTCTTGAGAGGCCACCCCATTGGCCATCAGTAGTCCCTCTCTTAACTCTCTAGATAGGACACCTCTCTAGAAAGGACACTTCTTGGCAGCAGGTACTATGAATGCATGTGATGCTCCCTCTCACCAAAGGACACCTCTCTAATAAGGACAGAATTGTTTGGCCGAAGGAGTTTCCCTATTAGACTACTGTATGGTCTCTCCAGGTAGGCCATCTCTGGTGACAGATTTAGCCTTCTGTCAGCCTGTACTGTAGGATGACATATGCCTGACTGTCAGGAATATGTCATCCTACAGTACAGGTGATCAGTACAGACAAGTGTCACTCTACCAGTGTCACTGTACCAGCAACACTCTGTCTCCATGTTATTGCAGCAGGAATATACAGTCTGAATTAAATCCATACTTATTTATATTATATCCAGTGGGGGCCGCCCCCCCCCCCCCCGCCCGGCCCCCCCCCCCCCGCGCGGCCCCGCCCCCCCCCGCCCCCCCACCACCCCCCTCACACCCCCGCGACCCCACAAGCCCACGCTGCTGCATGCCCCCCCCCCGTGGGGGGGGGGTAGCCCAGCTGG
>JAAUYG010013663.1_pt1 | contig 12274 bp, 2 predicted proteins | sample 7278091 | NCBI WGS metagenome assembly JAAUYG01 (sample SAMN14350201, study PRJNA611818) | marine sediment metagenome | isolation source: surface marine sediment (0.6m) | place: French Polynesia: Moorea | collected 2018-08
ACCATGAATTTTGACCTTGAGTGACCTTGAAAGGTCAAAGTCAAGGTCAAACGGATTTCATAGCCTTATGTCTTGTAAATGAGCCGAGTTAGGCCGTATGTTACTATTAACCTGGGAAATTTAGTTCTGGGGGATTTTGTCCCCAACCTATTAACTGATGCCACCAGGATATTAATAACATTATCCTAAAACTTTTACTTTAAATGGCTATTATAATAATGTTACAAGTACATGTATCCTGATGCTCAACAACGGGATGCCTCCTCGCGTTGGAGGCAACCGACTGTCTAGTTTTAAGACAGCCTCCAATTTTAAACGAACTGTTTATGGATAAATGGTTTGTTGTAAGGTTGAGGGACCACTGTACACTTGGATAACTTTACATCAGTTTGTAGACATACTATTGTCTAATAATATTTGGTCCTTTCTGTCTGAACTTACTTTCAGGAGTTGGCACGAGTCCAGTCCAACTTCAAGATGTTGAAGGAGAAAATTATCCCAACAGAGTAAGTATTGTGTACACTGTTTGCGCCAAGTAGGACACAGTCAATTTAACTTGTTAAAATGTTGCAGTCCGTCAGGCTTTTCATGTAGCACAACAAAAGCCTCTATGATCTATATGTCATATAAATAAACATACATTCAACATGTTCGGTATAATTTTCTCCTAGAATAATATATGTGTAGTATTTTTACTAGTATACCAGTAGGTCTTCTAGTAAGTCAAAAGCCATAGGATGCATAATATTCTTAATTGTAACATTCTTTTGGTTCTTTATGTTCTATTGTCACAGAGCTATGAGAGAATAACAATTGTTCTCTTTTCCCCCCAGCAAGCTGATCAAGCGCTACAGCACCAAGTGCCAAGATATCCTTGCTCATCTGCAGCGTCCGCTGTCAGTTCATGTTGCTGCTAATAGTTAAACATCTTGAAGTTCTATGTAATTCCTGAATGCAATGCAGTCACTGTAGTTGCTAGTACAGTTACAAATGAGAAGTTTCAAAATGAGTAAGCAGTGGACTAGTACAATTACAAGATGAACGTTGCAGTCGGGCCTCCCCTGTACATGCTGTATGTAGCATGTGTAGTGTTGTGTATTTCTCCTGAATTTTTATTTGGCTGAAACATGTGAAACAAGGCTGAGCTTTTTGGTCATTTGATAAGCTAGTGAATTTCTGATAATGGTTCCTCAGTAGGTATTTAAAATGAGTTGGTAAAATAAAACTAACTTATGTTAAAATACAGACAAACTGGAATGAGACTGTAGCCATGGTTACTTCGGTTACCAAACAACATGATAACCACCAGAGAGTGGAACTTCTTATTTTACCCTATAGTCCATGTGACTATTAGTTATCGGTCTGTGTGTGAACCTTGACCCTCTAAGTACAGTTCGAAGGTCAGACCAAGACCCTGGATGAGTGGAAGAGGAAGGCGGAGAAAGCACAGAGGTATGTAGACTGGCTGTATCTTGACTTGTGATATTTGTAGTTTGCTGCTTACGGCACATATAAATCGTTCTGTGATGAAATGTACCATGCTTACATTAAAGCAAGCTGTTTTCTGTAAATGCTCTAAATATAGTGTTGATATTCATGTATTTGTTGCGGCAAGTAAGTACCAAGACAAGATGTAGTTTAAGAAGTCTGTAATGTTTGTGTTTACAGGGACAGCGATACCATGGCAACCCAGCTCAAGTCCGCCCTGGGAGATGTGGAACCAATGAAAAAGGTAACTCCCATTTATTTGCTACTAGCATCAACGTGGAATTTATATCGGGAGTTGTAGAAATTAAAACCTGTGTTTCAAGAGCTTAATCTTCCCATTTGACATTGACTGTACCATGGTCCGGCAAGTGTAAATATCTTATATGAGTTTTCTTCAAGGAGTCTAAAATTGCAGGGACTACTGTGCTTGAAGGATCACCACATTGGCTATAAGAATGTGGTCTCTAAAGACAGGTGGTCTCTGGTGACAGGTTCAGTTATATTGTCATATAGATCCTTCTGCCACATATGTGTCATCTTTCAAGACACGTGGTCTTTCGGAACTGTGATCTCTCAAGACCGGCTTGACTATATATGGTTCACTAATACCAATATTTTGTGTTAATATGTCTATGTTTTGTTTTCTTGCATATTCTGTTAGGGTTTAGAGTATATCCTTATGAAATCGTGTCCCATTCCTATGGTAAAAAATTCTCTCATCATTTTCGTGGCAGTCTAGGGCTATTTTACCTGTACGAGAATATACCAGGAACTAGCATGCGAGGTGTATATTTATTTCTCAGTGTATTTTAAAGCAGTAACCAAGATTTCTTGTGATGTTGACAGATGCGTGAGAAATATGACAGGAGGAAGGAGGAATACAAGGAACAGATCCAGATGTTGGAGAACCAGATCCAGGCACTGGAGGTATAGATGGTAACATAGGATACTGGTTGTGGTTGCAGGGAGATAGATGTAGTAGTAGTAGTGGTAGTAGTAGTAGTAGTAGTAGTAGTAGTAGTAGTAGTAGTAGTAGTAGTAGTAGTAGTAGTAGTAGTGGTAGTAGTAGTAGTAGTGGTAGTAGTAGTAGTAGTGGTAGTAGTAGTAGTGGTAGTAGTTGCAGTAGTAGTAGCAAAGGTAGAAGCATAACTAGTAGTAATTGTAGGGGTAGTAGGTAGTTGTAGCATTAGGAGTAGTTGTACTAGCAGTAGTAGTAGTAGTAGTAGTAGTAGTAGTAGTAATAGTAATAGTAGTGAAATTAAGAAACTTGTTTTAAAGTGACTTGGGCTGGGTTCCGTAAGCTATGTACTTATCTTAATGCCCTGGAACATGTCACTATAATAAATAAACAAACAGCAACAACAAACAGTACTAGTTGTAGTAGTAGTAGTAATAGTAGTAGTAGTGGTAGTAGTAGTAGTAGTTGCAATAGTAATGGTAGTAGCAATAGTGAGTGAGTGAATTGGTTTATTTAACGTCGCTTCTTAACAGCCAGGGTCAGTAGCAATAGTAGTGGCATAATTAGTATTAATTGTAGGAGTAGTAGTAGCAGTAGGAGAGTAGTTGTAGTAGTACTAGACTGGTAGCAGTAGGCTGTTATTGTAGTAGTGGTAGTAGTAGCAGTAGGGGCTTTGAAAGTCATGTAATGACCCCTCTTAAATGAGATTAGTTTCAAAAGGTGGGACACATCGTGTTTGAAGGAAAATGGTATGTCTCGATACCCTAAGGCTTTGTGATCCACTGTCAATTTCATGTTCAATTTGTAGCATCACTTAAAAGCTTTCTTTGTCTGTGTCTGCACATGAAAATAAGAAATACATTACCTATCTGTCATGGATCAATGTACATAGTACATTGTAAAAACTATATGATCATTATGAAGTTGAACCTGGGGATATCAAACAACCTGGGATAATTTACTTGGTATTAACTAATAGATCCCTTTTTACATAAATAACAAAGAGGCTGAAATATGTTTCCGCTGTCATAGTCTCATTGTTGCCAAGGTAATCATGGCATTAAATTGAAAGAAGATTTTCGGTTCATTATTTTGTATTTTCTTCTCAGAGCACGAATCGGCAATTGACAGCAGCCCAGCAGAAGCTGGAGCATAAGTCGGAGCAGATATCGGCCGAGAAACAGGAGGCCAAGGTCAAGGTCAAACAGCTAGAGAACAGGTAAAATAGGTCAAGGTCATATGGGGGTCAGCCAGTGAACTTCTGACCTGTGGTGAGTAGTAGGGTCAGTATGTTGAAATCCTCACAGTAGAAAGAAAGGTCAGTGTTGGCACTGCTAGTGGCGCAGAAATGATGAGGATTACACACAATTTTAGTCTTCTTTGACCAGTAACACAGTAATGCTTTGATAATCTCTTGATAATCTGTTAGTTAAAAAAATTGAATTTTTATGTTAACTTTCTTTGCTCATGTATCAATGCCACAAACTCTGCTGATTTCAGTGCCAAGAAGCAGGACACCTTACTGAAGAAATTACAAGGTAAGTGAGTACAATGTACATGCAATAGGAAATAAATTTGGAACACATTCGTCTGAGAGGTTACTGTATCAACCCTGCAATAGATGGTACATGTATGAGTAATGTATTAGTAGTACATCGTATGGTGGGTCATGTATATGTAGTCATGCATTGAGCATCTCCAGAGAATGATATTCCCTTTCCAGATGATGTTCAGAACAGAAAGTTGGAGTATACCGAATTGCGGAAAGCCCACAGCAAAGTGATTTCTCAGAACAAGCAGTTACAGGTGTGGAATACTTACCTGGGAACCGGGATTCACAAAACTACTTAAGTCCCAAGTTATCACTTTCCCATTCTGGTCTCACATTGTAGTGCTTTGTGTATGAAGTTGTATTTTCTTTTCAAGAACACTTCGTTCTGAGTAGGTTATCTATGTATGTGCTATGTTCAGTTGTCAGTACTTAATTTATTTCACAAATGCTCTCTCCCTTATAACCTACCAGTTAAGGTGTCTGCTTAGGATATGGGAGTTTTTTGCTTGGGTCCGTTTCACAATTGTATCAAACCTGTTGCTAAAATGGGACAGTTTCTGTCCGCAATGTAATCTGTAAGGTTGAACACCAAAGTAAAATGCGATTCACTCGCTTGATTTTAAGAAACTGCTTGTGAATGCTCTTTAATTTGTAATTTTCCAGAAGCGTGTGGCACATTATGAAGCTGTACTGAAGAAACATGGTAAGACGAGTGTGTACTGGTTAATGCCAGCAAGTCACATGAGTCACGGGTATTACAAAAAAAAAGAAAAAGGAAACTGTAATAGGAAAGCTCTGTACATCCACCAGTATATTCATACAGGATTATTCGCAGGAACCTGAATGACTCCAGAGAGAAACTGCTTGACTGCTAACCTTGGCAGCCGTGATTTCTTTTTCATGCGTAAGATAGGTTTTGTACTTTAATAAGAAATTTCTTGAAACGTTTCTCCATGATACCCTAGACATGACATTTTGAGAAACCGATGTGAGAAATGGAGCAACTCAATGCATTTTAAGATTGTAACTGGTCTTTGGAGTACAGCATAATTATATTTTTTTGCAGGGTTGAAGAAGGCGGTACGGGCCACTATAAAGCAGACAGACTCTGCATCTGTGGCATCAGATAATGTAGACATAAACAGTGATTTCTCAGGTAAGGGGTTATAAGTAGGGAGCGACACTGCCAGACCCTTTGTAATATGGAATATCAACTGCTACTGTTTGGTCACAATTTATGTCCAGTTTGTCTGCAATAAACCATCTTCATCCTATGTACTACTAGTTGAGTTATAATTTGTCAGTAGGAACTACATGTTTCGCATCATGGTATGTAACTCTCTGTGTAGGTAATACTTAGCTCGTGTCCTAACAAAAACAATACTTTTTATAATGATTACAACAAAGAATCAAAAGTGAAACGGCTGATTCTCGAAGACATCTTTGCATACTAGTACATTAACTTAATATGTATGCTCTAGAACCTTGGGGTCATCATCATCATTGGCAGTCAAGGCGAAAATGGTCTCATGTCTGAGGTGTATTCTGTATCATGTGATTTAGCTGTAAGATGCTCCCTGTACCAAGATATAGCCTGTCATGGGTCTTTGCAGATGTAATATTACAATCTTATGTACACTGTCGTGAATGTAGATCCTCTTTCAAAACAGGTGGTGTATTGTGTCATGTCAAGGCAGGTTTTGCTGGGCCCAGATATATGAAATGGCGCAGTCACACTAGATGTTCAAAGTGTTTGCTGTAACTTCTCATCAACAGTCTTACGGCATTTATTAAAACTTGATCAGGCATGGGTGACAACTTGATCAAGCTATGGTGAGAAACATAAGTGAGTGTATAAACTCCATGTATAACTTATCTAAGACACTTTGTTTCCTCCAATCAGAATCCAGCGATGATGAGTCCAGCACAGATGACGTGGATCGTATCTTTGCGGAGATCCTGGCATTTGACGGTCACATGTTGCAGCCGCTCAGTCCCGCGTACTCACCACTTCCGGTATCTCCTGCCCCTCACAGATCGCCAGTCGTAGAGCAACATCCAGAAACCGCTCCGGAATCACCGTCGTTGGTAGGGACAGGGATCACCGATGACCTTTCAAATCCAGGTATAGCATCAGTGCAAGCGGTGGATCTACGTGACGATTTGGAGTTGGAATCGACAGACTCGTCTGCCTCAGACGCGGAAGAGTCGGTTGACGGAGACTTGGAGGAGGAGGGACAAGCAGAAAGCTTCAAGGATCACTCAGAAGGTCAAGGTCAAATTGTGCCAGACACAGGTCAGAATAAGGAAGATGAAACAAGCAAAGTTAGTTGTCAAGGTCAGATTGACAGAGGTCAAGGTCAAACTGACAGAGGTCAAGGTCAGACTGACAGAGGTCAAGGTCAGACTGACAGAGGTCAAGGTCAGACTGACAGAGGTCAAGATCAGACTGACAGAAGTCAGGAACAGGCTGACAAAGGTCATTGTCAGGTCGAGAAAAACCCTCTTAAAATTTTTGAAGATATAGCTCGTATTTCTGATGATGCTGAAAATGACAATGACATTGCGAAAGGTAAAGGTCATGCCAGTGAACGCCAAGATCCATCCACAGAAGGTGACAGTCAGACCAATGCAAATAATGATCTTAGTGTCAGTCAGGATAATGTATCGAAAAATGATCCAGAAAGCCTGAGAACAGGATTTTCAGCAATAAAAAAACATGAGAAGTCCCCTGTGAAAGCCACAGCTAAGCTGTCCCCATCTAAGCTCAGGAAACAGGTTAGCATTGATGGGGATATAGTCCATGTAAGGAGATCGTCAGGCAGTGACCGGGGCATTGCGACAACACAGCATCGCCCGCTGCCGCACCAGACGAGTATGGGATTTGACATTCACTGTGATGAGGAGGAGAGTGTGATGAGTTCAGACAGTCCGGTAGTCACGCCGGTGACGGAGACGTTGACTCAGGCTGCTAACGTAACATTTACTATTGGTGGCCAGGCGATAGAGCCTGAGAGCACACATCAAGACAGTTCTCTGTTGGATCAGGAGGTTGCAGAGGCCTTTGAGAAGTTGAACCCTGCCACAGTGACATCAGACGAGTCATGTCCGTCCACTCCCAGCACTGCAGTCTGTCACTCCCCGTCCTCTGTTGCTGTGGTGACTGGTGTTGTTTTCACGTCACGTCCCTCATCATGTACATCGACAGTGACATCATCTCTCCCCGCATCACGCCCCTCCTCCCCACCGTTGTCACTGTTACATAGCAGCGCTGCATCTACTGCCATTGCTATCCCAGCATTCCATGCTGCAGATATCAAGCGTGGGACTAGCGGTTGCCGTGGTGACAGCCCGCCCCCCTCCCCGTCCTATCTCCCCTTCATTGATGACCTGCCGGGACCCGTCTCCCCGCTGTCTGGGTACGAACCCACAGACAGTGAGACAGCGGAACGGAAACATGAACTGGAATCTAGGGATGAGGATAATAGCACACAGACAGGTGACCTGCATAAACACGAACCTCAAGTGACACATCAGCAGTCATCTGAGTCAACTAACCCTGAGAAACCGGATACCCAGAAAATAGATACTGATAAGGGTGCAACTGTGCAGTCTGAGGCTCGGCCTGGCGACCTGGGTATAGCTGAGCAACATAGTACAGAACCACAGCCTCTGCCTGGCACTGAGCTAGCCACCACCCAGCCTGCAGGCACTAGCAGTGGTACCATGGTAACTAGCACGGAGGCCGTGAAGGCCATCTCAACCAGACAGGGGCAGAAACGATATCTCCCCCCACCTGGCAGTGCACCAGCTCACAAAAAGGTAAACTTTAGTTGAGGGTGGGAAGTCCCTACTTACCAACTTTTTTTTTCTTTTTCTTTTTCCCCCACATTCTTATGCTCTGGCAGCTCATCCATAGTGAAGCAAACATCGTAGTGAGCTTGTAGGTTACAGAAAGATATATTAGCCATGAAAGGTCTTTGACAATGGCTAAAAGAATTTCTGCTGGAGTCATTTTTGGCTCAAGAGATCAAAACCTTAACATGGGCCAAACACTACTGTAAAGCACAATCTCTTAAAGATACTTAAAATTTTGATTGCACTCAGAGAACTTGAGGATACACCTTTAAGTTGTTGGCATTAGTATTGGTGACACCATGGAAACTGTATGACATAACAGTATGGAGATAAAGATTGCTTCATCTGACTCGTTTCAGAAAATGGTGGCCGGCAAGAAACCTCCGCTGTCAAAGAAAGATCGAGAAGGTAAGACCATGTTTTTATAGCTTTGGTCTTCTTAAATATGAACACAGGTTTCTAAGAAAAAAAGTTAGAAAGGAACTAAAGTCCACAGGGCGAGTTTCTAGAAAAAAAAATTAAGTTAGAAAGGAACTGAAGTCCACAAGGCGTGTTTCTAGAAAAAAACTAAGTTAGAAAGGAACTAAAGTCCACGGGGCAAGTTTCTAGAAAAAAACTTAAGTTAGAAATGAACTAAAGTCCACAGAGCGAGTTTCTAGAAAAACTAAGTTAGAAAGGAACTAAAGTCCACAGGGCGAATTTCAAGAAAAAAAATAAGAAAGGAACTAAAGTCCACAGGGCGAGTTTCTAGGAAAAAGACTAAGTTAGGAAGGAACTCAAGTTCACTTGCTGCCTTAGAAACCATTAATCTTTTACTCATGTTGCATACTAAGTTTATTTTCAAACCTAAGATTTTGTGGTAAATAACCAGAAAATAGCCAGTACAAAATAGCCAGTAGCCACCCAGTATTGGCATCACATTGTAAGCATGCCTGTTTATACTGCTAACAGTGTTATCACTTTTCTAAACTGTAGAAAAATGATAACACTGTTAGCAGTATAAACAGGCACACCTGTCCAGTACTTTCCTATCGAGTTTAAAAACCTACCTAGCTTCAGGTACATGTAGCTTATACTTAACATAAAGTGAAGTGTGTTTCAAAAACTTGCACCCTGGTCAGTACTTCTATTAGAGTGATAGTTGCTGTATTTTCTCTGTCTATTGCAGCTATAGACCGAGAACTCCAGTTCATGCTGAGGTTCGACACAATCAGCGTCGACCAGACCTGTGACTCCCTGGGCAGACTGAAGGTGGCGCCACAGGCCATTGCCGACACTGTAGTCAAGGTAAAGTATATGGAAAGGTCAAAAGGTCAGCCTTGATCATTGACAATTTTAGTATACCTTTGTATAAGGGTGCTGTGTTTTTGCAGTAAATTTGTTCTATAGCAGCCTACTGTGAACATGGTGAACCAAAGCCATTTTTTGCTGACATACGATAGGATAAATGGAATAGGATGTTTAATTTCACCTTCTTGTAAAATGATAACGGATATCATATGGTACAATGTATGAGAAATAAGGTGCTTGCGATCCAGATAATGTTGCTGCTAACAAGCTCGACGAGGTATAAGTCTGCAGATTAAAGAAAAGAAACAGAGCGGTCCTTCATTTTAGGTTGAAAGAAAGTAAGACCATATACTTTGTATAAGTGTGCGGTGGTTTTGCCATAAATTTGTAAATTTGTATAAAATACTTTTCCCTTTGTTTGGGGTCCTGTATTAATCGCTACGTCTTTCTTCCTGGCAGTTGCTAGGCAACCAGGCATCCAACGTCCTCCCAGCGTGGCACAGAAAGTGCAGTGACAGCAGTGACCCCGCCCAGCTTGCTGACAGCACCCCGTGGTTACAGCCTAGCCTACAGAAACTGACACAGCTGCTGCTGGCACTCAACACACGCACTGGCATGGTAGGAGGAATAGCAGTGATAGGCACAGTTTGTTATTGTATACATGTAATAATAAATGCTGTAAGTAAGGTTTAAGCAGGGCCTCTTAACCAAAAAACGGCAGCCAGAAAACCTGCCTGCCTGCACCTTGGGCTGATTTCTAACTGACGTGGCAAGCTTGTTTCAATCTGAAGATGTCAAGAAACTGGCTTGGAGATGGGTTTTTCAGCCACAAAAACAGCAGTGCCACTGGCAGCTCTCAAGCCTTTGGAAACCTTCTCATTTAACTATTACCGATTCTGGACGAAAGAAAAGCCATCTGAAAACTTAGCAATTCTTGGAAGTAAGGCTTAAAAGTAGAAACTTATTTGTGAGATAATATTATGGCATTGAAGTTTAGTAGTGTCCACTACAGCTGTTAGGGCAGCAGATGTCACAAAATAATACAAAATCATAAGCATATAACACACTAAACTATTAAGCCAAGTAACTGCTGAAATATTCTCGTCCTAGGTTTACTGGTACGATATAAGACATGTACTAAATGTATCCTGAAGTTGGACTATTGCCCAGTAACTGTGAACTGAAAAGATTATGTGCTCCATATGAACAGATTAATGGACTTCAAACCAAAGTCACTAGCTAAATTCATATTGCGCTCCCTCTATCGTCAAAGCTTTTCGAATATCTTTTAATGAACATGCTTCCTAGAATGTTAATTACAGTGTTTCTGGTTGATTTTTTTACAGGAGAATATCATTGACTTGTTCTACACATCGGCTCTTGCTGCTCTGCAGTCAGTAGAACCCATTCCCAGCTGCGGGCGTATGGAAATCTGGTAATGATCACAACCCAGGTCACTTTTGAAAAGCGTTCTGTGGAAACAGTTGTCAGAATGATGTTACCAACTGACTTATTGATGAGTTATTGTAATTATGAAAATTATAAGTCAATGAACATCTGTATAGGGCTCTATACATGGGTAAAAACGAAGTGTGACACGGCCACTTTAAAAGTTGTAGAAGTCTGACGTGGGCTTTTATAAAAACTGTAGAAAGTGACATCAAGGTCTTATAAAAAGTGACCTGTGACATAGGATAAATTATTTGGACCCATGTGGAGCCCTCTGTATGTTTAGCAGAGTGACAGGGTTTATTGATTGGTTGCTGAGTTTAGTTTAATAGTAGATATGTAAGTACTTGCTTGAACATTGATATATATTATCATGTGTTATTATAGTCTCCTAGACATGAACTTGATGTCCGAGAGTATCATAGTCAATTTGAACTGTTTTCTTTATGTGATGTCCTTACTATGTGGGTAGAATGTTAACCCTGCTTGTACGTTATTGTCTTACAGCCAATGCTACACTGCGCTCTGCAGGGAACAAGGTGAGTATTGTGCTATTCCCTAGCAACCATTTTGTGTTCCCTGGCAACCATTGCATGTTTCCTAGCAACCAATATTTGTCTCTCATCAACCGTGGTGAAAATGCTTTGTTGCTGATACTACAAACACAAGATGTGTATTCAACACCAGTAATATAAAAATCTTTGTGTCATTGAATTGTGTTCATTAGATCTGTTTGAAGTTCACATTTTCTGATGCCTCAGAGGAAGAAAAAACGTCCATAAAAATAAATCGAGGTTATCTGTTCCAAAGTCAGTGTAGAATGTTTGTCTATTATCTCACCCAGGTCTGATGGAGCGTGCCCGTGTGTTATCCTATGACGTTGTATACCATCGTCTGGAGGTCTTCCCTGGTTTACTGGTTGCCATGGCAGCAACATGGCCGCAGTGCTTACGGAAAACAACACGTAAGTTTAATGGTGGTCAAGTAATGGTGGTCATGATGCGTACATCGCCATGTACATTTGTGTATGGGAAATCATTTTATGTTATGTGCCAAAGTGGAATAAGATGAATTTATGTGCATAATTCTAAGATTGTTATAGGCATAAAAGGAAGTGTTACAAACAATGACAAATGGATCATCGACTTTTACTTCAGACAAGTGGTGGGCTGCTACCAGTTATGTGTAAAATCAATATTAAAATATTTTTGACCAGTCTCTTGAACTTCGATATTGTTTTACAGTGATGGTGTGAGTTCATAGAATAAGTGTGAATATTGATGAAAAGATGTACTACTAGGCTCAGTAAGTGGCGCGAATATGTGTTGAAATCCACAGATAAAGCTCTCGACTGTGGAAGTTCAATTAATGTAATCTCCGTACTGTGTTGCTTTCCGTGCTGTTCAGAAGGTCCACAGGTGCTGATCGAGACTTTGGAGTATGTGATCATTAAGAAGTTTCTGTCCGGAAAACCTCGACACACACAGGTGGGCACTGTACAGTGGTCCCTGCGATTTAAGAACCCTCAATTTAACAATTACCTGCATTTTAAGAACGGATATCAGTGGCACCACTTGTATATTTTCAGTATAAACATCCCTCGATTTTAAGACCACCTTCAATTTAAGACCATATTTTGCTGGCTAAATGGGCAGTCTTAAATCGCAGGGACCACTGTA
>JAAUYG010042337.1_pt1 | contig 12273 bp, 10 predicted proteins | sample 7278091 | NCBI WGS metagenome assembly JAAUYG01 (sample SAMN14350201, study PRJNA611818) | marine sediment metagenome | isolation source: surface marine sediment (0.6m) | place: French Polynesia: Moorea | collected 2018-08
GATAATGCCGCCCACCCCTAACCCGATATAAGAATTATCACGCCTCGTTGCACTCGGCGTGATAAGTCTTATATCGGGCGGGGTGAGCGTACATTATCTTCCACTTACAATGATTAAACCATTCCTAGATAGGTTTGTGAGTTTGCAATCCTTTATCCACGGTAAAGACGTCGATGGATGGATGAATCAGGCTTATAGTCAGCTTTCAACCACTCATGGTCATATCACCGACTGAAATTGTTGGTGTATGTACTGGACCCGTCTTGTACTAGTCCGACCTGCGTCCGGTCGTAAAAACGTCGATGTCACATTACATTAAGTGCATCAGGTGGCAGGAATAATTTGTGCTTGTGGGCTGAAAGAACCGCATCAGTTTGAAAGTGATAAGGCCTGATATGCCACGGAAGCATTTGCGAGCACCACTGCGGAATAGTCCGATATTACGACAATATCTGTGAACGCGTGCACAGCCCAGTGGATCAGCTTGGCTCTTTGCTCCACAAAAAAACGGCAGCATATTCAACTATCAAGTAGGACACTCGGGCAATGCCGGAGATGACAACCGCCACCCGGCGTTTGATAAACAGCTGCCTTCTCCAAAATTTCATATTTTGACTAAAGGCAGATTCTTATAGCCAGTACCATTGCTTGTTAATTTAAGCCAGTTTCGGTCACATTTCAACAAAACATTATTACAGTGAAACCTGTCTTTAAGACCACCTGAGAAATAGGGACATCTTGGGAATTAAGGACAGCTACTTCAGTCCTTAGGCCTATTCCATACATATGGATAGACCTGAGAAATAAGACCATCCCAGAATTCAGGACAGTTTTTCACAGTCCCTTGTGTGTCCCTAATTCCCAAGTTCCACTGTATATGTTAGTCACGGGGGAATATATCTTTATTCATACTTGAGGTATACTGACAACATTTGTAACAACTCTCATCTACTCTCTTAATGCCATAAGCATTTCACTCCATGGGCACTGACCAGTGTTGGGTTTCAAAATTTCACTCCATTGGCATTGACCCTTGACGGGTTTCAAACCCGTTCGACGGGGACATATTGTGTCACTCTGCCCGGGGCTTTAATCATTCAGCCACAGGACAGGAACTACTAAATAAGTAAGGCAGACTGAGAAATATGTAGAGGTTGGCTATAAATGTGAAGGAGGTTACTAGTACCATGCTACTGAAGTTATGGAGATCACTTTGTATGTGAGTGATATTGGAACAGTGAGTTTCTGTCGAAAATACTCAAGTGTGAATTTTGACTTAAATCGAATTATTAGCCAATCACATCGCTCAGATTGGTCACTTAAGTCAAAACTTAAGCTTAAGTATGTTTGAGAGGCCCCTACCCTGTTTTAAGACATTGGCTGTCAGGTGAAAACAGCGAATGTGTGCTGTAATTAGTCCATAACAGCAAAGTGTAATACAAAGTTAAAGTCTGTCTTACGAAGTTTTGTAGAACTACATTTGGGTGACCCAAGCAGCGACCTTCTGTATATAGTGCCAGTTTGGGAGTACAGGGGTCAGTTTCTCGAAAAATCTTAAGTCTAGAAAAGGATTTCAGTTGACTAATCGCCATGGTAACCATTGTCTTTTCCATGCTTAAGATCAGTAGAAGACTTAAGACTTTTTTGAGCAACTGGCCCCAGATGATTCCTGTACTCGTATTTCCTAAATTTGCAACACAAAAGCCCCCAAGAGTGTCCGATATGTTGCCTACTGGAAGAACTGCTATAACTGAGTGATTCTGTAAGCTACCTTCCTGAAAGTAACTGTTTTGGAAAAATAAATTAAACTGAGGTACCAAACTTGTGCACATCGTGTGGTGAGGATCTGAAGATTCACTGACAACTTCTGACGCGCAATTCCTGTGGAAATAATTTCTCAGATGCCACTTGTCAATTAGGATATACCTTTATCTCATAAAGCAACATTATTATTTGAAGACCACCCCTCATTCTATAATTTGGCATATTCAAATTGGTTAGTGGGTGTGGATATACTGCTCTATTAATGATAGGAAATGTGTGTGTTGTTGTTCTGTGAAACCATGTACATTTTGTAAATTGCCTTTTTGAAAGCAGTTCATTTTATCAATAATATACTTTTCTTTGTAGTATACGTGTGTTTTGTTTAAAAACCTTGTAGTTGCGTGAATATCGACAGTAAAGCAATATAGTTAATACTCAATTTATTTGTGCCAAACACATGACAGCAAAAGCAAAGTAACAGCTTTACTCTAAGAAATCATTTGCAGTCAAATATTATTAATCCGAATACAAGCCAATCTAAACAAATAAAAATTATAACTCCATCCTGCACGTCTTTTTAAATTCACTCCTAGATACATGAGCACAAAGCAGGTATCACAAAATCAGTTGCCCTTCAAGACACACTGAGAAGGCCATAGTGCAACCAAATGATATCAGTACAATGCATTACCCATCATTTACACTGTTCCACAGCATGTAGCTCTCAGAGGGAGTAGTGTCAGATTTTTAAAACCGTGTGAAGCTTGGCCTTTTTCGTTTGGGAAAAATTGAGATTTCACCGCACGTGAACTTGAAACAGATTCTTAGGTTGAGCAATTATTTTTTTTTCCTGACCACGGCATGGCCTTTGGCATGGCAACAAGGGCTCACTCATTAAACAGCCTAAGCTGGTATTGTTTGTGCTAAACCACCACTGCATCCGTTCGATTTTCTCTTTTCCAGTGGGCCATTTTCTTTTCCATCATGCATACGTCCCACAACTTTTTATTCACACGTTTTGAGCAGGAAATATAATTGCAGTATAGGCGTCCTCGACCGTAAGTGTGATTGATGCATTGAATTTGCTTCAGTGATTATATATGTGGCCAACATATTACTATAATGACAGTTCCAAAAAGTCCACAAACACCTCAAACATACATTTAAAATCAGGGCCAGGTTCCAATGCAGTCATCTGAATGATCTGTGACTGTTATGATACATACATCTTCAAACATTTTAGAGATGTAGAAGTTTATCTTGATGCAGATAAAATAGTGTTTGCTTATGGTAACATTCCCGATTCCTAGAATAGAGCTTTACAGCAGAATACGGTAAAACATGTTTATCAAATAGTAAGTAGTTGTGTAAACCTGGTACAAAATGTATCCATATAGAGTATAACTCCTATGTGACTGAAGCAGCAAACCGTGGATTCGATTAAGAACAATAGAGAGATATGTGTTGTCTAACCAACGACAGATTAGATATGCGATATTGCACTGGACACGGCCTGTGTAAAAGCAGTTGTTGTAAATGTGTACAGCAACGGCAGAAATAACTCATAAAGTAACAAACCCATAATTAATACCATAATCTGATCACTTGTATACCCTATAACCACTGCAAGGATTTGTATAATACTAGATATTATTAAAGAGATTATATCAAAGCTGCCAAGTAGAGCCTGCCTGATAGAGGCTCTTTGTTTAAGCCTTTTACCACCATGTGTTGTAACACTACTCCTTGCAGCATGTAGTTTGTAAGACGTAAAGAAATGTATTATTCCTGTAATCGCATGTATTGCAAACTCTGTTGTGATTAGGACAAAATTCATGTCAGTCCAGAAACTGGTGCTGTTATTGGTCTTTAGAAGTATTTGACAAGTAAAATCGTTTATCATTCCAGGGAATTCGGGGATAATCTGTAGTATAATTGTGAAAGAAGTTCCCGAGAGAGCAAAAAGTGGTAAAGCAACTGACAGCCATCTATATTTGAAGATGTGCTCTTTAAAGGGGTAGACTACCAGGATATATTGGTGACAAGTTGTTAGTAGAACTGCAAATAGGCACGTGTAGTGACACCATACAAAAATTAGACTAACTGCATTGCAATGGAAAGTTGTTGAGAGGTATTCTCGATACAACAAAAATATGAGCCATAGCTATGATTTAGGGCTACTATATAGATTGGATATGTACATATTCCACTTGCAAACAAATTGATGACAATCATGAAAACCTTCGAATTTTTTTTTGTATTGCAACGCATCCAAAATACTGCTGACCCCAAAGCCATGATCATTAAGGCAATACCATATATCCACAAGCTAATTTCAAGCGTGAGATATGGGAGCAAAGTACAGCACCTCCCTTTGTAAGGTTTTCCAAAATGGCATGTGGCTCTGTCTCCAACGTAGGGGCAAATTGTTGCCGAATGCACATGAATATTAACCAGTCCTGACAAATAGTGCGGTATGTTAAGAAAGCCTGCAGGAGTCGAGTTTGTGATTAACAGCAAAGTTCTTAGTGTGTCTTTGAAAGCAATGAAACTACTAACCTCCAGTGTCAATAGTCGATTATAAGATAAGTCCAAAGTGACTAAATTGAATAAGCCTGAAAAAGTATTGACAGTAATGTGGTTTAAGCTCAAATGACTTAAACTCAACACCAGTAGTCTTTCTAAATCAGACAAAGAATACTGGTTTATTTTGTGGATCGGGTTCATTTGTATTTCTAGATATAGTAAATTGCGAAGTCCTCTAAACATTGGCTTTCTTAGAACTTTAATGGAATTATTTTGCATATTCAACATACCAATATGCGGCAGGGAGCAAAACTGTGGAAAGGAGGGTGACGTAATTTCATTGCTCATCAAATTAAGAGATACAAGTTTTGGAAAACGAAAACAGAATTTGATATCAACTTTTGATGCATGCAAAGAAAGCTTTCTAATACTTTTCCAGAGGTTATCCAAAATACCAAACTCAACAAGCGAGCACAAAACAGCATGTCCTAGACATCTACAAGATTCTGGACACATAAGAACAGCTACAAATGTTTCGTCATCTTTGGACAGTTGACAGTCTATTATCTTGTCGCCCACGTTGTGTGGGTGGACACATACACCATCATGTCTACAACGCAGCAGCCCCGGGCACTCTAACACACCCAAGCAACTCATCTCGTCCTCCCCGCGAGGACAGTCAAGCCTACCATTGCAGATATAATGGTAAGGTATGCAGTAACTTAAGGGACACTTAAACATGCTAGGACATTCATGGTTTGAACAATTACTGAGATGTGCCCCATTTCTACAATACCTGATATGTGCATTATCACTGTCTACTTCATATACACACAGTTTATCGCGTGGGTAGCATACCTCAGGCAATCCTTTAATGCACTGCGTGTATGCTGTAGGGCATCCTATGTCATCTGACAATTTTTCTTTGTTGCCAGACCAGTACAGTTTCATATTTGTTTCATCTTCACCATTGCCACCTGGGCAGTCCGGTACAAGATCATTTACCTGACCTATTGGTATTTTTGTGCCATCGTCACAGGTAAAGCGTTTAAAATCTTCAGATGGAATACTTGTGCCATATACAGAATAGGAACATTCTAATTCATCCTCTTCTGCGGAACAGTCGGCTTTTCCATCACAGAGTTTGGATGCTGGAATGCATCCTCCGCTGATGCGACACTGGTAGTAGAGTGCATCGCATGAGCAGTTAGAATAGTGGCAATCAGTGTTGCAATTTCGAGTATGATCACTCGGTTTTATATTTTCACTGAATAGACAGACATGATTGCAGTCTGTTTCATCGGAATCATCCAAACAGTCCGCCTTTCCATCACAGAAATAGTGCTGCAATATGCAGCTACCGTCACCACAGGTAAACTGAGAATGGGAGCACAAATTCTTAGTTAGAATCAATTCTGCCTTGCAAATCGTTGCACTGGGAGGCGTCTTGACAGAGGCAGTCTGATTTACAACAGAAACTAAAGTCATGCCTTGAACTACCTGTACTATAGAGCAATGATTAATGTCGCCTCCACACAGAGTCTCCTCTGTGGGATTATCAAGCCACTTATAGTAATACATCAGTACTTTTTCTATAATGTCAACACCACTCTCTGAAAAACTGAACATTCCTTTGCACGCGGCTCGGGCATCCTCACATGAAAGGTGCTTAATTGGTCGGGCAATCATTTTGTGACAGTAAGAGTGGATCTTCACCCATCCATTTGGACACTCGAAATGTGTTCTCGTGATTGGAGTCGAGTTATGTTGTTGTGACCAGTTGGACTTTTGACAAACAACCAGAGCATCTTTGATTGATACGTTACATGGCAATGTCACCCATTTCAGCATTAGACTGGAGTAGATAATGAAGGCTGCACATCTTGGTCCTTCATGACGCGGATGATGAGTTGAAATAAGGTCTTTCAGTTGAGATTCAGTGTCTTTGTAATCATCAACCCTTTTCACATATTTAGCTTTACCAAAGGCAAAAATAGTACTTTGTGGAATATTCCAGTTTTGAAAGCCAAGTGGCAGCTTTTCTTCCCAAACATAGTTACCTAGATTGCCTGTCTGAAAATAACCGGATTAGGTTAATGCTAACATAGGCAAAATTTGACTATTATGTTATTTTATTTTGGTTTTTGTTTATTTTAGTCTAAGAGGTAAATGAGAGTGGAAGACGGAGAAGACAGAGTCAGAAGCATAGGGGACACACACACACATACAGAGAGAGAGAGAGAGAGAGAGAGAGAGAGAGAGAGAGAGAGAGAGAGGGAGGGAGAGAGAGAGAGATAGAGAGGTGTTCATTGACTGTGATACGTCGTCCATTAAACGTTTTTCAGCATCGCCAATTATCCATAGAACGGGTTGGCACCAGCGTTACAGAAGCTCCTCACTCATTTTCAGTACTGATGTTCAATTCGGCTTTTCCCCTGTTTTATGCCTTCGGTGATAGCATAACTGATAATCTTACTTGATGTTTATCGATTTATCTTCAGATCGAGTACTAAGTATAAAATACAGATTGTTCTCCATGTGCATCTTCTGTTCACAACGAAAAACACACATTACTGTCTTTTTAGTACTAATGCAACACACTGATGTTTGAGAAAATGCATCTAAAACAACTAGAACAGAGACTAATTTTAAGTCACACAATTAATTGTTTGCCTTAAAACATAACTTGATGAGGTATACATCTGCTATGGCTCAAGCATGTCCAGCGTGAAAATCTAGCTACCCAACAGATCTCTTTTTGTTTCAAAACACTTCTTCTACAGATTGCTTCCTAATCATTAAAAACATCTCCAAAATTTTCTTTTCAATAGTAGGAGCCAAACAATTACTCTTGGTATTTTAAATTGCGCCAATTATTTTTTTGTTATTTTAGCCACATATCGAGGTAACGTTGTGGGAATCAGTGAAATAAATCGACAAGATTTGAAAGATATTTTGCTTTGCAGATTGATATTGAATATTTGCTCACTTGGGGATTCATGTTAAAACATCTTTTATGAAAATTAAATTTGTAAACGAGAATATGCGTGTGGGGACTGTATTACCCTTTGCATGTGGTATTTATACATATATTGTAGTCACAATGTACGCACAAGGATACAAAAGACGTACGAGCGGCTGCTACGACAGTATCTCTGCTAACAATTATGAAAAAACATGTAGCTTACCCGGGAAACTTACCTTATTTTGGCGCAGGTTTATGAATGCCAGAAACTTAGTTGAAACAAAATTAATAACATAAGGATCTCTGGCAAACAAAGTTGTTATGATCTCCCATTCATAGTTTGTGGGTGTCGAAAGAAGCATCATTCCTTCGGACTGGCAGAACTGCTCTGCCTCAAGCCATGATGATATTTGTTTTCTGTAAAACTCAAAGCAGGTGCCATACGCTGTGTGGCAATATGAATATTCCCAAGTGGGATTTCTGTCGAATCGTGGAAATGGAGATGTACTGACTGCTGAATACCATTCCCTAAACCGGAATGAAATATTCATCATAGGGTGCAAAGTATCATCAATGTTCCCAGTATCAATTTGAAGAACTGCACTACCAGCTGTCATTGTGTTCACAGACCAAGGTTGACCAGTTACATGTACCGAACTGTTTTCATTCAACTGAGACAAAATTTCACTCCTGTTACAATCTGGACTGGGCCTGCACGTCCAATAATTCATAATAGGGTCCAGTTTATAATAGTTAGTCTCTAACGTAGAAAGGCGTTCCCGGTGAAACATGGTGTATAAATCGAGGTTTATGTAGCGCTTCATCAGTCCAAGGTCAATTGTTTTACCGAGAAGGGGAAGTCGATTGATAGTTAAGAAGAAAGTGACAAACCAATAATGTTCCAATATCATTACTGAACGAAGCATGGGAACGTCCTCTTTGGCAACATCTATATCTAGGTCAAGGACACAACAGACGGATTTAAAAGAGGGGTTATTAAAAACAAGGAGGGTGGTTAAGGATCGTGCAGGACTTTGGTAAAAAGGATGAATATTTCCACATATTAAACTTGGAAAGGTAACTAAGATGTTATCTGAGCTTAGACCTGGCGTGTTGGTGCGAACGTTACGTTTAACGTCTTCTGATTGAGCGCATGGATGCGTGGGTGATGGTACATACTCCATGGTAATTACAGTATTCAGCCCTAGCACAAAACATTGAGCTGAGAATCCAATGCTATAAGCTCTACGGCCTGGTAGGAGAGACAAAACATATGACTCATTGGACGTGAATGGATTGGCATCAAGAAGACCTAAATCTATGTCAAAAATGCGACAAGAGGGCACTCTGGTTGACCTCCAATCAGCTCTGAACACAACTGAAGAATTCTGAAAACCAGATCTCACGAGTTCAGTATTCAGTGATCTTTCCGTATCAGCATTCAGCGAGGCCTCAATGGTATGATTTGCCACGTTACCTCTAGCATCACCAGAAGCGTAGATCATGAGAAGAATGATTTGGTTACCAGTGAGGTAGTTAGCGTCGGTTAATATGTGGCTCAGCTGGAAACAACCACCTGCGTGTCTCACGGCATGGCGGTGCGTACGGAGCCACATAATTTCCCCAATGTGTGAAACTTGAATTATTGGAGTCGTATCTCTAAAGGCAGCATTGACGACGCCTGGACATTGGGAAATGGTAGCGAATCCTTTTAGCTGTACAGTTAACTTGTCCTCGTACGATTTCAGAACAAACAGCACTGGTTTGGTGTTAAACCGGATGCCATTTGTTCCGTTAATACGCTTCACTGCACGTTGCCATGCTTTTGCAACCCATGGCGTGCAGATCTTTGCGACAAGTGTCAGTGGTTCCAGCTCATATATGAACAAGCCACCAAAGTGACAGGGCATGTGTGTTAGACCATGTATCCTCACGCTAAAATTTGATATAGCTATAAACCCGGTCTCATTATAAGACCTTTCTATCAAAAGGCGTTCTTGGATAATTCCACGGTGTGACGTCAAACTGAATCTGTACCCCTTGCTGGCAGATACGTTCTTTACAGTATTCTGGCAATAACTACCCGGACAAGTAAGCTCAACATAGTGTATCACTCCATATATTCTAGTATAATCAGAAACAGCTGTAGAAAGTAGAAGACTCAAATCGCCTATGCTGGAGTTATAAAGAGGCGAGGGCAGCGTTGTGTAACATGTAATTACTGGCTCTATAACATAGCGCTGGATTTGCTCGATGACGTCATACCGTGCCATAGGGTGATCGAATATCTCCAATGTCGGCCGTTTGCTGGAGTTGCCGTTTATAGTTGCACATGAAAAACGTAATAATTCAAATTGTGGCACATAGTAAACGTTGCCTGTAATAGACCACACACGCTGTAATACATCGCCTGTGAAATATCTGTAGAGCAAATTCTCACTAGATATATATGTAATGTGACGTTTAAAAAATATAGAAATGGCGTCAAATCCGTGCATGTTTTTGGACATCAGTCCGACTCTACTATTGTTGGAGACGTAGAAATTCCGAGCTATTAGTTCATCCTTGAAATAATTCGCCAGTGACCACCACGTCTTTGTAACTAGGTAAGAGTTGTACGGTGGATACTTTCTGGCATATCCAGCAGCTATTGTGTGGTACGATATACAAACACTGGCAGTAGTTTCATATGGGAAACGACTCTTCTAAAAGAGAAAGACCTTCTGAACGGACGACACAATGTTCTGTACAGGAGTGTTGCCACAGAATCGTAATATCTCAAACGTAGGTCCACTGATATAACCAGGACGCCACTCCCACAATTCAAGATAAGCAGAATTTTGACATTTAGGCTTTATCAATGGATCCCTTCTCGATTTAATATTCCATATAGTAATGTTAAATTCAAGATAATCCGGGAGTATAAACATTGCCCTAGGGTTGGGATTTTTTGCCACCAGAGACATATTTGAGGAAAAAACAAGGGATCCACAAGGCGGTATCCTCGACTGTAACAACCAACTTGGCAAACTACACAGTGGTCTCTGACAAGTTATCATCACGTCTCGAGTATGCAGATAGACTCTCGTTGAAGTGTAAGCCAGCGGGGCACATATTTGACTGCAGTAAGATGAACCGCCTGATTTGTGCAAACCACATGTCAGTCCTCGAATCATCATGTAATTCGTAATCTGCTTAATCATATTGGACTGATGCCACGATGGCGACATGTTTGTCGATATCCCCTCAACATTAAAGTTTAGGTAACGTTCCAAATGGCACAACGAGAATGGTACCTGTACGGAATAGCAGAACGCAACAGATAACAAATATATGTTGAAAAGGAACAAAGATGATGCTGAATGAGCCACCAAAGCCATAATTCTGTAACATTCACTCTAGGCAAGTCCACGTCAGTTCAGCAGTCGGATTTTGTTCTAGTCCTAAACATATATGTTGGTTTTAAATTAAAATGAGAAACTTGAGCAAATGAGATGTGGATGGCAACATGAGAGCGCTATTATCATGCATAATGGTGTTGATATAGAATGTTACGTCCCGTATTATTTTACAATTACATTTAGAGCGTTACTTGCTGTGTGTAGGCCCATTTCAATAATGGATCTAGGTTTCATAATATAGTTAGGATAATTCATTTGAATAACGGAATTGGGTTCTCTAATTTTGCAACATCATGCCATGTCTTTGCAGAATAGAATACTCAATTTCTAAGAACCAGATTGAGAGCCACACCACAGCGTTGCTTTCTGTTACAGCATTCATCACCCATGTGTATCACTCTTCTAGCAGTATTTATGTATCCGTCTATCAAATGGACATTTAAAAGGAACCTGCATGCGCCATAAATTGTCTTGCATATAGTATATTCCTATTTTATCATATCGATGAACTACTACAGCTACTACCACTGCGTGGAATTCAGGAGTGAGTTTAGCGCACAGGGTTTTTTATTCTCGCATTATTATTTTCGAATGTAAGTTATAACAGTGGCAAACAATACATGATAGAAAATGCCCACGCCGGAGGCCTAGACGGTAATCCGGTATCAGTAGGAAGAAACGATAAGCAACCCGAAATGCGTGCGCATAACTTGGGAGCTGGTCAACATTGTTGTGAGGGAATTTCTCGACTGTCGCTACTGGTAGAAAACTATCATTGACTGCAAACATTGCTTCTGAAAAAATATGAACGAGTGAGTTTTTAAAGTATGATTCTGATTGACTCGTCAAATATCATTACTATTATTACTGACATTGAAATAGTTTCGTAGCACTAAATATTAAAGTTTAAATACTAAATATATAAATGCTTTTGATATTGAGACTCTCAAAAGGAAAAAGAATATATGCCAGCTTCTTACACAAAATGGTAAAACTCATTAACCAAGTCGATACAATGACTGGCAATAACCAAATCCACATTGACATTAAACGATTCGATACTTACAATACCCAATTCTATACTAACATTAAGCAATTCGACAATGACAATAACCAAATATATACTGACATTGATCAATTCGGTACTGACAAATAACCAAAACAACACACATTAAGCAAATCCCATAGTGAAAATAACCGAAGCAATATTGATACTACCCATTTCAAATCATACATAGGCTTTACCGAAATGACCCTTTGCAATGGGATGACTCAGCTCATTTTTTTATATATGAGCCAGTTCCGTATCGCGCTACATGATAATTACCGTGGTCAAAGTACGACAGAATGCCACCATCAACACATTCCAACGCACAGATAATCTCTAACAGCGAATGATCTACTCATTTTGTTAGTGGCCTTGTGAAAAAGAACAATGATTCAGTTCTGGGTCAATTTTCTTTTTCATTTCGTGAAGCAGTCAGTATTTAATGCGTTTTGGCTTGAATAATGCACGTGTTTAGAGAGTCCTGAACCCTATCATTAATCACCGCCCCTGCGTAGCACAGTGGTTAGAGCGTCCGCTCGGGGTGCGGGAGGCCGGGGTTCGATTCCCGA
>JAAUYG010242299.1_pt1 | contig 12272 bp, 14 predicted proteins | sample 7278091 | NCBI WGS metagenome assembly JAAUYG01 (sample SAMN14350201, study PRJNA611818) | marine sediment metagenome | isolation source: surface marine sediment (0.6m) | place: French Polynesia: Moorea | collected 2018-08
AACAGGTGTCTGTTTTGTTTTTCAGGGGGCGCAGGTGAACCAGGCGGACTACGACGGGCGGACTCCGCTGCACATTGCGGCGAGCGAGGGGAACTACGACACGGTGCGCTACCTACTGCAGCACGGCGCCTCGGTGCACGCGCGCGACCGGTACGATGACTCACCTCTCGACGACGCTGTTAGGTGCGTTGAAACGCAGGACCCTGAAAAGGTTAGAATCTGTGGAAGGTAAAGACGAAGTCATGAGCCCACGGATCCGTGACATTGACCCACTTCACGCTCAGGGCCCTTGCCAGCTGGGACAACCCTTTCCAGGAAACCCCATCGTCTGTGCAGGAATGTTACGCTTGTTTGTTCCGAACTTTATTTGTAAGCTTTTTGCTTCAAATTGAATGCAACAGAATGCATTCAGGATGATAGTGGGTTTGAAAACGACACATCCAGCGGCAACTCAGTCTTTCCGGCGCATGTTGTTTTTTACAAAATACACGCAGTTGTACATTCAGGAATGAAATTGACCCTGAACCCAGCGAAGTGAGCGAAAGTGGGCGAAACAAACTAATGTAAACGACTTTCTGCACCTCTTCTCCAGGTTCAACCACCATGAAGTAATCAAGGTTCTGGTTCAAACAGGAGCTCATCTCACCTTGCCGCCTTACAAACTGGGGACCCTGCTCTGCAAGTAAGACGACATTCTTCCCTCAAACGTAAATGTTCATCTGCCTGGAGAAAGAGACTCACACAAGTAATTGTTTGACTTTGTCTCGCATGGTTTCAACTTGACTTCATGACCACCATGGAAGCCCTCCACCTTTAACGCATGGCAGTTTTAGTTCATGTGTGGACACAGAATTTAGCATGCCAAGTGATTCCCTGGACAAGAAGACAGGACCTGATGTAACGAAGAGACTCGTGCGATACAGCTTTGAAACTTCTGGCTCTATATAAATAAAAGGTTGAGGAAAAAATCTCGTGCTTTCCACGTTTCAGTCACCAGAGAGAAATGCACTCGACCCTGGGCGAAGCGAATGCCTACGCCAGGTGAGACATGCGCTGGTTCTCTCCCTTACTTCCCGCAAAGAAAGGCAAGTGTGGCCCCGTGTTTGGAAGCAAAAGACACCAGATAGCTTTGGTGTTTTCTTCACCAGCAAAGTGGTTCTGATGCAGGCCACAAGCACAAACTCAAACCAAACTTTTTTGTCTTTGGACGAACAAATATGCAGCTCTTGGCTAGCTTCCCTTTAAAATGCTATTCAAAACTTTTGCCTGTTGTTTGCACCACAGCGAAGCAGGAAAGGACAAGTTGGTAAAGAGACAGTTGAAATGCCAACGCACCCTTGAATTCCAACTTCTCTTCCAGTCAAATGTAAAGAAGGCACCCAGCACTTTCCTGTAGAAACGAAACGTTTCAACTGAGGACCATATTTTTTTCTGTTCAAACTGTCCATTTGACTTTGTAGCGCAGATGTTAACCAAACTGTTGGTTCGAATTTTACGCACGCCACCTGACAGTGAACACATCATTGAATTGCAGCTGTGAGAGCGACATCAGGCACATGCAGTCCTGGTACTTGGCGGGCGCCGACATCAACCAGGCGGACTACGACGAAAGAACCGCGCTACATGTGGTAGGAAAATGCTCAAATACGCAATTGAAAGATCTTAGTAAGAATTGTCAATGGGCCTAAATGTCCGCGATTGTCTCGGCCACACTGTAAGAAGCCCAATCGGAAAAAGTGCCATGACACTCCAATCCAGTGATTTCTGGAAGGTTGAAGAAGCAAAGCAATTGCTGCGTTGTTCATTGTAGGCTGTATTTCACAACAACCAGCCTATGGTGGAGTACCTGCTGAGTGTTGGCGCCAGGTGCGACCTCCCAGACTCCACTGGAACGACAGCACTGGACGAAGCGCGCAACCGTAACCTGCAGCACATCGAGGCTCTTCTGTTGCAGAACAAGGACGAGTGATGTTTCAAAGACGAGTGATGTTTGTGAGCGTCACAGTGGCTGATCCAGGACGTGCCGATTCCCTTTCAGGTTCACGTTTTGGGTGAAGAAGTTCTTTTGACCGAGAGGGACCCAGTAGCAGGGGCTGAATCCTGACCTACCTTCCTTCTCCACGAAGGTTTATTCCTTTAAAAAGATTGGCTTGGCCGTTTGACATTTCAATCAAAGCAAGAGTATGACGCAAAAACTGTGCATCTCGGTCAAATCAATTTGGCTCTGAAACACCCAGCAGTAGGCAACTTCAAAAGAAGCAATCTACAAGCTCAGGAAAAAAAAAGAAAAGAAAAGATGATGCAGGTTTTTCTGCAGAGGCGAAATCACACCTGATTTGACAAATCCAAATTCGTCAGGGAAGCTGAGGCACAGAGACGGAATGCAGCAAAAATGATTTGCTCTGACATTGGAAAAAAAACTCTTCACTTCATTGAAGAATTTCTACAGCTATGCAAGACTAAAAAAATGTGAAATAAATCAATTAATCCGCCAAATCATCTGTCAATTGTTTCCACGTGGACTTTGTTGACAAATACCGTCCAGCATTGAGCGCAGTCTGTGATTGGCTGCAGCTCTGCAGGCTGCGCCGCGCGCATCGAAGCAGCTGCAGTGGAAGCTGGGAAGCATGGCTGTTGAGCAGACCAGCTCACAGCTATATTGATCTCCTCTTCTATGGGTTCATTCTGACCTTGGTCCATTCCTTACGTCGGTTCGTCGGTTCTTGGAAAAAAAGAAAAAATAATCTGCAACAAGGTTAAAGGTGAGAATATGATCCTTTATGTGTGTGTGTGTGAAGGGCATGGGCCTCCTGGGAGACGGAATTGGGATTCAATGGTACAATGGAATCCACCTCCCTTACGCCCTGCACAATTTTATATATATACTGGATCTGTCGCATCCCCCCCATCACTAATCATGGTGAACAATTGCAGGAAAAGGGTGCCTTGGTACTGGGCCAGTTGTCAACAAGACCTTTGGTGTTTGCGGCTTCATTATTCTGACCGTCACCCTTCCTTCGAAGTGTCATCTGGAAGTGGCCCCCACGCGCCCCTTTCCGTGTCAGCAGGTGAAAGCGCCTCTGTGATTTCCATCTGCCATCCACCGTGCACTGCAAAATCACCAGGTCCATGAGCCATGTGACCCCAGAAATGCGAAATTTAGACAATTTCACTCAATCAGGCGATTTGAAGAGCTGACACGCACACGGCAGATCAAGAACGACATGACTTCTAACTTTGTCAGTCCGCAAAAAGAAAGAAAGAAAGAAAAAAAAAAAAAGCTTTATCTCCTTCACTGATATCGAAATAACCACGAATAATAAATCTCCAGATGTTACGTGTGTTGTTAGTTGTGTTATTGTGGTGTTTGTTCTGTGGTAAATCTGACCCAGTCAACCTGTCATGCAACATACCTTTCTGTGCTGCAAATCTAGTGCACATTTTCAGTTCATCAAGCGCGATCTGTACGAGGACAGGATGTCTGTGGTTCCTGACGACTCAGTGCCTCCACCCCTCCCGCCGAGACTGACGTCTACAGAGTCAGCCGGACAGGTGGACCCGTCATACAGACCCAAGGTGCTGAAACGGAGCGGTCAGAGCATCGACTCCCCGGAGTTCGATGTGCGAAACCAGGCGAAGATACTCGTGTTGTACTGCGGAGGGACGATAGGCATGCGTAGTCACGGAGGGGGTGAGTATTCTAAGTTGAGGGTTGTGCAATGCTCATTATATAAATCTGCATTTTCTTTCTGTAGCTCTGCCAAAAACTCTCGCGTACAGCGTTTGTGCCAGGTCAACTCAACCTGACATTCTGAGTTCTAGTCTTAGTCTTTAGAGACAAAAGTTCCAGTCGGTTTCTGAGTGTATTTCACCAATACAGCCCTGTTTTTTTTGAAGTGAACGCTCCTAGGCCAAAACACTTCACTGCTTTATGGTTGCAACTTCTCTGCTGCGCCTTGTGGTGTGCACACTGACTTGACAAGGCTGGAGAGTTTTTGCACTTTGCATCACCCTGCTTTTGCAGTGTACAGTCCTGAGCCGAACTTCCTGATACCTGCCCTGCGCAAGCTGCCCATGTTCCATGACCCCGATTTCAAGCTGTCTCCCGACGACCAGGATCACCCCCTCGTCATGCCGTAAGTTCCTGTCGGTTCCTTTGTGTTTCATCTCCTGTTACTGAAAACAATTTTCACATTCTTCACACTGCTGACAAGAGTTCACACAAGATCTGCCTCCTGCTGAGAATTCACACGACTGTTCACACCGCCAACTCAATTTCAAATGGCTAATCTCACCATTGTCCTGACCCTTTGTAGACGTGTTGTGGCCGTCATCGCGATCATGGCCACCCAAGGGGCAACCCCTAGCAATCTGGGGGGGGTGGTGAACAGCTTGACACAGGGTGCGAGTGGCGCGTTCTTCGCTCTGACCAAGCGTACTTGTTTGTGATCAGTTTATTTCTTTACAATGCAGGTTGTCGACGGAGGGCAAGAGAGTGATTTACTGTGTGTACGAGTACGAACCGTTGTTGGATTCCAGTAACATGACAATAGACGACTACGCACGGCTCGCCTCCGACATTATGGTGCGGTGCGCAGTGTTGAACTTTTGACAAACTGGGGTTGGTGCAGGACAGGTTCTTGGGGGCTAAACGTGTGATGCAATCCTCAAGTTCATTGTTTAGGAATGTGGGCCAATTCTTTTTGACTTGAAAACACTCACACAGGAGGGGAACTGAACATAAATTTGATAGGATTTCTGAACACTTCCCGCAGTCTTTTCACATCTCTGTACGCACCAGGTTCTCATGTTTGGATTCTTTCATTCTATTTGCTTGACACTGAAATGGCTCTACTTTCTCCAGGATAACTACGACCATTTTGATGGCTTTGTGATCCTGCACGGAACAGACACAATGGCGTACACGGCATCAGCTCTCTCCTTCATGCTCGAGGATCTTGGCAAACCCGTCATACTCACTGGATCTCAGGTCAGGCATAATTGCACCACTTCCAGGTCATTCTCTCCCAGAGATTTTCCTCTTTTTCCCTGATGCACCAGTACCCCAGGGCATCCTGGAACGGAACAACCTGTCTGTCAGCGCACCGTTCTGTCTTCTTGTGCAGAATTGCCATCGCGGTATAAGGGAACCCAGGAGACTTGTGTTTGTGATTTGGGTTTTGCTCTTGCAGATTCCTATCTTCGAAACGCGAAGTGACGGACGCGACAATTTACTCGGAGCGCTGATAATGGCGGGACATTACTGCATTCCAGAGGTGAGGAAATACGCGCAGAAATCTACAAGACATGTGCGCGTGTTTGCAGCAGTTTTCACTGAGAAATGTACGGAGGGTGTCACAACCGACAAGAGCAGCACGTACTGACCCTTGTGTTCTCATTGCGGGAATCATAGTTTTTGCGGTCGATCCCAGCAACAGAGGGGAAGAGATGCAGTGAAAAATGTTTTGCTTGTGATTATCCCTTCTGTGTATCCAAAAAAGGTAGATGGCACCTGAAGGATGTGCCACAATCATACTGTGAAATTTGCAACTTACAGGTGATGCTGTACTTTCACCACAAACTGCTGAGAGGCAACAGAAGCATGAAGGTTGATTCTGGAGCCTTTGACGCCTTTCATTCGCCGAATCTCCCGCCTCTGGCGGAGCTGGAAATCAAAATCAAAGGTACCGGTATTGTCAGCGGATCTTTGATGGTTGTACTGCCTTTTTAACCCAGAAGGCCGACAAATCTGCTCTGCTGCTGAGAGCCAGAAAAAAGTGCACACAGTGAATTCAATCTTTGGTCCCCTCACATGTTATTTACCCGAATTTATTGTGTTTCAGTTAACTGGGACTCTGTGTGGAGACCAAAAGGGGCTAAAAAGTTGAAGTGCCACAAAGACATGTGTCCAGATGTTGGATTGTTGCGGTTGTTTCCCAGTATCACAGCTCAGACTGTACGTACGTCCCTCTCGGTTTCTGGCAACATCTCTCGGCTGTTCTGCATCAATTCAATTGAACTCCTCAGTTTTCCAGACATCTGTTGAGCTTTGGTTCATCAAATGCGTGCAAGAGGCGAAAGGGCCACGTCAATCACCATTCCAACTTTAGCCTGATTGCCATGACAGGGGCTGGCAGTCCCAACGTCAGTCTTCAACCTTTTGAGGTCGGGGTTCGAGTGTCTAGAAGGTTATTTTGCCAATTCTCGCAACACGCAGGTGCAAGGTTTCCTGCAGCCGCCCATGCAGGGTGTGGTGATACAGAGTTACGGCGCGGGTAACGGACCGACTGCGCGCGCAGATCTCATGAGTTTGTTCCGAGAGGCGAGTCGGCGCGGCACCCTGATCCTCAACATCACCCAGTGTCAAAGGGGCGTTGTCTCCACATCGTACGCCACCGGTCAGGTCAGCTATGTCGGTGGATATAAATGCGCGTTAAATTCTTGCCACGTCAGTGTCAGACACAAAGCAAAAGCCAAAGACATTTCAGGCGTTACTGGACGCAGGCGTTATTCCCGGGTCGGACATGACGCCAGAAGCGGCGCTGATGAAGTTGGCGTACGTGCTCGGCCAGGAGGACTGTTCCCATGACGTCAGGGTCAAGGTAGGCATGCTCGCTGCAGATAGTCACTCGATGAGGTAAATTTTGTGGACAATGGAAAAGAGCTGCTTTTGTTTTGAACGTGTTCGTCCTGGTGCTATTTTGTACCTGTTCAGCCGCGTGCGCGAAAATTTTGACAACGGTCTCTTGTTCTCTTCTTGCAGATGTTGCAGGAGAACCTGCGGGGGGAAATGAAGGTTGCGATGCAGCGCGACTCGACGTTCCTGCGGGATCTGTCTCTCGTGGCAAAACTTGCCGACACGATGCAGCTCAGTTCCTCAGAGGTACAGCGCATGTCTTCAGGGTTTCATGACTCTCAAATGTTTGTGTGGTCCGTTGGCAGTTGTTGCCTTCCAAAAAGCTTTTTCAACACTGAGGCGTTTGTGTTGTGGCACACTTCAAATGTCTGCCAATGTTGAGTCTTCTCTTGATTTATTTGCAACATGCTGACTTATCCAACTACAAGTGAACGAACATTTGACTGCTTTTATTGCGTCTTTCTCGTTTTGAAAACGTGCCGAATCCAAAAAAAACTGGCTGAAGTGCGCGGTTTCCTTGCTTTACTCACGGTTTCTTTGACAGGAAGTGGAGCTGTTGCGCAGCGTGGTTGTGCCGTCGCTGTGCTGCTCTGCGGCTCAACAGGCGAACATAGACGATCTGAAGAAGCTCAGTGAGTCGGTATGTACATTCACTCAGTTCGTTGAACACTCATGAAGACAATTTAATTTCGGCGAGCACTTTTGTGCGCGCACTGACGGAGAAAGATCACGGGTTTGTTGTTGATTTCTTATGCCACAATACGAGACTTGTGGAGAGAGGGAGTTCCGTGCAATCCCCATTGTGCACCAATGGGTGTACTCTTCTTGTAGGGTGCGGTGTTCTCGGTTGGAGATTATGACGGGCGCACAGCGCTGCATGTGGCAGCGAGTGCGGGGCATTTACACGTGGTACAGTACCTGCTGGACGAGGGCGCCTCCATTCACGTGCGTGACAGGTCAGTTCACACTTGTGTCTGTAATTCATTGCAGGCACCATGCTGCTGTCGCTGTGTGTGTGTGTGTGTGTGTGTGTAATGGCAGCCAAAAGAAACGGGCTTATGCAGAAGTTGTTTCCCTGTGTTGGACAAAACGATGTTATGATCACATTGTTGAATTCTTTCGCAGGTATGGACATTCCCCCCTGGACGACGCAGTTCGGTTCTGTCACCACGACATCATCAAGTTACTGGTGAAGGGTGGAGCGCACCTCAACATGCCCTCCGCCAAACTGGGCATGATGCTGTGCAAGTGAGTTTTTGGACCGCTCAACTGAAGGTGGAACCTTTTCCAGTCATCATCGTTGTTGTGGCACTGTGCCCCCTGCTTGGTCAAGAAATTCTTTGTTGGCAACATTTCTTTTGAGTTGCACGGAAGGGAGGAACCTGATTAATCTTGACCTTCAATCTGATCAATGCGCATTCCCTCCAAAAATGACGGATTGAGGCGATTTGTTTTCAGCACTGCTATGTTTGAGGAAGTGAGGAGGATGGAGTCGTGGTTCTTGGCGGGTGCTAATCTCAGTCAGGGTGACTACACCAACAGAACAGCTCTTCACGTGGTACATTTCTTGGATCCATAGTGAACCCACAGCAGACATCAGCAGTTTCTCATGTCAGATAACTTCACAGATTTGTTCAGGTGCTCAGCAACTGGGTTGAGCAAACATCTTCCTTCCTTTCCAAATCTTGAGGGTTCGAAGATGCGCACTTCTTGCTGGTGAAATCCCCGTGGGATAATTTCCATGGTTACTGTGGCATTGCAGAGAGCGTGTCAAATGATTTGTTTTCTGTCATGCCAGGCGGCGGAGCAGGGAAACACTGACATGGTGCGGTACCTGCTGGATCACGGTGTGAGCCGCAGTGTGCGCGACAAGATGGGACGCACCGCACTGGACGAGGCGCGCGTCAACAACGACGTGGACATCGTGCAGCTGCTGTCACGCGTCACTACGCAGGTGTAGTGGGCAAGTCAACCTGGCCGGTCCTTCAGCTTCCGACACTTTGCGTGCAGTGGACGCCAGGACATTACCAACATGGCGTACGCCATCAGAAACCTCCCACGGGACAAACAGTCGGATGAACTGAAAGACTCACTGCACTGCGCCAGGTCTCTCAAGCAGTTGCTTTTCCTGCTTTGTGCTGGAGTGGTTGCCATTGGAGTGAAACACACGAAACATTGGACTATTCAATCCATATGCGTGAGTGAATTAGTCAAGACGTTCAGACGTTCCGTGTGCTTGCCGCACATCTGTGAATCTAACGAATTCTGAATCTTGAACGGATTTCTGTCAGCATATTCAGTGCCATGTAGATCTGGAATACCATAAATGCACGAATGCCCACAGGCCTTTGATAGAACCAATGCATATCCGGAAAACAAGGTTCCTTGGGATCTCAGATCCAAACAACTACTGAATCATAAGTTTTGGCTGGGCGCAATCATGCCGTGGAGTGTGGTGATGTGAACGAAAGTTTGGCGCTGTGTGTTCATAAACATGTACAAATCAGCATCTCCAGGGGTGCTGCCCCTGATGGTGTCTGGTTTGTCTGTCCTCAGCATGTCCGGTAGTGCATCAGACAACTGAACTGTGGTCCTTCTCAAAGAAGACGCCGTGAAGTCGAGCAGGGGACAGTCAACCAAAACGTGGTCATCACAGCGAAATGATGTCAAGTGTGACTGCGCTGCCGTTGCTCAATAAATAACTGCCAAATCTATTGCACCGAAATGAAAACGATTGCGTTTTGTGTGGCAAAGGATTGAGGCAACTGCATAACAAGAGACTGGACGAGAGTGTAATTTGCATTCATTGCCCTCTTGGTGTCTTGCATCGACCTGTGTCTAAAGTGAAGTGCTCAGCAAGGATGATGTGGGAGGGGGGATTAAGCGGTTTTGGATGCGATGCGCTTGGCCCGACAACAACTCACTGCCATGTGTCTTCTTTCCTCAACACAAGCTTCATTCAGTTCCCCTCCCACACAGATGCCACTCCCTCCAGACATGAATCAAGCAAGGACCAAAGGACATGCCACACCTCCCACTGATGCACCTCCCCTCCCTGCAGCGTACTGCAACAACACGGGTAACGAACTTGGCCTTTGTGGCCAAATATCTAGGGGCTCTTGAAATTTTTTTTCACCCCTAAAATATAGATATTAAGCACGCGCGACACAAACGAAGCATTCTCGTTTTCTCTGGACGGGTGCGCTGCTTCTGCCAAAGTTTGCGGATTGAATGAGACAGACAAACTCAGAACACTCAACGGTTTTAGAGCAGGTCTTTTCACCAGAACAAAAGTGGAACCTTTACAGATAAAAATCACATAAAACTGCACATGTGCAAAAACAGCGAACGGCTTAAAATTCTCAACTCCAAAAATCACCAAACATCGTTTCCACAATTTCCAGACACAAGACAATCACACCTCATGCAAAAGGGCTCCTCTAGTCTTTACCAAACTTTATTTTCCTATCAATGCGAAAAACTTTCCCAACCAAATCAAAATTTTGAGACGAACGGTCGAACAGGGAATCAGTTTGCCGCGCGCCAAAAACACAACAGAAACAAAAACGTGTTTTGAATGACGAACGAACTGACGAGAAAGTAACAACAGGAAAAGAAAGCAATCGACAACTCCGAATTAACATCACTTCGAACGCGAGAAAGTTCGGCGAATCCCCACGTAATGTGGATGACGTTCACGTACACATCACTCAAGCTAACAACGATTTTTTTTTTAAATCAGCAACTTTGCAGAATAGATCGATTCCACCCGTGGTGTTTGAGCAAGGTACAAATGGCACGAATTATTCCCAGTTCAGAAAAGGCAGATGGGAGGAAAAGTTGACACGATTGACCAGCTACGTCTGGAGTGAGCGGCTGCATCCAGCCGTCACAGACGTTTACATGTACACAGCAGCACGGAGTAAGTTCCTCACTAAAAGCTAAGATTCCACAATGTGACATCAAATGCACAGTATTTCAACCTGGCGCAAATCTCCTGGTGATGAATGGCCTCCTCTTGCACAACAACTTTTTTTTTTGCCTTTTTCTTTGTTTTTCTGTCCAACGAAAAGAAGCGCACTCCAATGTGACATGAAGTGTATTCTGCGTGTACCTCCGTGCAGAACAGCACGGCAGTTAACAGACGGGCTTGTTTGCAGACCATAGAGGTTTTTTTTTTTCACCGTAATATGTATACCTCTGCAATGTATTCGGAGAAACAACACGCGCAAAATTTCGCACTTTCTCCACAGTTTTCAAATTCAATATCCCAGCTAATTTACCGCAATTGTCTCAAGTCTTGCACCAGTCAGCCGACCCACAGAACAGTTCAACCATGCCAGGTAAGACCCTGTTCACATAGGACGCAGAAGCGCTCGCAAATGATGCGCACAAAAAATGGAACCTGTTGCCAATTGGAGTGTTCACAAAACATGGCCGGCAATATCAAAGGATTTGCGGTGCAAATCTGCTTCTGCGTCCTGTGTGAACTGGGCCTCAAAGAAAATCACCGCTGAGAGACTAGTGCAGAAACTACATTTTGCTTTTACGAGCGCTTTCATCAGGGCACGTCATTTACGGTGCACGTGTTGTTCATTTTACGGACACATCCAAAAGGGCAAACAAGTATCTTTGGGAAAAATGATCAGAAAAACACCAAGTTCTCATGCCACAATGGGATACGTCTGAGAACACAACAGCAGTATTTTCGACACAGTACAATGGTTTGTTTTGGGGCTGGCCATCTGAACCCCCGAAATCATAGGAATTTGTGTTTTCTTGGGTGAGAGCGCCAAGAGGCCATCTGAAGCGAATCCGCATTGACAATGCGGTTGAGCAGCAGCAGTTGTGATTAAGTGATGAGCAAGGCGCAAAGAAAATCAAAACGTCTCTTTGCGCCGAAGCGAAAAGCAGGAGTACACCGAGACATGTTCACGTACACTGAAACGACAATAACTACAACTTTTGATAAAGAGCCCATGTTGAACATGCAGTCACCACGTACAAAATGCATCTAATTGACTAATTATCACCAGTGTTTTATGTAATCACATCAGTGCCATTAGGACAAACATCACAATGAAACTTACAAAAATAATTTGATTCAGATCTCATCACAAAACAGATCTCGCAGAGCAAAAAGCTCATGCAGTTGGTACATATGTACACAGGCATGTAACATTGAAAACTCGTTTTCAGGAGGGAAATAAAAACGTTCGAAACGAAAACACAACTTCAAGAAAGAACATGAATCCTTTGCTAAAGTTAACTTTCTGTCTACCTGTTGTGGCTGATTTTGTCTCCACCAGAAAGCCAAATTTGACAAGAAACAAACGTACTGACATTTCCCAAAACATTGACAAAATGCACAAAATTGTCGCCGTCAACAGACGTCTTCCAAAGAACCGAAGTGGAAAACCCCAAAATTCAGAAAAAAAGATGAAAAGAGGACAACTGCTTCCTTCTTGTTGATCGAGCACTGGTTCCTGGAGTGTTGGTGCCAACTTTATCTCGCTCAAAAGATGCGTAACTGAGTTCAGCAGGCAGCAATGGGTCCATTGCGTGATCAAGGCGCCATGACTTTCACCAGATGCTGAATGGTCGGCGCGGAGCTCGCCCTGTTCAGAGAAATACA
>JAAUYG010154303.1_pt1 | contig 12269 bp, 7 predicted proteins | sample 7278091 | NCBI WGS metagenome assembly JAAUYG01 (sample SAMN14350201, study PRJNA611818) | marine sediment metagenome | isolation source: surface marine sediment (0.6m) | place: French Polynesia: Moorea | collected 2018-08
ACCAGTCTGACTTGATGTTGTATTAGTTGTGTTCGTTGTTCAGCTTCCTTTCGTTTTTCTCTTTGATTTCGAGTCACTTGCTGTTTGATGAATCAGCAGTAAATTTACTGCAAGAGTTTTCACACAATTTATGATACAGCTCTAGTGTATAATGCGCTTTGTGTTCAAATATTATTTGACTTTTAAAGTATTATGACATGCACATGGTCTTCTTGAAATGTTTTAAGTTGCTTGCTCCCTGAGCACTTTAATTGGTACACGAAAAGTATCTCATAACATGGCACACACTTTCTGACCGTGTAAGCTTATAACCACATTTGTATTACTCATTGGCTCGCAGCTCATGGTTGTCAATGCTATATAATACCATTGACAATTCTTCTCTGCAAAATTAAAGGGTCACACCGTATTTAAATTAAAATCTGTCCCCAGTTTAATTTTAAAAATCTGCTTGTATATAAAACTGATACTGGTGGAGAATCGTTTGAAAAAAAGATATATTTACAAGACTTAAACCAACAAAATATTGTCACTTGCAATCAGATTCAAGAGGAATAACTACTGAAACACATACTTTCTTATGAACATAAACATTTCTGAGTCCGACTTTTGTGTGTCTGCTGTTGGTTTTCCGATGCGTGTAGCCACCCCTAGCGGTATAGGTACACCTTTCACTTTTTATGTTGCCTTGTTTGACCTTTAGTATTGATACAGTGTTGCAGTGTGCATCTCATGCAGCAGCATTTTACTCTCCTGTTCTGTACATAATATATCTTGTAAAAAAAATTAAACTGTTTACAGCAAGGACAGTTACCGTGACTGCATTCATTTGCCGCCTTTATCTGCTTTGAAATGTTCTTCGAGCAACACTCGTCCGGCATTATCACATTATTCCTTATGTATAGCTAACACAGCCACTGCATCGTGTCTTTATAATCCATTTTGTTGCAAAAAAAAAAGAAAGAAAATAAGAGTATTTTAGTACAATATACAGAGTTTCACGAACTAAACTAAAATAAGTAACCAACACACAGAATATGTGCAAGAAAGGTGTACAAATGCCCAGGGGTCCCAACTATAACATATTTTTAACAGGTCATAGGTTTAAAACTATCAGGTCAAAGGTCAAAACTACTTTCTTTGTGGTCTTGTGAAGTATTGTAGTTGTAGTGTGCATTATGTCATATTTTTTTTTTCCTCTCTATTTCTCGTTTAGATTGGCTAAGACTTCAGTCTGTTGGTGTTTTACTGTTCAATGCTCGCATTGTAATGAAATGATTGAATGCTTCCTCCACTTGATCTGAAATTTAATATAATTTTTATTTCTAAAAACAGCGGCCAATTTTGAGAAAGAGAGACCTCTATTTTTTCTGGAAGAGTTGGTACTAACCTATGTCCGAAATTTAGTAAGAGTATACAAACATGAAGCTAATGATATCCTGGGACAGTACCTGAAGCATTTTTACGCCTTTCTTGCAGGGTCTGTGCCCAAGTCGAGTAGCTCCTCCACCCCTACGTCCCAGCACTCACAGACCCAACTCCCCCTCCCCCCGACCTCGGTACCTATCCCCCAACATCCCCTCAGCAACACGGAAATGTTCGCCTCAATGATAGGCCAGGAGATCGTCGCGTCCTTTCACCTGCAGAGCCAACTACATCACTTGGCGGGGCTGGAGAACGGCCAAATCCCGATCCCGCCGCCAGCCATCAACGGTTTCCTGCCCAATTTCTTACCGCCTGGGTTTCCCGGGCAACAGCTTCCCCGCTTGCCGCCGCCGCCGTTCCTGCCCCCAGTAAGCCCAGCCGTGTCAACTCCGGGCTCTCAGCCCTCCCTGCCCGGATTGCCCTCCCTGTCACATGACCCCCCAGCCACGCCGGGGGTAGACTCCCCGCTGGAACGTATACACAGCATTGCTAAGTCTGAGAGTGCCAATGCACAGAGCCTGGACACTGCGGATGTAGCTCAAAGAGTACGGGAGCTACTTAGTGCCAATAACATTGGTCAGAGACTCTTTGCCAAACACGTGCTCGGCCTGTCGCAAGGCACGGTCAGCGAGCTCCTCTCCAAACCCAAACACTGGGACAAACTGACCGAGAAAGGACGCGAGTCTTACCGCAAGATGGCGCTCTGGGCGGGAGAGGAGAAAAACGTCCTCGAGCTGAAGGCCATCTCGCCCAAGAAAGGTGAGTTCTTTCCTAACCTGGTGATGTTTTGACTGAAGTCGATTGCTGTAAATAAAGAGCCAAGTTGGAAGAAATAGTATTGATCTTTGCCTTCGATAACATGATAGGTTAAATTGAATGGGGTTGTACAGGGTAGTTTCAAACATCTGTTCAATGTATCCCTTGCAACTTGTTCGATTTGCTGAGAACGGTCTGATAAGCAGATCTTTAAAGGTTACACAGCGTATCTGCATTTAGTCTGGCGGTTTCAGCCTCTTGAACATTTTATCCGTGCAGCATTTTACCATGTTCCTCTCAAAGTAAAAACTGTACAGTGGTCCCTCTACACACATGATACAGTGGTCCCTCTATTAGCAGCCATTATCTACAGAGGACACACCTCTAATGTTGCCAAAAAACTTTTCCCACGACTACAAATGTACTTTGAATGCATTTAGTTCTCCCTATGACCAAAGGCCAACTCTCTAAGTGGCCACAGTTCCTTGGCAGATATGGTTGGCCGTATTAGAGAGGAACCACTGTCGTACCAACTGATATTGTACAATAGTGTATTAGAAACATTAGTAGCCATGAGTGTGAATGTTCGTACAGCGTATTAATGTTCCGTTCCGGGGTTTACAGGAAATCAGCCGGTAGTTAGCAACTCGAGAAGTGAAGACAATGCGACGGAGGAGAGAATTGCTCAGATCCTGTCCAATGCTCAGGCTGCCATGCAGTCCAAACACAGCACGGAGAAGGTAAGCATTCCGTGCTAACCCCACACACTACTTCACCCAGATCTGTCTACAATGCCCACAGGCTGTATATAGTGTAGCCGACTCTAGTAAATAGAATGTTTCTGGTTTTATAATGGGAAGAGTCATGTTAATATAGTGTGGATAGGCACAACATTCCAGTCAGAAACGATGGTTACAACCGAAAAAAAATGTAATCGGTAAGGGCAATAATAACTAACTTATAGAGCACTACTGTATACGGTGCTGATATAAACTATGAGGAAAGATATGTTAGCATGCTGTCATGTTAAAACTATGGAACGTTGATGAAATTTTTGAGAGAGACTTGACACCTGTTATGTGTGTTATTCCTGTTTCACCAGCAGGCTCAGGTCACGTCAGCCATGGTTGCCAGTATTTACCAGCAGGAGCTTGCCAAGATGAACGGCACGACCGTCAAATCGAGCTCGGAGAAGCCAGAGGACTCTTTGAAAAGCTCGGAGCATGGCAGTCATAGCAATGCCCAGCAACTGAATCCTAGTAACGGGTTTGGTTTGGGAGGGGAGGGTGGCAGTGTTAGTGGGGGGAAGCGTGAGGAGGGGGGTATAACGCCCAGCAGGGGGCGTAAACCGCAGACAGACAGCGGTAATCTCACTCAAGAAATGGTGGCTCGGATCTATAGAGATGAGTTAGCCAAGTTGGCGCAGGCCGCGGAACAGTCTGGAAATCTGGCGGAATGCCACATGTATAGGCAGGAACTTGCACGCCTCGCGCAGAATGCTAAACGTCGCCAAGACGATGATAGCAGCACCACCGGTGGCGGCAGCCCGTCTGTGAAGATGGAAGTCACAGATCAGGAGCTGGAAGAGAACAAAGAGAATTGTGGGAGCAGTCACCATCCCGACACCCGCGCTGGCAGCGTGGGAGCTCTCCCTACTGGAGGTAGTTTTAAAAAAGAAAAAGATGGGGGCCAGTCAAGGTCATCGACCCCGTTCTTACCACAGGCAGTGCCCCAGGACCTTAGTATGTCTTCTGCTCAACAGGAGGCGACACGGCACGTGGGAAGTGCCTTCTGCCTCGTTCGTCCGCGTTCAGAAGGCGCTGGGCAGATATCGCCTCCAGACTTGGCTAACGGAGGTGCCCCGCCGGAACTGAAGACTAATCTCGCTGGGGGAGCGGTACCTGAGAGTATGTCTCCCCTGCAGCGAATGCAGAGTATTGCCAACTCCCTGATGGCCAAAACCCCCTCCTCCACCCCCCAGAGGCCTCTGAAAGCTGTCCTACCTCCCATCACACAGGAAGAGTTTGATCAGTTCTCCACCGTCAACACAGACGACCTTGTAAAGAAGGTCAAGGACACGCTCAGTCAGTACTCCATAAGCCAGCGACTGTTTGGAGAGAACGTTCTTGGGTTGTCCCAGGGGTCGGTCAGCGACCTGCTGGCCCGCCCCAAACCCTGGCACATGCTTACACAGAAGGGCCGAGAACCGTTCATCCGCATGCAGCTTTTTCTGGAAGACTCCGAAGCCGTGCCAAGACTGGTCTCCAACCAGTACCGAATACCTGCCGAAAAGTTCCTCAGAACGCAGCCTTTCGATGCTGCAAAAGGTGAGCGCAATTTCTGTCCTTTGTGTTCTGCTTTTCATGTGTGGCTGCAGGGGTTTTGCCGATATTAAGAAGATTTTTATACGATAAATTTTTATATGCCGGCAGAATGCAATTTTTTACTGTGATGTTGTAGTAGGATTGCTGTTAGGCAGAATGTTTCACACACCGGAAAAAATTTGATGTACCGTTTGGCGACATTTCATAGTTAAACAACCTCTCTCACTCAAGGATGAAAGGTCGATTGAGTTCTTAGCATATTTTTTGCCAGATTGAAATTCGTTTTCTCCGTCTGCCAAACTTTCTAACAAACTGGCTTCCCAAATTCCACACCGTTTGTGAAACTATCAAAAATGTGTTGATACCAGTCTATGCTTACATGTACTACAATTGTATTATCTTAAACTTTTGCTAGTTAAATGTCCCTGTGTTTGTCTTGGTGAAATTGAAATCTTTTATCAAACATTTTGTTTCCGGCTCTCTTCAAGACAGTACTGTATAAAAACAAAACCTTAAGTCCTGTCTCGAGATACAACAATTCAAGGTCCCCCCCCCCCCCCTCCCTACATCCACTGGTACAGTCTAGTTTTGCATGTCTGTGTTTTGGTGTATTCAGTTGGCGAACCCCTAGACAGGATCAGTGCGCCTGATAGCAAGGACTTCTATCAGAAAGAGCCTCTTATCCCACTGCACCTTGCACAGGCACTCGACTTTCCAGGCAAAATTGGTAGGCAAAAAAAAAAAAAAAAAAAACTACTGTGCAAAAATAATGTACTTAACTACCCAAACTGGGAGACAGACTTTGTTTTCTTGGCGTTTCTATATGTTTGTTGCCACTAACCTTTTTGTAATGTAGACACCACAACGTGTTTGTGCTATTAACATATGCTGTATGTACATGTATATATATATTCCTATCCTGTGCACTTTTTCCCCGAACTGAAATTTCAACCACCCAATTTGTATAAAAAAAAGAAAAAATTGAATCTCTGTGTATATAAATGTTTCTTTATGGATCACCTAGACATCCAAGTGCCCCGTTCCCTCACCCAAAAATGAACTACACTTTGAATTGTTCGATAGATAATCTTAATATATTACTAGTAAATCAATAAACAAATCATCAAAATGAAAACCTTATCACCTTACAAATATATTAGGTGATCATGACATTAGGTAAAGAAAAGTACATTTTCCATTTTCACTCATGAACTTAATTTAAAAAAAAATAAAATAGGCTAAAGTTCAGTTTGCTCAAATCGTTGACAAAAATTTGATTAAAATAACATAAGGATCTTTCAGTGCTATTGTTGGAAAATTGTTAGCTCCCTGGGGTAAATTTATATCAGTGTTTGCTCCGAGTTGTTTCGGGTAAATTTATATCAGTGTTTGCTCCGAGTTGTTTCAGAGTAGAATCTGTTGTAGGCTTACCAATAGATACGTTAATAGGATTGATTTTTCAATGTGTGATATAAATGTAGTTAGTGTGCACACAAGCATTTTAGTTTTTAAGAAGTATTTGAACCCGTGCTCTGTAAAAACTGAAGATGAAACTTCGAGTTCTATCCCATGTTTAAAGCAGACCTGTTTGATTCGACCAGTTAAAAAAAATGCCCGTTTTTAGGTTGCCTTTATTTTCTAGAAGCGATGCATGTCTTTAGTGAATCTCGGAAATGTTACACTTTTGTTGTTTATACTTTCCACAAAGGTTTGGTTTTATTTTTGTTGGCTTTCACACCTGCCATCCAGGCAGACTAATTTGTGTATATATAATATAATTATATATCATCTATACATACATATATATATATATATAGGCTTGTGGGGCAGCATCTTGTGTGCAGACCGGAGTTTCTCATGTAGGCTAGGCCCAATTCTGTTTGTTTATTATGGAGAATGGTGTGTGATTGAGTGTTTAGCTGGCTAGCACTTATTAGGCCTTGTTTTCTCGGTTTGTTTTGATTTTCAGGTTATGTAGCTATAGAGAGCGCTGCAGAGCAGAAAGCTGCCGCTGTTGTTGCCACCACCACCGCCACAGTCACCGCACCTATCACCCCTCTAGCCGCCACTTCTAGCACCCCTCCTTCCTCCACTTCCACAGTTTCTTCCTCTTCCTCCTCATCTTCCTTTGTTCCTGTTGCCATGGCAGCCACGTCTCATGCCCAGTCTTCCCCAGCTCACCCCCCACCTGCCAAACGTCGTCGTTCAAATCACCATGGTAACAGTCACAAACAGTTACCCACTATCCATAACGCCCCGCCCCCTTTGATCCCGCCCCCGTTGCTATCCCGGGAGGGCCTGCCTTTACCGCTCCCTCTCCCCCCGCCACATCTGATCATCCCCAGTGACGCTCCAATGCTACCCCTTCCCCCGGGGCTCAAACCCAACCAGTCGCCAGGTAGCAGTGGCGCACCTATCATTCCGTCCCCTACTATCACCACGACGACCGACTCCAGCGCCCCCAAACCCCCACTAGATCTAACAGCTCTCCCCCCACTCCCCATGCAGCCGTCAGTGTTTGAGATAGCCGCCATGACCAATGAGCTAGACACAGTCAGTATCACCCAGAGGGTGAAAGAAGTCCTTCAGTATCATAACCTCGGTCAGAAACTGTTTGGGGAGGCTGTGTTAGGACTGTCCCAGGGCTCGGTCAGTGAGCTCCTATCAAAGCCCAAACCTTGGCATTTGCTCAGCCTTAAAGGCCGAGAACCCTTCATCAAAATGCATATGTGGCTGTCGGACCCCTTCAGTGTCGATCGGCTTAGAATCTACCAGAGTGAGATGAAAGGTAAAGCGTGAGCCAACTTACGTCCACTCCAGCCTGATATTATATACATATATATATATATACCTTCTCTCTCTCCCCTGGTCTGTGCAGTGACTCACCCCCAGTGCTATAGTACTTGGTGTCTTGCGCGCTTGTCTCGTATCTCTCTGTGCATGCTTCCCCATTGACACCTACATACCTGGACTATATCGGCTGGACTTGCATTTCTAAAAAAAAAACCCTGGAATGCCTTATCTGGCGGAAGGGCTTCAGCACTAACTCTGTACGTTAGCTGTAAATGATTTAACCCAAGTCATATGAAAGCATGCAAAATGGAATACTAGTGCTTAGAATTGACCCGAGCTGAATCCAATGATGAAGCTTTGGACATAACATAGCACATAGACTATAGGCATGAAGCAGTCTAATTACTAGTACCTTATCAGGGACAGGATATATACCCGGTAGAGCCACAACGTAGATAGAGAACCGTGGTACTTGGGAATCTGACCTTTCTTACTCAATCCTGCAAACTTCTCTTCTCAGATTTCTATTTGACATGATCTTCGAATAAATGAAAAAACTTGGGCATGGTTTCCTTCTTCCAGTGTAGCTTCTCTAGTCATACTGACAGGGTTGATTCACCCACCTTCTAAGTTTTACTTTAGGCAAGTTGACAACAGATTCATCATGTTCATCCCTTAGGCTAAGGTAGCAGAAGTTTGATTAACTCATAGTTACAGTAAATTTGTTAATATTTGCAGAGTATTTATTTGGTAAGTTTTGCAACCATCTTTAAATGGCAAAAAATAAATACCAGCAAACATAATTCATATACCTAGGAAATGAGTTGCCGGGGAATATTAAGCCCTGCGAACATGGTTTTGTCTCAAAAATGCAAATATTAACCCCTGCAACATTAATGAATTAAAGTAACAGTAAGTCTGAAAAAATTGAGAGCTCAGAATTCTACGTGTACACTGTTTATAAACTACATGTACATATATAGCGGTTGCTTTCCATAGAGTTTTTGTTAACTTTTGTTGCAATTCACATTGGTAACCTGTGCGAAGTTTACAGTCAGCCAGTACCTCAAATTCCAACACTCCGGCTTCTGTTAGAACTTAACTGTTACCATGGTAGGCGGAAGAGAAAGAAAGTACAGTTGAACTAGTTGTTCCCCCATCGTAGGTAATAAATACTCAAATCCATTGTGACTGGCATTACATATTGTATCGGTGACTTGTGGCCGGTGGTTGTCTGTCTTTCATCCGTACAGATATCGTTTCTTTTTTTCCGTCTTCTCATTTGCTCCTTTGTATATATTGCTGTGCTACCAACTACTAGCTGTACACTAATAAATGCTTCTCTTGTTAAGTTTTCGTTGCTTTAAATGTTGACTACTTTTGCCTGGCTGTTTTGTAGTCCATGCTGTGTACAACGCATACTGGGTCCTGTCTTGTGGTTCAGTAAGCAACCTAAAGCAGAATTATCATAGTTGCACTAGAGATAAAGAATTTTGTTATTTTTATTTGGGAATATATAGTATATATGTATATCTACATTTATGATAATCTATCTGTATCTTGAAAATTAAGTAATACTTCCATCATGTTGGTTAAGGTCCTATTATTCAATGTGGGTTAACATTTGTGTTATCATAATTATACCTTGGTGCAAACACAACATTTGGGGAGAGGTATTGACTTACAAAATAGCTCTCTCTCTCTGTCTCTGCAGTTGGCTTGTATGAGTAAACTTCGCTATGGATAACTACTGTGGTAAACACTGTGATAAACGTGACTGATAATCTTGGTTATTTCTCATTTTCGTTCCACAGCCAAAAGACGAAAGAGCAGCACGGAAGACCGAAACAGCGAAGGAGGGGGCGTACCCAGCAAGAAAGCTCGCGTTTTCTTCACAGAAGACCAGAAAGAATCCCTACGCATGGCATATGCGCAAGATCCATACCCTAACCAGGCTAAGATTGAGGCCTTGGCCGACATGCTTGGTGTTGGAACAAAGACTATTGTAAACTGGTTTCACAACCATCGCATGCGGAACAAGCACGTAAACTCGCCAAGCCTTGTCCCAGCCAGCCTACCCAGCGGTGGTGGTGGCGCCCCCACCTCACAGTTGGTGAAACCAGAACCTGAGGACTTGTCCAATCACAGCGATGTCAGTACTGGAATGTCGGCCTCCATGTCCCAGTGGATGTTCCCGAGCTTCGAGCCGGTTCCCGTGAAATCTCGCGGCACGCGTAGCAGCTCGGTGGCAAGCTCCATCTCACCACAGAGCAGTAGCGACGGAGCGTGTAGTGGGATGGAAGAAAAAGCGCAAGATTTGACACTTGCGGCCGCTGTCAAAGCGAATAATAACAATATTACTCATAAGGAGAAAAATCTGAATTTTGTGGAGCAAGAAGGAGAAGCCCAGAGACCTGGGATGGACACGGAGCTCATCACGTCTGATCCAGATACAGAAACCGGTGGACCGCAGCAGCTGGATGCGTCACGCATGGCTGGTCGTGTACAGAATAAACGTAAGAGCTCCAAGCCCCAGTGGGTGTATGAGGGTCTACAGCTTGATCGCTCGCTACATGAAGCCGAGCCAAACCGAGACGGCAATGGAGATCAGTCGCTAATGGAGGCAGAGGACTTGAGCCGTGCAGCGAACAAACTAAACGATAAAAAATGTGACACATTGGACACGATCCCAAATGGGAGACTTAGCGCCAGTCCCCACAGTGAGATAGAGGAGAGAGGAAGCCCCGACTCCCACAGTGAACTAAAGACTGAGGAAAACTCAGATACCTCAGACTCAGGTGATGGCAGTCGGAGCCCAGTGGACGACGCTCAGTCCAAGGGCAAAGACTACATCCACAAGTTACAGCAAGCCATCAACACGCCATGTCTGGTGTGGGACGAAATAGATCGACGAGAAAACATTGAAAAACTGCAAAAAAATCTCGCCAGCCCCGAAAACGGAGAAGAAAACTGGGAGTTTTGAGTGGAGCCTGTATTTGGAAGGAATAAGGAGTTGACACCGAGTGTATATGTATAAAATATATACATAGCTAGATATATAAGCGTTCAACCAGAACCTCAAGAACTGTCGCTGATGTAGAGTTGCCAGGCATGCCGTTGTACTGGTAGTGACAGTAGCGTATAAGGTTGGCTTTCCCAGTCTGTTGATGTAGCCGACAGTAGAGTATTGTTTGTAGAAACTTGAAAATTCGTTTTTTCCTTGGTCACAAATTTGTACTCACTTCAGGGTATGATGGAAGCAGACGAAATCAAAATGGGCTTGTTTCCGTGGGGGGATGAAGAACGGTTTTTGTTCATGTTTTTTTTTTTTTTTTTTTGAGATTGCGTATGAGACACCCAGACATCTCTCAGCACATGTGAATGTCTTCTTGCCGCCAGATAGCCAGATCCTTATAGTTTTATATAAAAGGAAACAATAGGTAGATAAAATTTAAATTTCTATGTTGCTATGGTTACTACCTACAGTACTAAAGTTGTTGTGTTGTTTTTGGTACCTTGATGTACGATATGAAATCTGCTCAATATATGTATATAACTAACAGTCAAATATATATATACATAGCCCAGTGATTTTGTTGCTGGGATTAGTAGCATTGGTGACCACCACTGGTCACCGATATTACACACAGGGTCCACATAGTAAAGGTCACATGACCTGACACATGACACCATGTTCACTGGACCATGACGAGGCAGCCCAACTCTAGATCTGCCCGGTATAGTGTTCAAAAAATAAGACAAAGCGCCTATCAAGATGTATTAAATAATATGTTTACTAGGTATCTCTGTGTATATATGTCAAACATGTGCATCTCGGAGGTGGCGAAACTTCAAACTAACAGTATTAAAACAAGTTTTTGTTGCACACGTTTCTCTTTCACTCAAACTGTGAGACAGGTTAACTGAGCATTATATTTTGCACATGTTTAGTCCTTCACAATAGTGTTCATCATACCAGTTGTGTTACGTTTTATTTGCGGTCTCGAGAGCTTGTGGGTCCGCCGCGACAAATGATCATGTTTCTTGCGATGTTTCCGTGTTTCAAATAGAAGAGTTAAAAGTGGAGGTATGGTTGCTCAATGACAGACTGCCTAGACAATCTTTGTTCGAGAAGCGGTGGGTCGTACTTTAACCGTACAGCCCAAAGTTCTTGTGCCTGTGACTTTGTTTGTTACCATCTCCCTGGCCACAGCTGTATTCTAGGCTCACTATACAAACTCAAATAATTTCAGAACATACATGGGTATTATTATAACGAGTTTTATCTCGGTGTGAAAAATTTCATGTAATTACTGCTGAGGGGTTTCAAAGTGGGACAGTGTTTGCTTTGACCCATGTTTGGGAAATACTAATAGATCCAGATAGGGTGTGTGTGTATGTACGTTGGGTGCATTGAATGGTCAAATTAAAAGTTGACCGGTATGTTTTGAACACACGTAACCACAGATCTGCTGTTTGTTTCCACGTGTTAAAAACAGATATTCCACAAAGCTTGTATATTTTTGAAGTGTTTTTGTGCATTCTGCGGGTTGTTCTGTTTTGCCTGCATCTTTAATAGCCTCTTAGACCTGTGTATTTTTGTGCTGACCGACAGCTCTAATGATAGTGTTACAGGTCAACTCAGTGTTTCAATCAAATTGAAATTCCCTAATTCATCAGTACTACAACATATTTCCCCTTCTGTGACCATTCCAAACCTGTGGTGATTAGTGGCTCTCCCTTTGTTTTTCTGCGAAAAAAAAAAACAAAAAACATTCTTCGGTACATGCGTACCCAAACTTTTCACTTTTTCAAGTGTGTGTGTACTGAAGCAAGTGTCAAGCTGTGCCTGATTGGAGGTTGTGACATTCTAACAGACTTCTATGGCAGAGTGTAGCTTTCTCTTCCATATGCTGGGTCAGTAAAACTGAACCTTTAACAACAACAAATTATATATATATATATATATAT
>JAAUYG010150164.1_pt1 | contig 12268 bp, 9 predicted proteins | sample 7278091 | NCBI WGS metagenome assembly JAAUYG01 (sample SAMN14350201, study PRJNA611818) | marine sediment metagenome | isolation source: surface marine sediment (0.6m) | place: French Polynesia: Moorea | collected 2018-08
CCCCCCCCCCCCCCCCCCCCCCCCCCCCCCCCCCCCCCCCCCCCCCCCCCCCCCCCCCCCCCCCGACCCAAGTCACCAGGCAAATGGGGGCTGGAATTGCTGGATAACTGTTTCACAAAATACTTCAAAGAGTTTATCATTGTTTGATCTTGAAAAAAAAACCAAAACAACAGAACTTCACAGTTGTATCTGTGTGCTTAACAAGAAATGCTTATTGATAAGTGATTGCCGCTTTGTCTGTCATCTGTGTAGTAAACATGGTTATCATGGTTACTGTATGCTAACAAAGAACTGTGCTGCATAATCTCATACATTGTATGTCTACAGGATTTCTAAAACTTGAGATTGTTTCAATAAACAGGGCCCGGGTCCTGCCATTGTCACTAATGTATGTAACAAAAGCCTGCAGAGGAGGGTCCTGCTTTCACTGTGGGGGTGAAAGGGTGAAAGGGCCAGTAAGGGGAAAAGGGCACAGACATTCCAGTACAGAATCCTTGGTGCCAGGCTCAGCCGGGGAGTGTGGGAGATTTGTCTTTCAGGATGGCCCTCGATCTGACAGAATTACCATAATTGGCTGATTTCATTGCCCCGGGGGATTGTCTTGGTGTGACTGGGGGGGACATGGGCCTAAATGCCTTGTGGTGATTTCCCTATGTGGAGAAGGATAACAAGGTTTTCATGGATGTGCTATATGCTACGGTTGGGACTGGCTAGATGTGACGTATACATCATATATAATGATGTCGCTGAGGGGTTATGCTTGGGTTTGGATACAGGCATTGGAGCTAATATTCCGGAACATTTTTGTGCTGTATGCATCATTGCTTGCACAATGACTGTGTGGAGTTTAAGGCACCTGGGAATAGTATCATGTTTACAAGGCATCATGTACCCGTAAATCTATGCAAGCGCTTGAAAAGTGTGTTCTAAAGGCTTTTGCAATGAATCACTAACATTAACATCTTCAGCAGCAGTGTCATACTATCTGTGTTACAGTTTATCATGTTTATATGTGTGTGATTTGCTGAATAGAAATTGACTTTGAATTAACTATGAAGTTGACTATAAGGGCATGAGACTGCATGACTATCACTTGCAGTGGTCACGAAAAGTTTGCTACATGATCCATATTCATGTAGGCAGCAGATAGGACAGAATACGAAAAAAAAAATTAATAATCTACAAGTTTTTGCTTCAAAGCAAACAGCGGCCATCATGAACATTACACAGGTTACACAGGAGATAAGCCACAATGGAGCTGCTAAAGCAGCCGTTTTCGCATTGATTTTTCTCGGTGATTGGACATGGTTGGAATGTTACAGTGAGGCAATCAGCGATTTACCGAACCCTGGCAGTCAGGGAGCGTAATGTAATCAGCGATGTGTATGGAGTCCTAGAACATTGTGTGACATCGCTTATCAGCCGCGGGCCAGACACGCACAATAGACAGTGACTGTAGCCACGGGACACTTCACTTCCCTCCACAGCGTCATGATTATAGTTGTAGCTGGTTCATTTGCTGCCACAAATGGGAGGATGTAATAAGCGCCCAGTGAGAGGCGTCGTGCAGATTTTGTAACGGGCCACTTCCGGGATATTACATGATGTATTATGCAGTACTATAGTCATTATAATTGGCAAGGTATACCTTTAAACATGGATGAGATTGAATGATCACTAAACATGCTGGTGGGGAAAACTTTAGAAATTATGTCACATTAAACAGCGCTCAAGAAGTTTTATTATATGCCCGGGATTATATGCCTTTACCAAAGTGAAGTTTGAATTGTGGAAAGGAAACCTATTATAGGCGGCCATGTTATTTATGGAACTGCTGATGAGGAGTAGCGAGGATGAGGATGAGGAAGAAGAGAGGATTGTTGAGGATCAGTATATGTCAGAGTTTGACTATGTCAAGCCAAGATCTGGAATGCAACCCTTGTCCTGGATCAAGACCAGGACATTTAGCCCTCCGATGTCTTCCAGGAAGATGCCGTCTTGCCAAGAAACCCGAGATCCAGATATTGAGAAAATAGCTGAGCGTGGAACATGTCGATATCTACCGGGGTGTGAGTCAAAATCTGGATATCTGTGGCAGTCCGAGCCACAATCTGGATGTGTTGTCAGGAATGATGCACGTAGATATGGAACATGTAGAAAGCCATTCAGAGTTCTGGATTCACCTATTGATCGGACTGGAGATCCGGAAAGCATGGAGCCAGAAGATGGCTGTTTCCTCTATGATGAAATAACAGCATCCAGACAGCTGTTGGTTAGGGCCGAGTTGGAAAACTGTGGCAATAATAGTCACAGTTGTCAGAACTCACATAACATACGTAAGTACTGCTATGGGCTTGATGGACACAGCAAAGAAGAAATGAACCACCAGTTTCACAGGTTGTTAGATCATGTGCGTGACGAATCTGGCTCGAAAAAGCTATTCACAAATCCAGAATCCCGCCTAAAGCACCATAAGCCAAGAAGACCGCACCGTGAACACAAGTATACAAGATTATCTCAGGTGTCGGATAATCCTCATAGTTCGCCTTCACAGGGAGATAACCATCTAGGCAGTTACATCAGGATCAAGGGTAGTAAATCATCAGGAATGTCGAATCCAGGCACAACTCAATCACTGCTGTCAGAGTCAGATACTGGTTACCTAGGCAACGGGTTGACAAGAGACACAGGTAGCAAATAATTACCATGGTTGCTGTTGCTATGTTCATTATGTTCAGTGTTAGCATACTAGTAGTTTTTTCAGGGAATGATCAGAAGCACACATCAATACTTGCAGACCTTTCTGTAGTCTTTCAGCGTGTAGTTGTTCCTTTAACGAAAAAGGCAGCTAAAGCCTAACATTGAGAAAGAACGAATTTCTTCTGATGTGTTGTGATTGATGGAATAAATACCATCATGTATACTGTAAATTCATTAATGTTCGCGGGGATTGATGTTTGCGTTTTTGAGACAAAACCATGTTTGCAGGGATTAATATTTGCTTTGAGCTCAGGTCTTATTAATTATCCATGTACATGAATTATGTTTGCGAGTATTTATTTTTGAATTTTAGAGATGGTCGCGAATTTCACCAAATAAATCCCCCGCAAACATGGCAAACATTAATGAATTTACAGTATCACGCATTCATTCTATTAAGCAGACGGTGGTGTCTTTAGAAAACTTTAGCGGTTAACTTTGGACAATCAATGTTTCTTATAAGTTCTTATAAGTATCATAAAATCATTTTCAAGACTAAAGTACCAGTGTTTAATACAATGGAGAGAATATGCAAACCTACTGTTTTCCATAATGCATATAATATGTGCCCCTGAAGTACAGTAATAGCAACAGATCTCTTACTCTTAGACATGTTCGATACAGAGTACAATGAGCAATAGAGTGTTCCCAAATAAATTTAAAATATTTGACATTTACTGAACATAATGATAACTGAAATCGATTATCGATAATATACAAGCATGGTGCCTTTAGAAAATTGGCTGTGACACCGTGATGGTGACACCATGATGGTGGTTGTGACACCGTGATTTTGATTGTGACACTAGCAGCCACTGTCAACCAGATTCCTGATGAGCAAACAGCGGTCCTAGTATTCATAATGTAGAAAGTTACAACTTACAAGTCTGTAGCTAAATATTTAATAAATTGTTAACATCAATGAAATGTTCTTTTTGGAACTGTTTATGCTGAATAGTTAATTTTTTGGAACCAGTTATTATGTTAAATTGACATAATATTTACATTTGTTCTTTTCTTGTGTGTTTCAGATGTGTACACTATGCCTCCCCTTCCTGGTGGGTCAGGGTCTGCAAGCCAAACTTCTCCAGCCATGTCCGGGGCCAGATCCAAGGTTGTCACTGTAAAACCAGAATCGGAACAGGACATGGATGGTTGGTACTATACAGTGACTTTAGTCTGTTTAGGATTAAAAATGGTGTAGTAAAAATTACTGATACTAATATCTCATTAGTAATACTTCTTATTATTGTTATAAATACATGATTAAAATACATCCAGTTATAGAGGTAGGTAGGTAGGTAAGTTTTTTTATTATAGTCACATATTCCATTTGATATATACATGCATACAATTTCATAACATGGAATCCAGCCCTACCGGGCTTACAAGTGACTTTGAATGAAAACGGATAATAAAAACAGAATACAAAAGACTACAAAGACTACAAAAATCATTTTAAAATGCTCTAATAGAGCAAGTCCAATAGAACTAGCAAAGAATTGTAAAGTTATTGGCATGTACAAAGACATTTAAATGTTAATATAGTTAAGGTATCACAAATCCCATATAAAAACAAGTGAAACCCATTTATGGAACAAGATTATGAAATTTAATCATATTTTCATATTTACATACTTATTACATAACATCTGGAGGTTAAAAAAAATTAGGCTGGCTTCCCGAGTAATCCCCAAACATGACCAGCTGAGACAATGAAAGTGCTCGTTGTTTCAGTAACTGTGGTAAGAGCAGACACCGCTCAGGGTACAGCTTCTCGTCTGTCCAAAACACTACGAGAAATCCTGCACGATCGCGACGCATTGCCGCATTTCATCCAGTTCATGGAGACCCGTGGAGCGGGACACCTCGTCCGCTTCTGGCTGGATGTGGAAAGTTTTCACGCTTCCACGGCGACGCGACTGCAGATGGTAAATCGGCATCGTGGTAAGCACAAACTTGAAGAGGAAGGGGATATAAACCAAACACCAGGTATTGAACCATGCGCTGGAAATGTCAGCACTATGCCAAAATTTAGGGATAGTACTGTTGATAATTCGTCCAGCGCTTCTACTGTAGACTCGGGTCACCCTCCGAGTCAAGTTCCACAGGTCGTGATAGACTCAGATGCAATAAACGGAAAGAATGCTACCACGGCTGGTTGCCATTGTACAGGTTACAACGGGACTCAAGGAACGCACACAATCACTACGGGACAGGTTCACCCTGACGTAGCTTCTGAAACTCACTCGTCCATGGATACGGTTCACTTGCCACATGCTGCCACGTCTTGCTCAGGACATTGTACGCACTCTGCCGCAACGCCGTGTTCGGCAACCGCAGGAGTAGTTCACGAACATTCACGGACATCGTCGGCGTCCAACACCGGGACGGGTCCGACGGAGCATGCTCACAAAGACAAAATGGCGGCTGTGGAAGGAGACAGATGCAGCGGTGCAGTAGCAGCTTCCTCAATGGGAAGCGATATAACAGATTCCAGAGATGCTGGTGGTTTACATGGCAACTTCCCTGGCACCTCCGGTGATGATAAAACCGTGTCGGGGAATGAGCCATCAGCATGGGAAAAAATACAAAAAAGTAAGTTTGTTTATGCAGAACTAAATATTCCAGAAAAAATCCAAAATTGATCTTAGACATGGAAAAAGCAATGCTTACCAAGGTCATTAATGAACATAATTTCACTTCTAAATTTTATTCTAGCAACTGGCCCCTGGTCACACTTATAATACTCAAAATTTAAAATTTGGTGGTGAACAATTTTCTTGCATAATATGTAGGTAGTCATTCACAAATACTTAGTATTTCGAAGCGCAACATAACAAGGACAACAAAACTGCCAGATTGCAATTTGTATTTAACATGTTTAAAAAACTAATGTAGCTTACCAGATATATTTTAACGTAATCCTAAATATGAAAAAAAAGAAACATTAGTTTTTGTTCTGAATAAAGGTTGTTAGCGACTTCCTAATACCTGAATACAGGACTTTGAGCTCACTGTTATTTACTGTAGCCTGTTATTCAGTTAACAAGGCTTTCTATACAACATTGCATAACATTATATCTCATAGCTAGTGTATACCCTCTGTATATGTAGTACTCACTACTGTACAACTCGACACTGTGAATTTGTCTCATAACTGAAGCCATGGCCAAAGACTGCCTGTATTGTACAAGTTTGGAGATCACATATTTAGGGTCAATAGGGTCATCAAGATAGGTTCTACTGTATTGATTTGTAAGAGATGTGCAGGCAATGTATCCTTTTTGCAAATCCTATTTCAGACATAGCGCAGGACGCCGTCAATATTTTCACTCGTTACATTGCTCAGGACGCGGAAAGAAGTCTAGGTCTGACTGATCACTTGCGAAACCAGGTTATAAGTGAGTATTCTAGGTTTACAATTACCTTGTGTGGTTTTGTGCTTAATTTATGTCATGATATGAGCGATGGCGTCCAAGTGAGACACAGTGCTGTGAATCAGTGAATCACGAGAGAAGAAAGTTTCTTAAAAAAGTGTAGTTCAAATGTCCAGTACAGATACATGTTAAAAAGATTGTTTTGAAATTTGTCCATTTATGCATGTTAGCCATGTTAACTGCACCATTTGGTTCTTTCTAATACAAATTTTAATGGCATCCATTGTCCCAACAAGTCGTGGGCTGGAGTTATCAGAAATACTTAAGTGTAAGTTTTGACTGAAGTCAGATAATCTATTACAAATGTTCAGAAGTCAAAATTTAGATTAGTATTTTTGAGAATTATTGTCATAGGCTTATATCATGTATACATGTATTAGCTTTATGCCGCCACCCTGTAGAAGAGCATGTAAAATCGATTAGGGAGCTAACCAAAGTCGCAGTTGGGAGGGAGTCGGCTAATCAAGTGATCCTAATATCCATCACATACAGCTACTATCCATAGATAACATGATATTTACCAGCATATTTGTCCAATATGAATATCTGTGAGATCAACATAACAGATGAAAATCTTTAACTGTGAAGTCCATCCCTTGATTCCAGGTAAGATCTGTAGTGAGGAAGGAGATGTGGATCCAGATTGCTTTGCTGCCTGTCAGGATCACGCCGTGGAGGTCATGAGGTCTGGGTAAGTCTTACCTTGGTGGGAAATATATACCTTGCTTTGGAAAGACATCCATGAAAATTGTCTGAATATTCATTTAGCTGTAATGCGTATATTTGATGTTTTGAGAAGATGTGATGTTCTGCAGCGACTTCATGATTGTGTAGGGCATACTAGTATCAGCTGCGAAGACAAATTAATATGCGGACATTATGAAGTAATTTGTATATTTCCATCCCTGTTTAACATGTTTAAGCCATAATGATTTAATATAGCCTTGGCTTATAGGATAGGATAGGATGTGTATTTTCACTTTAATGTAAAGAATAACAAAATTTTACAGTACATAATGTTAACAAGGTGACGGTCATCCAGATAGCATTGCTGCTAACTAAGCTGGATTCCTTGCAAGTCTTTGAAAAAAAAAATACAATAAAATATTGACAATATGCCTATGGCATATATAGTGGCTTATACCAAATATTGCTAGATGATGCCAGCACAGTTTATAAAGGAAGAAAGTTTGTTCTGCTGCTGCCTACTTTTGACAATTTTACAGACTTTAGTTAGTTATCTGATTAATACATATCTATGGTGTTAAGTTTGTATTTTATTCCGCAATCAAAGTTGTATTATTTTCATTTAATCCAGATTAATGGATTTGAATATTTTGATGTAGGGAAAAGGAGGAACTAAAGTGTCAACTGTTAAACCCAGCAGCCTTTTTCTGTTCATCTTGCATTAAGTATAGCACAGATTTTTCCAAGATACAGATCACCTGTGATTTGAGGTTCCTGGGCCTCTCAATCGTCTTAATTGATTTGCGTTATCTTTGCCAGGTATTTCAGCGGTTTCCATCAGAGCGAATATCACTGCAAACACCAGATCGACGTCCTTACGAAAACTGATGTGCGTCTGGCGGACATCTTGTATAACGAGGCGGCATTGGTGTATTTTAGCGAGTACCTGGAGCGAGAGGGGGCACGGGTGCTATTGCAGGCCTGGCTCGATCTCGACAACTTCCAGCAGCATCTCAACAGTCAGCGGGGAGGTTACAACGGAAGAGAGGCGCAAAGTGATGCCATGGTGTTGTACGAGAAGTATGTATCAGGCTATATCCATGCCCCCAAAAATTTGTTGAAAAAGTTGAATAATCCAAATATTTTACTGATAAAGAAACATGGTGGAGCATCAAAGTTAACAACATTCACAAGACTGTTATATTAACAGATTAACCGGTCTTAATTATGAGGTGGCCTTACTATAGAGACTACGGTAAACGCCGAAAATGCACTTTTGGTAATACTCAGAAATGGTCTATATTCCAAGGTTGTCTTAATTCTGAGGTGGTCGCAAAGTGAAGGTTTAATGATCTGTACCATGTATACAGCGAAACCTCAGAATTAAGACTACTTAGAAGACTTCTAAACTAGTGCTAATTTTGAGGTGGCCTTAATTTGTGAGACTCCTGTACACTGAAAATGCAGTTTTGGTCCATCTATGAACATAAGGATATAGCCTTTATTCTGAGGTGGTCGCGAATGAGGTTACGCTGTTGTTTTTTGTCCTTCCAGATATTTTTCCCTTCAGGCCACCACTCCCCTCGGCTTCGATCATTCCGTCCGGTTTGAAGTGGAGTGCAATATTTGCCGGGAGAGCGGGCCTCTTCCCGACTGCTTCGCGGAACCCAAACGCATGATAATGCGTAACATTGATAAGGCAAGCATTCACTCCCGCTACAGAAAATAAAACTTTTCCTCAGCGTATGCCCGGCTGGTTCTTTTTGATAAAGCAACTCAGACTTGAAGTCATGTCCTTGCTTGTAAACAATATACCGGTAATCAGAACATCAAAATTTAACTTGTTTCTTGAAAGGTCTTTAATTTGCTGAATAGCTTATGACTTACTTGCTATGATGAACACAAAAGGGTGTCATTATATTATTGTATTATACAGTGAATGGTAGGTCATTTTACTAGAAAACTTGTACTACAGGTAGACTCTCAAGACTATTAGTATATTGCTTGGTTGGAGATGATACAAGGTTAGCATGAAAGTTGACTGTGTTTACAAGTGGCATGTAGGTTAGCACTGCACAATGTCTCTCTTGAATCCAATAATGATTTTAGTTGCAGTCTCTACATGCATGGACACTTAGGTAAAGAATGAGGTATTTATTTATATGTCACTGCATGTTGTTTATTCTATTAGCATACAGTGTAATTGTGTCGACAAGCTTATCAGCAGTATCTCAACAATTAGCTCATGCAGATGTAGCCAGTGGGCTTAAACGCCAATAAATATTCACTCAGTTGTAAACATTGTACTTCCTCAGTAAACTATTTAATGAGTATGGCATTACCGGTACATATTCTGACCATTTGTGTTCCGTCTTTCCAGAATCATTTCCAGTCTTTCATGAAGAGCGATCTGTTTTTCAAGTACCTCTCTGATCTGGTGAACACCGTACAGGCCGCGTCTGAGACCCCACCCTACACACGCCGCAAGAGAACAGGTCGGTACCGTCCACAGTAGAACGAGTATCCCTCTGGTCTTGAAAATGTAATCCCTCAAGCCAGATGGTCTCTAGTAGCGGGTTTAATTACAGTAGACCCTCTCTAATAAGGCCACCCTATTTACCAAGAAACTGGCCACATTAGAGAGGTGGCCTTTGGTGAGAGTGAGAAGTGAATACATTGGTAGTAGTAGCGGCAAAGATTTATGGCCATATTAGAGAGGTTGGCCTCTGTTGAGAGTGGCTACTAAGAGAGGAAACACAGTGTAAATTAAAATGTTGATCATTTGGCCAGAATGTGTTGTGGTCTTTCAAGGCAGTGAAAGACCTCTGACCACAGTGGTCCCTCAATGCAAACTTTTACTACATACTGTATTCAGCATGGAATAAAAACTGCATGTAAACCAAAAACTAAACATAAAAGCAGCTACTTGCTGAATCTAGTTCTTGTCTGTTCATGCCATTTCATACACACTCGCAACATTCCCCCCATAATAAGGCCACTCTATTTGGCAAGATAATGTGACCAGATAAGATAGGTAGCCTTTGATGAGAAGGGAGATCTACGTTCATTCAGAGTAGTAGCAGCAAAGAGTTTTGGCCTCATTAGATGAGGTGGCATGTCTAAGAGATTGAGACTGATGTGCTGTGATACATGAACCGAAATATATAATCAAAACTTACATAAAAATAAATACAATTGTGTAAAAAGTCATGCAGAGTAGCACAAAATGTGAGTGTGATATGAAAATCAGCATTTTGAAAGGAAAGCAGGTGTCTTGCATCAAATTTGCTAGAAAGGGGTTTCATTATTACATACACTGTACGCTTGGTGCACAAATATTAAACCTTTACATGTAACTATGTCTTGACACATATCGGAGGCAATTCGAGGAATACAGTCATTTTCCACTATTTATAAAAATGTGTAAGTACTGAATAGATGCACTGCCCTCAGCTTGTTAAAAATGACATTAGACAAGAGTGCTTGTTTACACAAAATGGTTTATGCCATATATAAACAAACATGAAAATACTGATATGGTATGGTGATTGCTTCATGAGATGCAGCTTAACCTGAATTCCATTGTTATGTTTGCAGGCAGTGAAAGCTCTGAGCAGAGTTTCAGCTCGCACCATTCCGTGGGGAGTGACAGTATCGGCACCAGGAACACACTGCTGGCCACTGACAGCAGCGGGGGGGCCGCACACATGCGGAAAGCAATCAACAAGATCAGTGATGACCTGCGTATCGACTCGAATCTGCTCAACCCAGACACACTGTGGAAGCGTCCCCAGGCAGGGTAAGGGGGGTGGGAGGGGTGGGGAAATATGTTATACATGTACAGAGGTGCCTGTATAGGTTCAGATTCCATGTAAGACATCACAAAGAACTTTATATTTCTTTTTGCTTCAGATGTGACGTGGGTGGAAAAATATTTTTTCATTGTTATACGGCACAGTGCCAACATGCTAACTGCTAACCACTATGTATAATGTTTTGGTCATCCAGTAAGTGGTCTTAAGTCTTGGGTAGTCTTATTTCCTGAGTGATTTTGTGAGGTGGAGTTCTACTGTAAACCTTTTGTCACTGTATGATTTAATGCCCCCCCCCTTGGTTCAGTAAAACGTTAACTTTCTTATCTGGCATATACACTACTTATGGGAGGTCTGATAGCCGAGTGGTGAAGGCAGTGAACTCTCACCAACTGGATTTTGGGTTCAGGCCCCGCTATTTACTTAGTTTTTGTTACCTAGAGTTTTTGAGCAAGATTTGTATCTGTAATGTGCTCTTGTTCACTCAGCCATAAATTTAGAACCTGGCAATCCACAGAAAGCTGTTGTAGATGGATCATAATCTTGTAGCATGTATCCCAGTTGTATACTCCATTGATGAGTGAGCAAGTGTTGGTGTGTACAAGTCTGCAGAGAGTAATAATACGTAAAGTGCTTTGAGCTGGTTTGAGGATAAAGCGCTATACAGTGAAACGTGTCTTGAGAGACCACTGCCATGACAGACCACTTGTCTTGAAAGACCAGATACTCCTGGCAGGTCCTACATTTCAGTGCATTGGAACCTGTCACCAAAGACCACCTGCCTTGAGAGACTACATTTGTATGGCCAATTGGGGTGGTCTTTCAAGACAGGTTTTACTGTATAAGAACTATGTTGTAATTACTCTCCTATATGTGACTCCCATTTCCAGGCACATGACCCTAGGCAAGGTGGATCAGTTTGGACAGTTTGTGTCCGAGTTCGACCCGGAACCAGACAAGGACAAGAAGAAAGGAGGTACAGTGGACCGTCTGTTAAAGGACATTCTCTGTCTAGAGAGAAGAGCCACTTGCTAGAGATGACACAATGCTTGGCAGCAAATTAAATAGTGTGAATGCATACCATGCTCCCTCTGACTAAAGGACACCTCTGTAAAGTGGACAGAATTGTTTGACAGGAGTGCGTCTGGTAGAGAGGGGACTACTGTATTGAAACTGGTATAATGTAGTGTAACCCAATTTTGCAACTAGGCATCAAGTCATTTCCCTCCCCTCAAACAAAAGAGGGGAGGCAGGTGTATTAGTTTGTAGCTTAATGTTAGTTAGTCACAATGTAAGCCACAATGTAACTGTGCTGCTTAAAAACCGATTGTTAGCTATCAGTACTGTATAATTGGGGCATCCCGTCCTCTGACGGGATCCCCCTAAGGGGTTGCCGACTTTTTTTTTTTTTTTTTTTTTGTTCCGGTTTTTTCCGCCGCCTTTTCTGGTGTTTCAGTTGCCCATACAGAGGGAAGGAAACACTGTATTTAGGTGGTATTTTGCAGAAACATGCATATTGACACTCTTCAGCCGCTGTTATAAAATATTTCACATGCTGCCATATTTCAC
>JAAUYG010003183.1_pt1 | contig 12267 bp, 7 predicted proteins | sample 7278091 | NCBI WGS metagenome assembly JAAUYG01 (sample SAMN14350201, study PRJNA611818) | marine sediment metagenome | isolation source: surface marine sediment (0.6m) | place: French Polynesia: Moorea | collected 2018-08
AATGAGCTGCGGTCGAGAATGGCCCTGGGTTTACCTAGCAGTCACCGAAAGTACGCAGATTTTGGGGAATCGAGGGTAACCGATCTAGGCACACATCAATGCTGTATACTCGCCACGCAGGGAAAAATAATAAATGCAAACCATGTGCCCATAACAGTATAGGGACCATATTTTGTTGGCCCTTAGCAATGCTTAGGGTGAGCTAATGGATATACATGTTTTGCTGTACATGCAGTCTATATAACTGTTGTGTGTCCTATGTCATGAACCTAACCTTTTATAAATACATTGTATTTGTAAATGACAGATATATTCTTATCTAAAATACTGCAAAAGTTAAGTAAATATTCTTTCTGGTACAATTACTGCTAAGTAGACGGGATATCAGAAACTGTTATATTACTGGCAGTAACAAGCTTTGTATAATATCTTTCCTGATATCCAGTATTTCTGGTTTGACATGTTTCAGAGTCATCCTGACAAACTATGCAACAAGGAGTGGAACCAAGTGCCGGCTATTGGCTGCCATGACAATCTCCGCCCCCTGGGATCTGTTTACCAGTACAGAGTCCCTAGAGCAGCCTGTCAATGCTGTGGTGTTCAACAAGTTTCTCACTCGGAACCTTAAAAACTTGCTCCGCAAGTAAGCTGAACTGTTTTAAAGCTGGTTTTAAATTGTTCTCACTCAGTACCTTAAAAATTGGCTCTGAAAGTAAGTTGAATGGTTTTAAAAGCTGATTTTAATTTGAATTCTTGTGACTGATAATACCACTGCTATTACCTACAGCATAACTGTGGTCCCTGCAATTTAAGCCCTTTCCATTTAGACCACTTCATTTTAAGACTTCCCCTTTGCTTTAAGACCGTCTTTGAGTGGCAACTCTTATAGATTCCAGTATATTACTTCAGTTTTAAGACTAACTTCAATTTAAGATCACATTTTTCTTGCCAAATGGGCAGTCTTAAAATGCAATGACCACTGTAAACCAAGTTGAACTTGGAAAGTACATATGGAATTAGCTGGAAACGACATTCCCAGCTCAAAGATCGACACTTTCTGATAGTGTTGGGAGCCTCGATCAACACTATGAGAAAGTGTCTTTGACCTGGGAACATCATCTCCGGCTAATGTGGAATGTGTTTGTCAACAGTGGACAGACAGTTCAAGGTGTCCTTTGGATCTCACATGTTCTAAAATGCAAATTCAATTCATCTATACGCTTGGGTGTTGACAAAATCTGTTGTAACCAAGAACGCCTGTTTGCATACATGTAGCTATGCAGTTGAAGCTCACCACAATATATTTTAAATTGTATCTGTGGTATCCGTGGTAGAGCAGTTCCTCTCTGATATGGTCCACTATTCTGCTAAATGATTCTGTCTATGTGACAAAGGTGTACTTTGGTGAGAAGGACCTTCAAATACATTCACCGCTCGCACAACCAAGACTTGTGGCCTTCCAAGATAGGCTGTCTTTTCTCTCTCCTTTAACATGGTCAAGGGAGGAAGCACTGTACATACATGTACATGTGTTGTTTTGTTGAACAGCTTCAGAGGAGGTTCTGTACTTTTGGCAAGAAAAGAGGATCAATAAGAACATGATATCTACGTGTTGTGAAGGATAGTTGCGGGGGGAGGGAGCGGAGGGTTGAGGGGGTACACTTTGGCTGGTATAGTGGTGTGGGGCCTTGACACTGCTGGTACACCTGGGTCATTGGGCCTTTTGATTTTCAAATTTTGTTTTCATATGTGACCTACATGTATACGGTTTAACTTCATCAGTTTTGTGTTCCTATTTCAGGAATGAGCACATGTTTAAGGGCCGACTGGACTTGGAGCATGTGCATAAGGTATGGGTTTACTTACTAACATGTACTATAATAATAGTGCCTTGTGTCAGAGATTGTTGCTAAAGATATTCTCCAAGTATGGGTAGCATATATTGTATTGAGATGACAAACACTACATGCTCGTGGCATGTCATGTATTGAGAACAATATGTTGTAGTTTTAAGAACAGTCCAAGAACACGAAATTTGAAGCTTATGGTGGGAATTAGTAATATGTGTAAAGTTTTTTTTAAATATTTGTAATTTAATATAAACATATAAAATTTTCTGAATTTAATAATGTAAAGCATTTGTTAAATTGTTATCTAATTATGATGTCCGGAATGCTAAATGTGTTGCCTGCTTTTCTTTCTAGGCCAAAAATGTTCGTGAATATGATGATCGTTTCACAGCCCCAGTCTTTGGCTATTCTTCCTACCGGGAATACTACGCGGCTGCCACCACGGTGGAGAGAATCCATGACATACGTACCCCGCTACTGTGTCTGAACGCTGAGGATGACCCATTTGCTCCTGGACATGGTTAGTCATAGGAATAAAGAGCATTCTGTCTCTGAAATTCAACTTGCTCAAACTAAAATAATATAATGGTCACAGCTCATTGAACTCTTGGAATCCATCCAGACACACTCTTGAAGTCTCAGTCATATTACCTGCCTTGTCAAGTGTGCCCCTTGGTTAATATTATCCAAAAGAAGAAGCTGTGCATACGCTGTACTGAAGTTTGAAAAGCCAATTCCTAGGCATGTAGCTTTGCTGTTTTAGTGATGTACATGTACATTGCGAAATGGCTCCTTAGTAAGCAAAAAAGTCAAAAAGATAGAAGCTATCATATACATACCCTCTCCCCCCCCCCCCGCCAATCTAGCACTAAAATAAAGACAGTGGTCTGTATATTAAGGCCACCTCTTGCACCATGAAAGTGTGGTCTTACATTGCACTTAATCATAAAGTCACGGTTCTATGGAACACATTTTGGGACCAGAGTACATGGTATCATAAACAAGGTCATTTTAAAATAAAGGATCTGAAAAAGAGGGACCACTGTACTATATTTCGGTATGATACAACATGCTGCTCCAAGAAATTAGTGGCGATTGCAGATATGATTTGCAAGCAAGCTGTTCGTTGATAAACATGCAGAGGTATATGTCTGTGTTTGGCATAGCAGTTTCTACTTTGGTTTCAGGTCTGCCATTGAATGAAGCCGCTAAAAGCACCAGCGTTGCCATAGTAACGACATCACATGGTGGCCATATTGGATTTTTGGAGGGTATGTGGCCTCGTCACCGGTCGTACATGGAAGGCGTACTCGGGGAATATGTGGATGCTGTATTTACATATCAGTCGGAACTCAGGGACGCAGTTACCTTGCAAACAGCAATGAACCAATCAGGTGATCAAAACCAAAGTTAAATAAATCTATATGGAGTATGTTGTCATTAGTGCTATTTTAATTGTCTATTTATACACATACACCTTTTAAAAATGCATATTTGTAATTTGCATAGTGCATAAATTTATTTAGCATCTACTTCTGAGCATTTAGCTTGCTATTTGGGGAAGAACAAACCAATGCAGTATGTTGAGCTAGGTCAGTTGGAAGTTGGTACGGGTACTTACCTGCTTACTGTGGTCCCCATATCATGCATATGGATAATGATTATGAAAACCTGTGTATAACTTAACTGGTATGCGAGGACTAGCCCCTAAGACGCAAATAGCTATGAACAGACTTACTAGTCCAGTAGATATGTAGAATATCAGTCCAAGATGTTCACTTTCGGGAAAAAATACGAAATAGATTTAGCGTGCCCAAAAACCCCGTTTATACAAATTTTCGTGTTTTCTTCCGGAAGAAAATACAAAATGAATTCACCATGCCCCAAAACTCCTTTACACAAATTTTCATGTTTTCTTCCGGAAGTGAACATCTTTTTGACATATCTACTGGACTATACGAACAGGTATTTAATAAAGTGATACTACTTTAAAATGTTCATATCTAATTGTCGGTTATGTACGGTTAATCATGCATACCAAACAAATTTATCCTGTTGGTAAGTCGGTTATTAGCTTCTTGGTGGCTAGTCCTTGCATGACCTGTGAACGTACTGTGGAACCATATTATGTACTGCAATGCTGGAACATTTTTGATGCATTTTAAGTAAACTTATGAAAGCGTGTTTCAGTAGTGTATGTTGACAGTAAAAAGAGAAAAAGAGATTAAGTGTGTACCTTTACTCTATAAAAAATTATTACAGAGAGCTGGAATCATTGCATGGTTTGGCAACAAGTATAGTTCCACTTGCAGTTGAATATTAATTATGCACTGTTTTAATATAATTATTACATATATGTGTATTAATTTAATTATTATCTGTCCTATTTGTCTGACATCATCCCGGCAACTATTTCACCTAAATATAATACAGGTACATATAATTAAAGCATGATAAGAGAAAGTCCCTCAAAATTGTGTGGACTGCTCTAAAGTCTGTATTACCAGTTCTTTATCTAAACTACATGTACAAAGCTTTTCTGTGATGTGTAAAGTAATTTTTAGTCATTTCTGCATTCTAATTTATTTTGTGAGTTCACACAATGTGTTATATCTAGTTGACATTCCGCATGACATTTATGCAGTACAGAGTCTTCACGTTTTTACTGCTAACAAGTACTGCAGTACATGTACACAGAAACAAGGCCAAACGTCAGTGGTGCTCTCCGTCATTTACTTTCTTTATTGAATGATGTTGTAATTGCTTTGATTCATTGTTAATTATTTACTGCGTCTGTCACACAGCATTTGTATTGGACTGAGCCTGGGGGCTTTAATGGGTTTTGTACACTTTTGTTGACATTTATTTATGGTTACTGTCTCCTCCCCCCTCTGATGTGGACACTCAGTCTGTAACCATGGTAGCCTGCCATTTGTGCAGGGTCAGTGCTATTTTGTGGGGGGTATCGATAGCCTTGAACCTGCAGAAACAGCAGGAACCCATGAGTACTCCTTCTGTTACAAAATGGTTAAGCAATTCTGACCTTACTAGAGAGGCGTCCTTTGGTGATCAAGAGCTAACAATCACATGCATTCACAATACTTGAATTTGTGTCCTTTCTAGAGGATGTTCTCTCTAGTGTCCGTTAAGGTGGTATCTTTTGATTCTGCTTAATCATGTTAACTGCAATGCACGTTGTTAAAGGATGAGTGAAATTCGATCGTGATGATGAGTGGCCCAGAAAACAAACAACAACAATAAAAAAAAATGATGATGTGATTTCTGATATTGCATGATGCACCAATGTGTACAGGTAGCATATATTTTGATTGTGTTCAATGTTGAAACTTTCTTAAAGAAAGTACATCAAAATATATGCTGCCAGTACACATTAATATACGATTTATAATTGCAAAGTGCACCCAATAAATGCATTACAACTTGGCATTGTAGTTGAACAAATATTATGTTTGTTGGTGCTATGTTTTAATTTTGACAATAGGAAATCAGGTGTGGGCAGTCAGTTATTGTCAGAGAATGGTTGCTTACATGTAACCAGAAATAAATGGTGTAGAACCATGCAGGCTAAAGGGATTAAATGTAAAAAGGTATTTTGCAGATTTATCAGAATGCCGAGAAAATAGTACATAAGTGCGTGTAATACATGTATGTCATTTGTTTACTGGCTAGTACTTGTCTTTCGAATACTTTATATACAAATACAAATTAGACATTTCTGTAGCGCCAATTCAACAGTGAGTTATCATTGTCGCTTGCACACAACAGTCATAGATTAGATTTGCTTCTGCAATATTTTATATACTGGTAGTTCATTTTGTCAAAGGCGTATGTACCTTTGATATAGTTACAAACTTGTGTCCCATTCAGATTGTATAATGCTGCAATTTTTAATGGGCATTTGATGTGGAGAATACCTTTCTTACATGCATATCCTGACATATATTATCGCTGCTGGTAGACCATAATTCTTGTGGTAATTACTAAATAATATGTAGTTCTTATATAGTGCTTTTCCTTGCTGAAGCTAAGTATTTCACATATTACATGTAGCGGTTTTATAACCCCCGTCAGACCTCTTTTCTCCATAATCTGCTCAATTCCCTGAGTAATATACAGCTGGATACAAGATTTTTGGTGCTACGGGTAATTCCAGTACAGTTGCCAACCCCTTCTATGCAGGCATGTACTCATTTACAGCCAATTGAACTGAAGCATCACTATCGTCACCCATGTGTGGGAATGGTTTGGATGAACCACCTGTGTGCGTTAAATCATGTTTTATACTTTCATAATAATTTACTACCTTGACAATCAGTGTTGATGCAGTCGTTTCATTGCTTCATGCAAATAAATTACAGATGATTGAAACTGAAATGTGGCACATTCTTGTATCTGGGTTGGCACTAGACTACAAAATACTTTAGCAAAATGGCTAAAGAAGCCTTTTTCTTTAGCCAAATGCACATAACATTAGCCAACCTTCTTAGCCAAACCCTTTAACTTGCTTATTTACTACTAGAAATTGAAAATGTAAACTATACCTACTAGGCAGATAGACTTTTGTTGTATGAGAAATTACCAGGTTACAACTTTTTTCGAACTTCAGCCCTCAGAGGGTTGAGTAAATGGTCTTAGCAGTTTTGGCCAAGCATATGAGATTTACTTCAGCCAAATGAGGGTGGCTTTTAGCCTATAGCTAATGGCTAAGGCCTGATGCTAACCCAGTATATACATCTGCTTTAAGCATTGGTGACATTGAGTTAACATTTAGTCAGAAAATTGCAAATTGCAAAATAAAAGAAATGCCAGTTGTTGTGCAAAATGTGAACATCTAAAAAGTTCCAAACTATTAAATTTTGATTTCTTCTTTCCATGAAATGCCTGCATTGTTCGAATCATTTAAAGTTTCAAGTTTGCTCATCTTTGATATATGAATGTGTGTTGGATATGACAGAACACTGAAGAACTTTTTAAGAACATTTATTCATATGAAGAAAAGACATGGATTTTCTTTTCGCTCCATATATCATGTGTATATATCTTGGTAAAAACAAGATGTGTAAGTTGAGGGCATATAATCTACCAATCACAGAGTTTATTGTATAGTTTGAGACAAACATACTTTGCACTGAATGTTTATTTTCCTTGACCTCGAGCTATAAAAACCATAACTTTTAAGGGACTCTTTTCATTTGTAACTAAAGAGAACCTGTGCCGACAATATATGGGTTTGTCTCATAAAGCTGCGTTGTCAGAAAGGTTTTGGTATTTATTTTGATCTTGTACAAATTGCCACCATCTCCAGCTTATGCAAGGAGATTGTATAATATTACAAGATACAATTTCTTTGAGCTTGGACTATTATACTAGATGTACAGCGGTCCTTCTATTTTAAGACCACACATGGGACCATGAAAATATGGTCTTCTACTGCAGGTGTGCTTAAAACAAAGGTCCAATTAATTGTTCCAAAAATTGCACTTTGGGACCAAAATAGGTGATCATATAAAGGTGGTCTTAAAACAAAAAGGTTGCAAAATAGAGGGTCCACTGTAGTTACAAAAGAGTCCGCAGTTCAAGGTCAACGAAATGTATTTCCAGGTAAATATCTTCTATATTGTACATGAATTGATAGTTACAACACCTGCCAAGTAATGCCATGCAGATTTACCCATCTGTTATTATCACAACCATAGTAGCAAAGGCACAGTGTTAGGTACATGTACATGTATATCTATCCTGACATAACATGGTAAATTCTAATTTATTCTAACTTCCTACATGGAAGCTTTTCCCTGTTAATACAGCAGTACCAGCTAGCAAATGCACGGTGAAACATTTGGGTGAGCAGTGTTAAACAACGTCTGACATGCATGTACCTGTGTGAGCTAGTTTTAAAAGGTAAAACTGACAATCTCTGTACTGTCACAGTGTCAAACTAAGCACCCTGTCAAGGACTTATGCCAAAAAATGGAACCCTAAAATTCCTGAAATCCTGCTGGGAAATCTTAGCAAGGAATGATGTGTGGCCATAGTACTATCTACCAAAATACGGCATGCACAGTGTAGCATTTGGGTGAGCAGTGTTAATCAATGTGTGATGTACAGTTTACATGTACATATCTGCATGAGCAAGTGTGCATGATCTTCGTACTATCGCGGTGTCAAGAGCTCTCTTAAGAACCTAGCTATGCCAAAACAGGACCTGAAAATTCCTGAAATGCTGCTGGGACATGTTAGCCATGATGTGTGGCCACCTTGGCTTTCTACATGTATGTTTCTTTTTTTATGTAACATGCAATATTTGCAACGTTCTTGACCATGTCGGTTGTTTCTTAGCTGAAGAGACAAACGAAGATGTCATTGTGCTGTACTACGAGATTCTTGATCCTAAAGAAACGGAGCAGCAATATAAAAAAAGTTTGCTGAAGCAATAAACAGCTCACATTCAGGTAAATACATTGTATATTGACAGATATTACCGTTTGAAACTGGGAGATCGAAAAAAACATTTGTTTGAAACCAGTCAAGATTGAACAGATTGACATGTATGATGCAGCATGTGATGTTAACCTTGAACAAGCAGATACACCCTTGTTTTACATTGTTATTGCTATAAATCTTTCTCTGAAACACTGGTATAATGATTTCTCCATTTTAAGACCACCCGTTCAGCCAAAACTTTGAGCTCTGCATTTGAAGGTTGTCTTAAAATGGAGGGATATTTATACACAGTAGTATCACTGATGGACAGATATACAATTGAGGGAAGTCTTAGAAGGGAGGGGTCTTAAATTGTAGGGACAACTCTACTGACCAAGCTGTGTGTTGATTTCTTGTGGCATTGTTTTAAAGTGATTACTTTATGAATGTGTGGACTTGCACATGTTTACATTTGCTGTAAAGTGTCGTTATTTTGTCATGCCATTGAACACTGCATGCTGCCAAAGCAGCAGGTTTAACGTTTTGCATCATATCGCGACAGGGATGAACATAATATTGTGATGAATATGTTCACAATTTGCTGATGATGGATGTAACAGTAAATTGTATTAACAGTAAGCATTCCTTGTGTCATGTGCACATGTACCCCAGAAACTTTAAACACTTGATGTTTCGCAAACCATAAACATGTACCGGTCCATTCAACCCACCACTCACCCACCCCTGTCAAAATATGAAAAAAATTATACTGTATACTCGCAATGCCTGGTATACCAGTATTTAATATCTGAGTTAAAACGAAAATCAAAATGGTAGAGCTACATGTATTACACATACCGGTACAATGTACATGTACATGTACGCAAGTACCACGTACATGGTAATAGTTTTACTATTCACGACCTTACCGGGCGACTTTAGCAGCTTATGTACTACACAGTATTGCCCATGTGTACATGCAAATTACAGTGAAACCTGTCTTTATGACCACCTGAGAAATAGGGACAACCTGGGAATTAAGGACAACTACTTCAGTCCCTAGGTCTATCGAGTACATAGATTAATGGACAAAAGAAATAAGACCACTTCAAAATTCAGGACAGATTTGGGCAGTCACTTGGGTGTCCCTAATTCCCAGGTTCCACTGTACATTTTTCTTGAGAAATACAGCTGGTTTGTACTCAACATGGTGTCCCTTATTTGTTTGAAATCCCTTTCACTACATCAAATGAAAATATGCACAACACATATTGAGGGTAGTTCAGAAACGGCTGTTGCAGAAGTAAATTTGAGTTCATAAAACATGTGACATATAGTAATAACCCCATATGACTGTTTATACGCACATGTATACATTTGTACATTTACCCACTGGGGAAGATTTATATTGATAGCAAACCCACTGGAAGCCTGTAGTATCACATATCACCTTTGGAAACCTTTTCATGCTTTTGCCGTGACCAGCAGTAGAATAGATCTTATGTGTCACATATACATGTATAAATCTACAATGTCTGAAGGAGCAGTATATATACAATATATTTTATTTTTTTTATACAATATTTTTTTTTAAAAAATGCCGACCTCAGTGTTTAACCAAGTAGATACAGGAGAAATATCAGGTAGAGTTAAATACCTGGGACAAAGACAACTTTAATGTGGTTCCAAATGTGATTTTCTTTGAAAGGGTACGCTGTGTTTAAGGCACTTAAAATGGAACCACCCAACTTAATTTGCATCACCATAGGGAACTGGCAAAAAAAAGTATCTTTTAAAACTGGGAATGGCTGTGATGCATACTCGTAACCGGTTAGGACATACGTAGTATGTACACGAACATGTAGCACTGGAGAGCAACCTAAATTCTTGGCAGTCGGTGTCATGTTATAAACCCGATCTTGTGTATATTTTTTTCCTATAAATAATGAAAAAAATTCACGCAGGTGTCACAGAAAGATAGCTCATAACTTACATGTTACATACATTGTATGTACTTTACTAGCATATACATATATATCACAAAAAAATTCAGTCTGATTATCACAGCAACGAATGTAGTTTTAATGATTTATGTACAAAGCCCTTGGTACTGAATTCCACTAAGTGTATCACAGTGATGCGAATACATTTGCAAATATTGTAAATAAAGATGTTTAAAACCATCTTTACTCTTCACAACCATACTTGAGATAGAGTTTGACAGAGAGATGTCCATCATTATAGTCATTTGTTGCAAAGTCGCACTTTACCAACACCACATATAAAGATTTAACAAAAAAGTATGTACAAATGCAAATGAATAATGATATGTAATATGTATGTCACACCAAGCATGCAAATCTACCACCTTTATAAAGCGATAAGAAACTGCCTCAGCATATTGCATGTACATGTACATGTATTTTGCCACACTCACTCCACTCACTCCAGTAAATACATGTATCTCTCTAGTCGTCCATGCTTTACTCTTCTGGGTATTTACATCATGTATATGTATAGCCATAAAATTTGGTTTTCTGAGACAATCATAATCGCCTATCATTTAGCATATGACGTGGCGCCATGTGTATGTTGTCAAAAATTGACCTGCAGTAATCTCGTATTATCTGATGTACACCACTGGCTATATAACCCCGCCTATCCCTGAAAGTTTGCTCGCTTACAAACTGCGTGATTATAATGACTGATGTACATGTCGCTCATATTATGTATCTGCAGTGCATGAGTGGTCCCCGTAATATTAAGACAACCCATTCCGCCAGAAATGTGTGGTCTTGAATCGAAGCTGGTCCTAAAATGGAGGGATATTTATATTGGAAATATAAGGAAAGTCTCAATGATGACTCAAGTTCTAAATAGAAGGACATCTTAAATGGCCGGGGGGGGGGGTATCTTAAATCACAGGGAACACTGTATAATTGTTACGGTGGTCAGTCCGTCCCTTTTAAGGCCCACAACAGTACCTTGTACAAATTCAATTATGTAGAATTTTCCTTTGGAACTGCATATCACAAAATCATAACACCACGCACGCATGATAATACTTGTAGGATCACTCTCGGAGTGATGGCTTCAAAACATCCCTTGATCTAGTCTTATTGCTTCAAACTCTGAATTAATACATGCACACTCAAACTTCCTCTAAAGACTCCCTGTTTATAAAGACCACCCGTGTATAAAGACCATTTTGTTGCAGCCTCTCACCCATGCATTCTCCATTTAATTGGACCTGTATACATAAAGACCACCTGTGTATAAATTAAGACCAGATTTCTTCTTGGTACCGGAGGTGGTTATAAAGGTTTCCTCTGTAGACACCCTTAGAACTTCTACTTCACTGTGCTTGACCAAAGAGTTGATATGAGGTACGTGTTAACGGTTGATGCACATGTATATACGAATGTTACATAAATGTAATAGAAGTACATACACGTACATGTACTCCTGTTACACTGCCAGGTATAACCTTGATGTGAATATGAATATAAATCACTACAAAGTGAGTCATGACAAGCTTTTTCACGTCAGTATGTAACAGTGGAACCTGCCTTGACAGACCAACCATTGTGACAGATCTACAATATACATACCAGTACACGTAGTTATTAATATACATGTATCTCTTTTGCATGTGTTTTGAAACAATTCTTTTTCACAGATGGTCAACGTTCACCAAACGTTAAAGTCTGATGCCAGAATCCACATGCATGCACATAGTTGATCAGAATACAGTGACATGCTGCCATAGGAATACCCCAGAAATAAGACCACCCAGAAATAAGACCACCCCAGAAATAAGACCACCCAGAAATAAGACCACCCAGAAATAAGACCACCCCAGAAATAAGACCACCCAGAAATAAGACCACCCAGAAATAAGACCACCCCAGACATAAGACCACCCAGAAATAAGACCACCCAGAAATAAGACCACCCCAGACATAAGACCACC
>JAAUYG010135962.1_pt1 | contig 12265 bp, 6 predicted proteins | sample 7278091 | NCBI WGS metagenome assembly JAAUYG01 (sample SAMN14350201, study PRJNA611818) | marine sediment metagenome | isolation source: surface marine sediment (0.6m) | place: French Polynesia: Moorea | collected 2018-08
ATTAAGTTAGATCATAATAAGAGAGGGCAGAGGAGAACAGGGCAGACTGTCAGGTTGAACCAGGTCCATCTTGATGAACATACACTACAAGTAGCGTTGCCTAGCCTTAATCATGTTTATGCATGTTATGTGGTCCTCCTTTTTTGAAGGTGTTCCCATACGTTGCTAGATATAAACCCGTGGTGGATTGTTGACCTGGGCAGAGACAGACTCATCCAAGGTGCAAGGATGATAAACAGATACGATTGTTGTGGTAAGTCTGTTTCAATAGTTTTTGCATCAACTCTCTCATTGGATTGTCGTGGTAATGGATGAATGTTGAATCACTAGGAACAGTTTATAACGTGTATTTATAGTCAGGAAATAATTGGATAGGGAATTAGCATAGTGTCTTCTGGAAGTCCAGTTCACTGAATCAGTCATACATACAGTTGCAGACATACATTGGTGATTCATTAGAGTGACTGGGAGTTCCCAAGACAATATTTATTGACTCCCTGTCTGACAACCAATTATATCTATGTATCCAGCTGTTCCATAGGGTAACCAAACATATTAAGGGTCTAGGTTTCTACTTCACCCTGTTAGCCAGAAGTCTTTGGGATGAAGAGCAGCTGATGGTCAGCAATGGTACCGTTTTGTGTCACTCTGACAGCATCCAAACATAGATTTTGTTTAATTCACTACCAGTGTATCATCCGAGAGATTACCTTCCTCTGTTCTCTGGTACTAATACACTCAGTACTGGGCTGACCCTTTTCGAATCTGTTGAATGCACCTATTTAATGTACTCATTCTATACAAACTACTACAAATAACTGCAAGCACAAATGATGTTCTGGCCTGTAACATACATACATATTGCATCCAATAAAATATTAATTCCAATATATAAACTGGCAATATTAATTATAATATATCAAGCGTAAAAATACATTAAATTGTCATTGATGACAATATACCCTTCCATCGTTTGCCAATTATAAAACATGGAATGGCTTTCCCCAAACCATGATGCCAGTGTTCTTAAGCCACACAAGACATGACACATGCCTTTTATATTATTTCTTTCCAGCACACCGTTTGGAACATTTTGAGCTCCGGGTTGCTACCGATGCCCAGTATGACCGGGAGGATAAACCTGTGATCCCAAACTTCACCCACTGTCTAACATTCCACGATCGGTTTCCTCGTGGCCAGCTCCGAACCTTTCTATGTGAGCAGCCTGTGGTAGGCCGTTACTTCATGGTCACCATACCTGCCCAGCAATATCTGACCTTGTGTGAAGTGGAGGTATTCGGGGAAAGAGGTGCGACTATTCTATACAGATATAATTGCATTGCACACTGTTGATCTGTGATACATTTATATGAACAGTATATATATAAATGATGCATTTGTATGAACAGTATAATATCATTTATATGAAGTATAACACGATACTTTTCTGTGATATACATATTGAGTGAAAGATGTTCAGCAAAAGTTATAACAGTAACTTCTTTTAAACCATGGCCTCCATGGGGTCAAATACAGTTGTTTTGTGCCTTTGTGTTTCAGTCCAATGTATGGCCTACGGGAGAAGGCACACCGACCCAGTATTCAAAGATTCTATGATAATATTTCAATCACTGAAAAATATATTGCGATAGTATAGAACAAGATTCTTCCACGTGCTTCTAGATGTTATGTGGGTTTGTGTTCACCGACACGACCTTTCCACTTATTTTTTAGTGTGACGATGCCTAACAGCCCCCACTTACTAAGGTCATTCCAGACATGCATGTCATTGACTCATGTAGTAGTGTGAAATTTTATTCCATGTAGATGTCTTCAATGTGGTTATGCATCGACCCCCATCTTCACTTGAAATGTCGTCAGTCCAGCCCGTTGCCTGCCAGTCTCATCTGGATGTCGCTGAAGGCAGTTTTGTTCACAGTCTGCTGTGTCCTGCTGATGTTGAAGTATCACAACTGAAAGCTACATTCCCCCAAACTGGACCACTCTCTCTATGCACCTTCACTGCATATGGGGGATATTCAGGCATGTGAATTGTGTCTCACGATGGAGCTGTTTAGTTAAAAGTGTACATGAACAGCAAATGAATAGTAGGAATAAATAATACCTCCATCACGCCGTATCTTTTCGGAGATTATCACCTTTAAATAAACAAACGGGCATTGATGGAGAAGTTTTTAAATCGCCTATTTTTTTTTCTAATGAATATTTACATATTTGCCTCTAATTACACGATCCAAGGGTTTTTGTATAATGATAGAAAGTAATCATTTTTACTCTATTGGCATTCGTATATATATGTTGCATGTTCCTATTTGTTCAATATATCAGCGTTTTTCAGTATCCACTGCGAGACTTGAGGACAATTCTCTGCTCTTGTCGTGTATGGGGAACCTACATACTTCCATACACCTCACCTATTGGAGAGGAGGAAATGATAGCTCTATCACCAATGCTCTTAGTGTACCTCAAAACTGGCTAGTCAATATCCTGGAAGCCTGCGAAAGACAGACAGAGTGTGTTGTACCCAGATCATCCTCTCAAACATCTGCCAATGGACGCGCAGAGCATCAAGTTTCTGTGACGCCCTCTTGCACGAAAATGATACCAGAAAGTATGCTTTTGGTTCAGATATCTCTAAAGTGCATAGAATATGAGAAGTTGTGTTCATTTCTAGGCTGCAATGCAAGTACTCAGTGCTGATATAAAATAAACATTTTGATGATAAAGGGGATAACTGTACTAATGAGGTGCCCTGATGATATAAAACAAAACATTTTGGTGATAAAGGAGATAACTGTACCAATGAGGTGTTCTGATTATATAAAATAAACATTTTGGTGATAAAGGGGATACCTGTACTAATGAGGTGCCCTGATTATATAAAATAAACATTTTAGTGATAAAGGGGATACCTCTACTAATGAGGTGCCCTGATTTTGTTCCACTTACAGAGTAAATGCAGTTTGGGAGCATTGTTGCCCTTGATTGTAGTTCATCATAAGTAACCAGTAAATTGTCTATGGATGAGAAATGATGGCTTGACTGTTTTTGTTTACTGAGTAGTTGATTTCTGGTTCTATTATATTTTTTATCAGTATCCACGACAACCTCGCACACTTAACATGGGGAAGTTAGAATTTATACACATCTTTGTTGTATTTGATAGACTATTGCTCCTCCACCATGGCGGCTCACGGCAGACTGCTCAGTCCCAACTACCCGTTCTATTATGGGAAAGACCATGTGTGCACGTGGGCCATACTGACGGACGCAGTGGCATTTGCAGGGTTGAATATAACACGTTTGAAACTAGCGAATGACGTCCAAGAAATACAGGTGACTTTGACAGCATCTAGTTAAATATACATTACATCTGAACGTACCCATAGTTATTCTATATATTCATAAAGTTCAAAATTTGTAACGTTAAATTTACCCTTGCTTGCGACATTGTCCAGGGGAAATGCGTGGCAACTCACACATACAACTTTTCTCTGTATCTATTTAGGATGGTGGTGATGTTATCAACCAAGGGCGGTGTAGTGACATGCTGCATGTATCGTACCAAGAGCCGGATGACCCTAAGACGTGGCTGGAAGTGCGGGCTCCAGCTTTCTTTCTTTCCAACACCAGATACCTCACTGTGTCCCTGCGTTCCTGCTCCAGGCGTCTGTTCCAGAGCAGGGAGGAAGAATGGGGCCTGGACTCCTACAGGGAGACGTTTGGTACAGTTTATTTTCTGTGTAGTTCCAGTATGTTAGTAACCAAGAATGAAAGAAAAATAAAGTAAATACCATTTTAATTATTAACGATTGTTAACATTATATAAAATGATTCAATTGAATAATCTTGTCTTTAATATTGGACCAAATGTAAATTTAAATGCAAAGCGTGCTTGAGGATGCTATATGTTATATAGCTCTGATTGATTGTCAAGACAGAGCCTCATGAGGGAGATGTCTGTTCTTAGTCCATTATATGATTTTTTTCGGAAACTGAACATTTCAAATGTCTTCTTTGAAACTGTCAGGCGAATGCCATCACGCAAATTTCCAGATACTCCGGAGAACATCATCTTTATACAGAATTTCTTTTTTTCTACTTAAAAGTTTTAAAGCAGGTTTGATTGGTAACATATACAAAAAGGGATAAAGGTTCCCGCTCACGACCAGATTTGAACTCACAACCTTATTGTTAGGCGACCATTGAGCCCCGTAGTTGGATAGTTTAAAGGTACTTGGCTGGGCTGAAGGTTTGCTTTTATCTACATTTTACCACTTATGCCCCTCTTATTCCGTATGCATATGGATCGGTTTCCGACAGAGCCAACTATGGGTTTTATGGTGTAGTGATTGGGTTTTATGGTGTAGTGATTGGGTTTTATGGTGTAGTGATTGGCACTGGCTTTTAACCTTTAAGCTGCAAACTTTAATACCACAGGCAGATAAAAATGTTAATTTTTTCCTTCTTTTGTGATAATGAATATTCATTTGCTGTGTAGAGTTATATGTATATATTGTTAGCTGTGTTTGACTCTGTAAAGCACAGCTAATAGAAAGATGCTTTGTAGATTCGGTACTTGAACACACTCATACAATGGAACAAATTATACTGTTCTGCATTTTTGAGCCAGCCGTGTTTTACCACCCCCAATGGTCCATGTACAGTGTGACCAAACACCAGTTTAAATGGGCTGAATCCTAGAGATTCCTATACAACCTCTCTAGTACCAAACAATATCAAGTGGATTCCTTCATCCCAGTCCTTCTGATTACCAAATCCACGAGAGTTTTGACATTGTATGACCATTTTTCTTACAATGATGAACCTAGTAAACCTTGACTCTGATTTTCCACTGTTAGAATTGTCACTGGTAACTTTTGAGATGACCCTTTTACGTCACCACTAGGTTTGTCCTGGGGTTTACCACTATTTTGACTTGGCGACTGCTTCTTGACAGGAGAGGGCTTGTGGCTGAAATCACTTTTCTCATGTTTCTTGTGCGTCAATGCATAATCGACGGCGAGCACTGCTGCCGTTTATAGGTCTACAACCTTCTGTTCATTCAAATTAAGTTTTACATCAGCATTCACTTTTGTTTAAACTCTACACCGATAGCATAAATTGTTCCCTCATTAACACGTTTTCCTCTTACCAAAATTGGAGTGCTTAACCTAGCAACGCATTTTCCGCCAAACGTCGGCCATCAAATTCTCCTACAACACCAATGAAGCACCAGCTTATCCTATTTGCTTGCATGAAAGGAGATTGTTCACATACAATGTCTGTACTCTGAAACAAATAAGAGCTTACATAATAACTGTGTTATTATATACCTGAAAAAGTTCCCTATACTTTAGTACTGAAACGATCGTGCAATAAGTTTCTAGATTTAACGTTGACCTTTGTTTATTGCACTCTGACCCCGACCCAGATTCTCAGCCAATAGCAAAGGTGCATACCTAAAACGATGTGCAAATATGGTACTCTGGGCTAATATTGTCAACGCTAAAATAGCAGATGTTATTGCCCTCCAAAGTTCAATAATTTATGCGAACACAAAGTCCATTTTGTAACGCAGGGAATATATTTTGTAATTTTGAGGAATACATGTGGCGGATGCATTTTGTAATCTATATATCTATAAATTTTGTTCATTGTGAAACGTTGATTATTTTCTTGTGAAGAGCACTCCTGAAAGTTTTACAGGGAACCGTTGCATGAATCATGCATAATTCATGAATCATGGAACATTTTAAAGAAACCTTCCTAGACCTTGTATCGCTGGACGTGTGATGTAGTATTTTTCCTTCACTTTTCAAATTTTTCAACCTTTTCAATTTTTCAATGGCATATATATATAACAAAACGTTTCAGATAAGTATTTTTCTTTCACGTTTTCAAATTTTTCAATGTCATATATATAACAAGACGTTTGAGATAAGTTCTCCAAACACTTGGGGCAAATAGAGTTGTAGAAATACGCCGATACCCCTGGGCTGGAGAAAAATCATCTATAACAAAGTTTATGTAGAATATTTCAAGATGTCAAAAATATTAACATTGCAAGCAAACATTTGATTGAATTTGATTCAGCCGCTTCAACCTGTCTGTTGAGCGGACTTTTAGTCAAGCAGAGCGTCACTTTCCCTTTGCCTTTTGTCTTCTTATGACTCACAATCTATACGTCATGAAAATCTAATGTGAACTGTTCATACTTTTTTATGTCAGATTGCCCGGGTTGCAATGTACAAAATATGGATCCTACGGCATACTGTGCTTCTTCGTGTGGCTATATTTTAACACCCAGCTATCCGCTGAACTATGATAATAATTTAAGATCAGCTTGGACCATTACAGTACAGCAACGAAAATATATTGACCTTCGCATGTTGGATTTCGACATCTACACCCATCCTCTGCAAACGTGTGAATCTGATTATTTGCGGATAACCGATTTTAGTCTGCTTCACACACCACTGGATTCAATACGGTAGGGTTTCATTAGGACTCTCATATATATAAAGTTAGTAGCATATCAAGAGATAACTTTATAAGGAACTTTATAAGGAAATCTGAAGGTGCTTCACATCAATTAAAACATAAACAAAAATAAAAAATAATTATTTGCTGGCATAATCAGAATAACGTGACATGAACGTCACAGAATTTGCACAGTCGCTGTAGGCATTAGGGAAAGAGTAACAGGTTCGTGTTATACTGGCTATAACGTTACTAGTGCGCTTTCCTTTTATTTCCTAGCTACTGTAACTCACACAGGCCTCCGTCTGTTATCCGGTCAAGCTGGAATCAGTTAAGCCTTGAATTGGTGACAGATCGGAAGCAAGACAACGCTAAAGGATTTATGGCAAAGTATGAAGAGAATGAATATGACCTTCCAGACGATTTCCCTGACATTACAGTTTCAGAAGGTAAGAAAAGGACACATGCAAAGTAGAATACCGTATAATTCGTTCGTTCTACAACCATACTTTTCATAAGGCGCAACCGTTACTGTTTTGACCTTTGTGACATAAACAAACTTCTGAGATAGTGGCTGGTGGGGCAATAATATCGTGGCACATTGAACCTGTAGTGTTTATCTTACAGTCTAACACTCTTGAATGCATTTTGCAATGAACTGCAGTAGTGGGAATGGATATTTTTAGAGGGTCGTTCTCTTTGTAAAACAAACTCAAAGGCACTTGAATAAAGAAAAATGGCAGGAAAAATTTTTAGGTTATTTTTTTGAAAAATGCAAAGGTTTGATGCAATCGTAGATTCGTGTATTCAAAGCGACTTTGTTCCGTTCATTTGGTGCAGCAAATTGAATTGTCGTTTCTGTACATGGGCATTGGCCGAACAGTAATAGGTTCAGTTTCAGACCACGTGTGGATAAAACGTATAAAACAGTCTTGTGTGTTTTCATTTGTCACCTTACAGGCCACATTCTGGTTGGCCCACTATAGCTTTAAAATGACCACAACCAAACGGTGTCATTTTCCTCTTAGGATGTCCCTCTGATGAGTTCCATGCCTTTGGGGGATCCTGCTACCAGCTGCTGACGTCAGACGATCCTCTGACGTGGACAGCAGCTGAGTCTCAGTGTCAACAAAGGGGAGCTCATCTTGTCAGTATAGGCAGCAAGACAGAGATGGTGTTCCTGCATTACATGCTCACTACACAATGGCTAGCCAATCAGACCCTTACATTTATAGGTAAGACGTTAACATTTAATAACATTTAATAATTGTTTATCAAGGAAGGGAAGCCGAGGAGATGTGCATATGTACCGGAAGTTGTATCTGAGAACCGACAAGGGTATGAACTCGCATAAATTGCCTTTCCGTGGTGGGTAATTCGACGAATGGATTGGTTTATGCACTCTCATTGGGGCGACTAAGTAGGTAATCTCGTTCGTTGGGATAACTAGCAGGAGACCAAAACAGGCTTTATGCAAAGCAAATTGTATAATTTCAATATAAAATATCATGACATAAATGTGTGAGTGACAACTAAGAATAAAATAGATTGTTAGTAGCTATCCCAGTAAAGGCGAGAGGAAAAGCGGCTCGCCTCGAAGGGACACCATCATCTGAAGGCACGCTGATTGGAATTTCACACAAATGTAAAGAGAATACACAGAGATGTAGGAAAACCTAAGCATAAATATACAAATTGCAATAGATATCCCAGCAATTGAAGGTGGTTGGAAACTGGCCTCGGCAAAATTATTTACTAAAAAATTATATTTTTATAAGAAAGTTTAGTTTCTTAACTAACATGATAGTATTGTATAGTGAAATTATTACAATACACCGCACGTACACAAATACAAAAAGTTAAAGATAATTATTTTGAAATGTTTTAGATGTTTTGTGTTGTTTCATGAATTGACCTTAATTTTAGTATTTAAATCCAGATATTGACAAATATCCTTAACTTTTTGTGTAGTGTATATTGCTTGCACATTAATGTATATACATAATGAAGTGATAAATACATGATGAAGCATACATCTAAATGAATGCATGAGGTGATCGATGTTTGTAACAAGTCCGGTGTGTGTGTATTACATGTAGGGCTTAATGACCGGGACCTGGAAGGTGTATGGCGCTGGTCAGATGGCTCTTCTCTGACTTACACCAGCTGGTCTCGACAAGACATATACGGTCAACAAAGACAGCAGCCGGATGGGAGCAGTGTGGAAGACTGTACGCTAGTTTCACTGAATAACTTGTACTCCATTAACAGCTGGCAAGATGTACCCTGTGCCTTCAATGAAGTCCAACAGTTCATCTGCGAATTATTAGGTTGGTTTGATCCCTTCTGAAATTGAAGATCCTCTCTATTTTTAGTATTAAACAATGGGTTGACAGTGGCTCTGCTTGACTTTGGCAGCAGAGCTACTGTCGTACAGGCAGCGTGACGCAGGCGTCCGTCGTCCGTCTTCAGTCCGTTAGCTCAGATTTCTCAGAAATGGATCCGATTCAGATTTTGTGGAAAGCTACCTAATCCGCCATATCTTCAGACCGTGTTTTTCTTTCTTTTTCAAATGTTTGATTTTCAAATTTTACGATTTTCTTTTCATTTTCGTTAACATGAGACCCTGTGGGACCCAAAATTTCAAAACGCTACTTCTCCTACAGTTTCGGTCCGATTCCAAACCAAACTTGTTTTAAGTTAAGTATTTTGGGCATGGCGGATTATAGAATATTACTCTGTTTTGGCGATCGGCCAAAATTTACAAAAATTATGGCACTTTGGTTTTTTTCCTAACACAAGACCACATGAGCTGGAAATGCTACTTCTCCCAGTTTTCATTGGATCCCATCCTAACTTTATGAGGACATTGCTTTTCTTGGCAATCGGCCAGGTTTTTGCAAAATTTATGGCACTTTGAAATTTTAACATGGGAGGCAATGGGGAAATCCTAAGATGTGGAATATCTCGAATACGGCTGACCGTAGAGGAAACAGACCACAATTTAGAACTCAGGGTCCTAAGGGTACTTTTCATGCCCGATTGCTTGAGTTTTGTTTGGCGTCATTTAGAGCATTTGCGTTTGCTAAATCCATACATACAATTCATACATATCATTCATACAAAGTATCGTAATCAAGGGTTAATATAGGCTGTTACTTTTTTGGGCAATCTACCAAAAATGACCAAAAATTAACACATGACCCATAGGGAACTGGAAACTTGGAAACACTACTTCTACACAGTTTAATAGGATTCCATCCAAACTTTATAAGGGACGTTGGTATGTAGTACTTAAATAACATATTATTCTATCTAAAACTCCCAAAACATTATTGCGTTCTGGGTCTTCAGTTCAAGCAGAGCGTCGATGACCCTGTGCCTTTTGTTGGCCTTCGGACTCTCTGAGCAAGACTTGTACACAAAATTTTCCCGGTTGACTCAGCCATAAATAAAAACCTGGCAGTACACAGAGAAACCTATTTTACATGATCACCAGTGTATGGTAAGCAGGAACGATCAGAACGCATTTGCGGTACGCATAAACAATCCATCGCTGCACTTATGATCTCTATTTCGTTTACGCATAAATCAAAACTTCATTTACGCAGAAATAAATCAACCAATCACAGCTCTCCTTGATTACGCGTAAACATCATTTATGCATAAACGAAATGAACCATTAATCACAGGTCTCATTCACTTACGTATGAACCAGCCAATCACCCCTCTCCTTTGTTTATTCATAGACCAATCTCCCAATCATATCTCTAATTCTTTAAGGAAGTAATTTTATTTCCAAACGGCATATTCATAGGTAGAATTGTTATCATACATCAATAATATACAGAAAAAAGTCCAGGTTGCCAAAACCTGTGACTGTAACTCTACCACCTTCATTAATCAAATTAAGCTATTGTATCATATATACTTTGTACATTTGGCAAATGTCATTGCAGTGTTTAAATCCCAAAATAACAAAATACAGTTGTAGATGTAAATAATATCTTACATACGTCTTCCATCGTCATCTTTATATACAAATGATCAAGTTCTACCTAATACTATCCATGTATTGATATACATTTCTTGAAAAACTAAATGAAACTTATAATACGAAGCACAAGGTAAAAATGTAAGTATGTTGAAAATTTGCCAAGACAGTATGGGGGGGACTTATTATAGCTGCATATAATAGGCCTGAGAATTCCTTATATAAGATTGTAATATAAATAATACAATTAATGAGAAACGTTTAGGTGAACCCCGTAGGATAAAGGTAACATATAAATCCGGAAATGCTGGTTAACGTTAGAAAGAAGAACATTAATGTGTTTGTAGAACTGTAGTAGGCACGTCACAAGAATAATTAGCAATTTTGTCTGTTTGTCCAAAGTCAATGGAGCATTGTCTTCTTGCTTATTTACTATTTTTCCAGCTTATGAGAGCTATGTAAATGCATCTTTAACACAGTTCAATCTAAGAAGATGCCTGTATGAATGGGGAGCTGATAAAAGCTCTGCTAGTCTGCAATGGAGAAATCGACTGTCGCGATGGCTCTGATGAATGGAATTGCACAACGGGTAAGAACTCTTTTACAATTTATAATAATTAAAGAAACTGAACAGGGTGAAGTGAATGCAGAAACATAGGAACTATATATGGTGAAAACTGGGGCTGTTACCTGGGATCATTTGTTTTGTGAAACACATGTAGCTCAAACTATATACGGTGAAAGCTGGGGCTATTACCTGAGATCATTTATTATGTGAAACAAATGTAACTATTTGAAATGATTTCGTATTAAATGCTAGGAGCAGCATTTCATATACACAACTACTTTGCTGAAAGCTTCATATATTTCTTACCACCATTGCTATAACAACTTTTCATACCCAAAGTACATACATTTGTTTCAAGGCGATGGCTGTGGCTCCCTAAGTTTCCAGTGTGACAGCGGTCAGTGTGTCTCACTCAGTGACTACTGTGACTACAAACAGGATTGTCAGGACGGATCAGATGAAAACGGATGTGGTATGTGCAATGTACCAACCCTGTTCTGAAATAGCTGTTTGTGGTATCATATCCAGGAGAAAAAAATATTATGATATAATTCACTCATAATTAAAAGTTTTAGAAATCCAGCATATTGCCAGACTCAGGACTGATGAACATTTACTGATTCAGACAAAAATTTGACGGTGGAATGTCAATTTGCGATACTAGTGCTCTTCTCTCAAATTACATTTCGGAAACAGTTGGTCATAGAGTGAAGCAAATTATAACTTAGGACACGGGCTACTAGTACAGCATACATGGCCTATCTTTGAACTTGCAGTGGCCAATATCACTTGGGGCCTATTCGTTGTATTTATCTCAAGATGTACACGATGTATGTTATTGAACACATATGTAATTGTTTCAGTTGGCATATTTATTTTCTTGTCCAGCTTATCGTAAAGGACTGTGGACTTCTTATATTCTATGCAGAGTCTAGTGATTCCTGACACACAGAATATCCCACTGTGTGATGCTGGTACAGTGGAATATTCTAAATAACGAATTTCTGTTTGAATAGGATAAATCAAGTCTAGAGTCATCCTAGGGAGATAACCATTGGTTTTCAGAGTCATCCTAGGGAGATAACCATTGGTTTCTAAAGTCATCCTAGGGAGATAACCATTGGTTTCTAGAGTCATCCTAGGGAGATAACCATTGGTTTCTAGAGTCATCCTAGGGAGATAACCATTGGTTTCTAGAG
>JAAUYG010170073.1_pt1 | contig 12264 bp, 12 predicted proteins | sample 7278091 | NCBI WGS metagenome assembly JAAUYG01 (sample SAMN14350201, study PRJNA611818) | marine sediment metagenome | isolation source: surface marine sediment (0.6m) | place: French Polynesia: Moorea | collected 2018-08
AAAAAATATAAACAAAAAAAAAAAAAAAACTTTTTCCGTCTGATTTCACCAAAGGCAGAATTTTTTTACACCGATTTAGAATCTGGGTACCGCAACAAAAGCCCGACATCTGCGGCGGACACAAATAACCAGGAAGAACCCGCTTACCTTTTGCTTTTAGTTTCAAAACGGTTGCGTACATAACTGGTAAACCACTGTTTCTTTGTTCCGTACTTCAGCAAGAAACACACAGTTGGCACTGTTATTCGTGTCAACAGTCGCCGCTTTGTCGTCAGCTTTGTACATTCCACTTCTCAGACAGCAGCTGACCTAAAGCCTGACGTTTCGTGTCAAAAGGTTCCTTCGGGAAATGATACGTTCCTGGAAGGAATCAGTGGAGCACTGCAGTTCACTATCCGTTTATTGACGCCAGTCCACTTTCACTGAGGGCCAAAGTTTTGGCAACGGAACGAGATTTGAGCGAACAAAATCCAGATCTTGAATCAATTGACTTTATTGTTCACTGTGACCTGGCACAAACTGAACACAGTCCTTGCATCCTCAATTTCAGAGGTTGGTGGTGCCCGTCTCGAGAGTTTACATTCACCGTTTTATGTTTGTCCAGTGTCGAAATTCCGACATGTACAACACGAGAAACAAAAAGGCCAGGCGCTTATCTCAATGCAACTAAAGCTGCCAGTTTGTCAAAGTTATCAGCTATCAGCAAAAGGCGATCAACAGGTCATCATCACAGTTCAAAATGTTGTCCAGTGCTCTGTGCGGACTGCCCAGAGTAAAACTGTTCAATCCAGTGGTTCCACGAACAGTTGCTTACACAATGCCAGAAAATGTCGGATGACGACAATTTGACGCCTGCGACAGAGCACGAGGTGATGATCCTTTGTTTCCTCCTCAGCTTCCGTTTTTGTTTTCTTTTGCTTCCGAACTCGACTTTTCATGCGGTTGAAATGTGCAGGCAGGCACGTACAGACATGACAGTCGTTAATCAACAAAGCTGGTCACTTCCCCCTGTCAGAAGCAAGTCCACATGTACCCCCTTGATCAAGTCAAGCACCTCGTGCGCAAACAAACAACTGCAGAACACTTCTCTCGCTGGGAAAATGTCAGGATCACGCCTGCAGGTCACAAGAGTTCAGGACTCACAAATACTCCGCACTTGGCGCCCAAAGACGCCGAAAATTCCTGGTGCCTCCACTCTCCACAAGAAGACAACCACAAACCTCAATTTACAATTCTTCACAACATTGTCTCTTCATGTTCCAATTTGGCAATCCACAAAACAGTGACACACAAATTGTCAGCATTCCTCCCACGAACAACAACTGGGAAGAAAGTGGGGGCAGCGAGTCGTGTCAGCCAGATTCTGGCAACTGGGTAAGCAAAAGACGACATCTGTCACCGATACCAGATTTTCTTATGTAGTCGGATCCCACACTCCACCCAGCCTACGTTCTGTCAGGCAAGCAATCCAACCAATGCGTGTTGAAACCAGTTACTCTGCCTCCTACCCAGACGAAAAATCTGCCACAAAAACTTGTTCTGTTATCATCTAAAGTTTTTTCCTAATTCCGCAACATGTGGACAAAATAAGCACCGAGTTCGCAGAGTGAAGTGTATTATGTAGGACGTCGATCCCAAGCAATTACTGTCACAATGGAATAGATACACAAAACAGCAAAATTGGTGGCAAAGAGAAAAAAAACACGGTCTGTACCCTGAACACTTTTCACTCATTCGAACTCTCTGTCGGCCTTTTGGGTGTGCCACTGCAGAGCATTTTGCCTTTGTGTTTCCCAACGTTTTCGCCACAGGAAATTGCCCAGCCAGGCAGGCACATGAAAGGTGCAAGCCAACGCCAAAATCAGTTTCGTCTCAAAAGAGAACAGAATGGGGCAAGCAATGGAGGTATCCACAGCCCACGTTTTTTGCTCTGACCAAAGAACGTACCAAACAAGTACGCTTAGTCAGCATAGAGGCCGAGCGCCGTAACCATCCATCACGTAGGGGGGGGGGTCAGCTAGCCAGGGGGGGGTCAGCTAGCCAGGGGGGTCAGCCAGCTGGGGGGGGGGTCCTCCACGACACCGACAACGACAACGACGGCACAGACGTGACTCCATTAGGCCGATTCGACTTACAGTCGCGCTCGGCCTAAAAAACAAAGGCCACTGTCAAATGAAAAGAACATAATACGTCGTAAAATTACGATACTGTTCGTACTTCAGCTTGACCACATTCTGCATGCCCGACAAGGAACCATTCATTTACTATATATCCACCGACTATACTGTTAGCTATTGTGGAACGAATTCATAAATCCACCCAAGATGCGCATAATTATTCCCATTACACATGCAACACATTGAATATCGTATTCTAGTTGACTCATGGCATAACTTGCGTGCAAAAATATGGATGGCAACGTTGGGCTGGGCCCTCAACAACAAAACAGTCATCCATCTCAATTTCAAATGGCAGATATGATGACCGTATTTCTGTTTGAATTCCTCTTTCAAGGGTATCTCAGAATGTGAGCAATCTTGCAGGAAAGACATCCACTTCTTTTTTGCCATCCTGTAAAATGACGAGATACGCCTCAATTGGACCGAAGGCATTTCTGCAAGTTACAAGCATTGCAACATTTCTCCACGAGCTGCAAACACAGATTTATGATTTGGGCATCAAAATATGAAAAAGGCAGGTGATATATCACCGCCTGAAGCTGTCTGCTGACAGAGGGGTCAGCAAACGGGAGTTTCTGGGAAGCGCAAACTGCCCCCCTCCCCTTTTCAGTGTGGTTCAGCAACACATGAAAAACGAAGTTGCGCAGCCAAACAGGAGGAAGCTGCGAACAACAATAAACAAGCGCCGTCCAACGTTCCGATCCACCTGCCGCCACGAGTCCCCAAATTCGGCATTGCTGTCGCAGCCGTTATTTCATTAGATGATCCCGTCTCGTGACAATCTCAGCAGGATGAAGTGACAAGGTTAGGGACCTCTTGTGCCCTCAACTTGTCGATTCATTGACCTCTTTGTATACCTCAAGCCTTTTGAAAAATTCATGACGACAAGAACAGTCGAGGTGTTTGACTGCTGTAAAAAGGCTCTTCTTGATTGTTTCCTTTTTACTTGTTGACGAGATGCCACCAAAGAAAGACCCGTCACACAAACTGACACTGAAAAGCTCTTTCGGCTGAGCACTTGCGGTTCAGCAAAGCAAACTTATTCAAACAGCTGTCGCAAAACAAGAAAAATGCAATGCATATTGTGCACACAAAAAACATTTTGGCACCTATTTCAATTGATATTCATTCACCAGCCTAAAAGTTACACCAGGAGCTGAAGGCCCATGTAACTTGACCTTTCTAAATGTCATCTGACTGTTTCTTTCATCGTCAAAACCACTAAAATCATGACCAAAAAATTGTACTTTGGGCTGCAACGACATCTGCGCCTAGTCTTCACCATGCAATTGCCTCCCATCACAAGCGGAATTCCCGGGAGTGAAGAAAAGTCCTGCAATTCCTGGGAAACAACGGAACCATCAAAAGTTCATTGCACTGAATCTTCTTATTAAGACTTGGAGGCTTGTTGCAACCAGGAGGTCTCTAGTGGCTTGCTTTCTTCCTATCTGAGACCAACAGGAAATGTCAGCAGTACATATCATCTCAATTATCTTTGCGAATCCCAAGTACCAATTTCTATCCCTTCACATTTTTATCGCTCTCTTCCACAAAAGCTTTTTTCATCTTCTCACGGAATTGCCCACTGACAAACTTATTGGCCGAGAGGCTCCGGAAGTTTTGCGAAGCTCTGAAGTGTGTGTAGCTTTTATTCTGCGAATCAAATGTAACGTCTGCAGTATCATATGCCTGCAGCTGCCCTGCAGGCTTCTTCTGCTTTTCAGGAACTGACGGGGTCAGCCGACAAACACTAATCAGAATAGTGATAGTGATTTGAAGCAGACATGAAAGTTACCAGTGAGGCCTCCTCAAAAAATATTTGATAGACCTTTTGATCTCATATCCTTGCCGTCTGAGGCTGATATAGCATTGCCGCGAATTGCATCAAATCTAACTTGGCAGCTTTCGTCTGTTTCTCTCTCCAGGGAGACTGCCATCGACTTGTCAGCTGACACTTCAGTCAAACAAAGTTAGGTGGCTACAAATTAGGCCCGAGGTAATTAAGAGGCACAGCAAATGCAATCTTTCGCACACGTAAATGGTCTGCGTTCGAGTTGTCAATGTGTTTCAACTCTTGTGACATTTTAACGATCCACCACCACAGAAGCACGAGTACATTTTATACGGCTCCAACATCTGCGCTTGTGTTTTATGAGCAAACATTTGACAAATTGCTGTGCATGTACCTGGGGCCAGAGTCTTACGTACTGTGCGTTTACGACCGTGTATCCACTTCACTTACAGCTCACAGACAATGTCTAATTTCCGGAAAGACGATAGCAGATCAGGCCAGGTTCTGATCCTGCAACGTAATGAATGCCTCAGTCCAAGACTGCTTGCTGACATGTGAACCACCTGTATCTCTCTCCTAATTGCCAGGTCACAGGAACACGGATTGTCCGATTTGTTTCGCAGTCAGAACGCAGAGAACCAGGCGACTGACTCTCTTGTGTTCTGACCTTCCAAGTCTGTGTACAGGTCATTCCACTTCTCTGCCTGTTATTTTCTGGTCTTTTTGCTTGTCAAGTGCACATTTTGTCCCGTCGACAGCAGGTAAACAACAAACTTGTTGGGAACAAAAGACATATTAAACAAACAATTGTAACCTTCTGCAACACTCTTGCAGGGCTGCTTTCTGCGCCCATTTCAAAAAAAAAAACGTCTCAGCCAAAACAGACAGTCACCCGCTGGGTGACATTGAAACAAAAGGAACAGGCGTGAATCCAAGGGATGCTGCTGGGACTATTGGAGTAGCCTCAGGAATGAAATGGCGCCGGGTGCCATCTCAGGCACAGATGAGACGCCCGAGTCCCATTGGAGGGAATGCCTGGGGCTCACCGTACTGGTCACGGATTATTTTTCAGAGCGCATGAAATTTTCTCTTGCTGCTTGAACGTGGCAAAAGATGCGACAATGCGACATGCGAGCAAAAGGCCAGGGGTCTGCACTGCCACCCAGGATGTACAGATACGCCACGTTTGCGTTGGGATCGGTCTCCGTCCACATTGTAATAGAGTTGGGGAACTAAAAAGAAAACTCACGTCCAGAGCAAGGCAAACGTACAAGCCACAAACAATGAAGAACCATCAGTCCCTTTTTCGGTTTTCTGCCTCTCGGGTCAACTCTTACCTGCAAGGCGGGCCAGGCGACGATGCTTCCATATCAAGTTCATGGTGCCTCGCTGGAAGCCACGCACCCTGTCACTGAAGCTGCGCGTCCAACCTCTGAACGAACTGCGACGTCTCTCGAAAATACTCCCCTTCCTCTCGATTTCACTCGATCCACTCCGAGCTCTCTGCGCTGAAGCCATATTCCCTGTGGGTGCAGGCTTCTGTATCACAATTCCTGTCTGTGATTTTTTATCCACGTGAGAAGCATGTGTCGTTGTCAGCTTCTAAATAGCTGCGGCATTGTTCTTTAGCGATCACGAATTTTCCGAAAAAAGGTCGTGGCATTAATTATTCATCACATTTCACTTGCAACTTAATAACCGGCAAATGTGCACCCGCGAACATCACGAATCCGTGTGGTAGAAATACTCCCAACTCCCTGCTGATATATTCAGGAGTCCTTGATATGATTCTCCCGCAGAAAGTCAATTTCCCCTTCTGGACTGGAATGGCAGTCGTCGGGAAGCCAGCACACAATAGCCGCGTGAGCGAACCATTAGACTGCTGACCTGAGCTGAGTCCGCTCTGTTAGCGGCAGATGTTTGTCTTCATTGCGCCGTCTCGTTGTGGTCGGGACCTTGGCTGATGTCGCTGTCCTTGAGCCAGGCCTCTCTCTCTCTGTACGCGCCGCAGGCCGGATACACGTTTTTAATAAATATCTATCGCGCTTATGTCCGCGCTCCTGGGAGCATCCGGAGTGCGCCTTCAAAAATCTGACAACAACATATTTTATGCATCAGGCGGCGTGTAACGCTTTCAGCAGGGTCATCTGCAGGCAAACTAATTGGTCACCTGCAAAGAATAACCCGAGCAAAGTAACCTCGTTTCGACGTCGTGCACTAATGACCCAGCCGCATTAAACACATTAGAGAATTCCTCCTACGTTCCTTCATCTTGAGTGCAATGCAATTGCATTATGCACTTGCGACAACCTGACTCTTGACATCATCGTCTGGCAAATCAATACGCCGCGCAGTTTTCGTGTTTCGTATCCAGATTTTAACAACAAAAACACCAAGTCGCTCCAGCGCTTCTTCCTTGTTTGTGCTTCATCTTCAAATAGAATAGCTTCAGCTGACACACAATCTTTGGCTGATGCCTAGACAAAAAGCAGTCGTGTCATTGGCGTAAATCCCCATTTCCAATGCCCCAGCTGAAAACACCTTGCAGACATCTCATTCACCGGCACGGCTGATGCTAATCTTTTGTCAGCAACGAATCAATGCAGAATTGTATGAATGCACGAGAACGTAGAGCTTCTGCTGTGAATATCTTGCAGCATCTATCATACGTGGTGCAGCCTTGCAAAAACATCTTCTGCGTCTCTTAAAAATTCCCTTGCTTTTTCCATAGTATCCACTTAGCTGTCAACTTTTCTCTCTCCAAGTCGGCAGATCAGTTGTGTACAAGCGGCTGCGAGAACTAACTACCTAGACCTGCAACAACTTCAGAGCCACCAGCAGATTGGATGAGATAAGGTGCTCCTATTCTGTAGCTGCTGCAAAATGATGAAAATGGTCTTTGCATGGGGATATATCTCCTGGGTCCATCTCGCGCTGAGCAGCTGGAATCACCGTTCTAATTGCCTGCAAGCCACCTCACAAATAAGTCGTCTGCGCTAACAAGCAAAACCTTGTTTTCAATTCGTTGCCGTCGTACCAAATACAAGCAGCGATAGACTCAAGTCGTCCCCTCACGCCAGCAGCCAATCCTGTAGAGTTAATGATAAAATGCCTCCAAGCACGTAATCACATCTTTTGTCTTGTGTTCATTTCTGCAGCCCACTGTAAATGTTGCTCTGAGTGCTGGCCTAATCGCATTTCTATCTTTCGCACAAGTGGGTTGTTTTCGTGCTTTGTGCTTTAGTTGTGCGTTCCCTCACCAAACAACTACAACGGCGAAGCTGTTCGAATTGCCAGCTGTACCGGTATTCGAATTATCGAATGTTTCTCCATTCCAACAACTTCCCGTGCAAATGTCTAACTGTGCGCAGAGGTTTAGAATGTCACTGCTTTGCACATACAGCTTTGAGGTCTTTTTTTTTTTTTTTGAAAACTGCTCCTCACTGCCGACTATCTTGCGTGGTCTCTATCAAACTCCTCTCCATATTGGCAGTTGCCTGGATTGTGCTGACAACCTAACAAAAACATAACTGACACACAGCTTCTCAACTTTAAAGGTCAAAGCCCGAACCCCCCATGTTGCGAAACCAATCATTTTCCTCTTGATGAAATGGGAAACAAGATTGCTCTGTAAAAACTGCTGGGGCCTCCTGTTGCTTTCAAGTGTCAAACAAAGGAAAAAGAAATCACTGTCTTGGGTGCTTTCTCCCTGAAGACTGGCAGGGAACATCTTTTCACACGAAGCATCAAACTGGCTTGTGAAAAACCCGTCTGTTTTTGCATTCCTCCTTCCCACATCCTCGGTCAGAGACAATGTTTCGGTGCATTGACCTGTGCCAGCAGAAATAGCTTTTTCAGGGTTCCCACTTTTGCCTGAAAAAATTTCCCTGACTGGAGAAGGTCTTCTCAAATTTCCAGAGGTTTTCCAGACCTGGTGGGAACCCTGCTTTTAGACAATTTTCGCCATGACAACAAGATTAGGGTTGGTGAATGGACACACAAGAAGTGTGGCAGCTTTAACCCGACCAAAAGTACAGACTGGTTTCTGTACATTACTGCTTGAAGGGCAATTGCATCAGGACATCAACTCATGCACATTAGGCAGTGAATGACAAAGTCATTGCTTGATTGGACCGAAAGGGCTTGAAGCACCGGAGAGAGAAAGATTGCATCATTAGTGGCCAGTGCCCACGGGGCGGCAAAAAAGAGACTGCAGAAAGAACCACACCAAAGCGTATCCCCTCGAGTACAGCTTGCAACTGGTGAATGTCCAAAGCAACAAGTGTCCCCATCGTGGTCACTGATCAATCTGTGTTATCAATGCCAATTTGCGCAGGACACATATTTTGGCAAAAAAAAATCCAGCTCCTTGAGGGCTGGATCTGTGTCAATTTGCAGTTGGGAGTCCTCTGTAAGAGAGCTTGACACGACTTCCCATTGTGTATGCAGCTCTAAGACGTCAATCCTCCCCATGGTTCTCATTCCTTGACACACAGCTGCAGCCACCAAGTTCTGCGACAAAACCCTTTGTTGGCAAAGCTACTCCTTCATTACAACTGCGTGTCTGTCACATTTGGAGACGGATGTTTCAATGTGAAACACATTTCACAAATGCCAGCCAGATTTGCAGCACAAGAAAGGTGTTGAATTTAAAATCCGATAGAAACATACAGTACCGTTAATAAAGAGCGTCATTTCTTCTACGACCTTGAAGCGAGGAGGCTGAGACTTTTGCCTTGTTTTTGGCCAAGGACAGCGTCGAGATCTCACTGTTGTATGTACTTTCTCCCCTTCCTCATCCGGATTACAAAGGGTGTGTGTATGGACAGGCGGAACTTTCTTGACCATCCCTCTGCTACACAGGGACGATCTGAAGCGAACTCAAGACGAATGAAATGTCTGTTTTGGCAGTCATCTTCACCCATCCCACAAAGACCAGAACACACCAGAATGTTAGCCGCAGCATACTCCCGTGTTCCTCAAGGAATGGCATGACTCTGGTCAGAGTGAACAGGCGGGTGTGAGGGCTCTCTTAATTCTGCCTCCAAAACTCACTGTGAACACTACCAACAAATGCAAACGGGTCCAAAAATATTCGCCTGTTTTATGTCTTATGCAGCAAAGGACAACTCAATCCATCAACATGACGTATGTTTCATCTACAGCTTTCCTGGGCATGATGTGCACGAAATCCGGCTTGATTATACACACGATCATGACAGTTGTCTTTCGTGAGTTCGCCATTTCATGTGGTCTTGACAGACAAGTTCTCAATGAATTTCTGGGCACAAGCAACATCTGCTTAACTTTCAAATTTGTTTCTTGAACATTTACACATCGTTCAGTGTCACACATTTTTTTTTTGAATCCAGGCGTCTACATTTTCGTGTTCTTTTTTTTTTTCACACAAACACCGAACTGGCCGGCCTGGAATTTCCATTTCCTGGACAACGAACATTTTGGAATGCCAATGAAAGGCCCACGTTACTGCTGTGTCTGCGCTGCAAAATTCAAGCTCTTGGGCATGGGGTCAACGAGGATTCCTTGCTGGTCTGTCTGTAAAGAAGCCCCACACAATGGCAGTAAACGTCAAGCCTGCATGACTTGCAGCACAGCGGTTACACAACAGCTAGAATCCACGGCAATCCGCAACAAATCCACCAACACAATCCCCGGTAAAGCTCGGCAGGGCTGGCAACATCCGTAGTGGAAATTGGTCAGCTTTAATACAGTGTTTTCTCTCCGTCAGCCCCACCGGGAATCGCTTTCCGTCGAGCTGTGCCTGTCAGGCAGGAAAGCGCTCCTGGTGCACTAATCAAGTTTCACTCCCTTTTCTCGTCTTGCGGATGTCACCCTCATCATGTTTCCAATTGGGGGGCACACGTCTGCTCTGTCACGAGAAATGTCAGTCGGTCTTGTTGCTTTCCTCATCAAGCATTTTTATGCGTTGTATTGTCTAATGAAAAAGTGAACACCAAAGATAAAGAAGAAGTTTCTGACTTTAAGGGACCGAAACCATCTGGAGTGATGATGTCTGCTGAGTCAGGCACTTGCAAATCTCAGTCAAGGACAGCCAGCATCACCCAATTTTTGTCCAGAGGCTACACTTTCTAGCCTCAGTCTTGTTTGGTACAAAAAAGCCACAAGGTTTCTGAGCTCGCATCCATTCCTCGTCCAGGTTTCTGCTTTAATTCCAGAAGAAATTCCGATACGCACTGGCGGCTCACGTATCTGGAGGAATTACAGCACTTCACGTCCCGAGCTGTTCTCAGAAATAAACTGATTAATCAATCTCACCACAAACAACAATCTGTTCAGCTTAGCGCTGAGCAATCCAATTCTCTGTTCACAAGTCAGGGGCTCTCTTTTCCTAGATAAACATGTACACGCAAGAAATGTCAGATCAATGGACTCAAAGTTTTCGCGGAATTGACGCCGCGGAATGGGTGCAAATCATTACCCGTCTGCAGCTCAATGCCTAGGACAAAAATGATGGTTCATACATCTCGTGGAACGTCAAAACAAAGGCACAAACAGGAATAAGTGGAATGACGCAAAGATCGTGCTTCTTCTTTCTTGCACAAGTACGTGATAACATTTTCCTTTGGACAGACAAAACGGCAATGAAAAAGTGGCCAAAACATTGGCATGTCCACAACAAGAAATGTGACAGAACCGAACGGGAATGTAGAGTTCTATTGTGTGGATGGATATGGCAAGTTTTAAAGGCACAACGAGCGTGTTCGAGAAATAGCCAAATGTGTTCAATGAGCCAGCATCCATTCCATTGTGCGACTGCCAAAGCGAGCACGCGTCATTCACAGCAGATGAAGATACCGAACAACGCAGAATGCACCAAACGAAATGGAGCTGGTTGAAAGACATCAAAGTCACATTTCTTTTTGAAGCATCCGAGGAAAGCAACAAAGGAATAACGCAAGGTACGGAAAGAGAAGTACTGATTGAGTTTGGAGGGCCTAACCTATTCTTGTCAATAAACCACCGACACCTGGATATCAAGGAGAGAATCACCATCTGGTGAACACCCACAACAGGAACAATTGTTGGCAAGCCTTATTGTCTGACTGTGACCTGCAGAGGTGAATTTCAGTCAAGGCATCTTTCTTTGCTCACTTATTCTCGTCATATCGTTTCATGCAAACAATCCTGCAACCTTGTCGGGAAATGACGAGGTACAGTCAACACTGGGCCGTTTTCACATGTGCCGTTTGCGTGTCACACCCCTTGATTTTCTTTCACTATTGTTTTCGCATCTACGTGACACTCCGAAATTAGAACCACTCTCTGACGAAGTTCACAAAGAATCTGGATCTGGATTCAACACTGCTCAACATGGAAATTCCGGCCTCCGACATTCAAGCACACGAGGGATTCCTGCCGAAAGCAATACACAATTTCCAGGTCCTGTTTTATAATAACTGGATCTGACATCAAAGCGTTTCTCCGGTGCACAACAGACCATGTCACACATGCATCTGAAAAGGTAGCACACTCGATCTAAATCATAGGTCACGCGATGTGAACCAGTAAACCCGGTTTACGAGCCAATCTCTCTTAACGTGGTCTCCATAAAAGCAGAATTACCCCAGGACCCCACAAGTGCCAAATGAAAGGATACCTTGGAATAGAGTTCCGTAGGTACGCGACAAAATCCCAGTCACTGAAACAGCAAACTACGGCCAAATTCGAATTCGTCTGGATGAATTACAACATGCAGGCTTGAAACTCATCTGGCATGATTTCCGCTGGAAAGTGAACTAAGAAAACATCCGCGGAAAGAAAACGAGTCCCGTTGTTCTCGTAAAATCGGTTTTCATCGACTCAGTGCAGTGTGCAAGAGAGGCAGCCCTGTTGACGGTGCCCGCCAGGCATTCGCAGCACACCCAAGCTGTGGATGACATCCATTCTCAACGATAACATCCATTCTCGGTGACAAACACAATGTGACACGAGATTTTCTTTTTGCCAGTTCGTTCCATTTCCTTTCAATGGGAATAACTGTGCTGTGAAAAGTGGGCACACACACATACACTCACACACACACACCTTGGAAACAACGCCAACCCCTTCTACGCCCGTGTGTGCGTGAGATCATCTGGCATGTCATCAAGCACTTACCACAAATGGTGAACAACCAGGACCAAGGAGCACACAATGAAGATCCATTTTAAACTTAAATCCATTCCCTTTCACAACAAGTACGCTTAGTCAGCGTAGAGGCCGAGCGCCCCAAAAATCCATCACGTAGGGGGTGGTGGTGGTGGGGGGGGG
>JAAUYG010262428.1_pt1 | contig 12262 bp, 11 predicted proteins | sample 7278091 | NCBI WGS metagenome assembly JAAUYG01 (sample SAMN14350201, study PRJNA611818) | marine sediment metagenome | isolation source: surface marine sediment (0.6m) | place: French Polynesia: Moorea | collected 2018-08
CCCCCCTCCAAAGTTGCATGTGATGACACAGGCAGCCTTATAGAGTCATGTCTGAGTTGTTGTCATAGAGGACCCCTCTGGCTGGCTGACCCCCCTGGCTGGCTACCCCCCCCCCACATGATGGATGGTTGGGGCGCTCAGCCTCTGCGCTGACTAAGCGTACTTGTTCACTTTTCAACTTGGGTGGTGTGACAAAATGCATTGCATTTCCCTCACCCAGTTGGCAACAATTCATGTGAACAGGTCTTGCAATGGCACTGGCCAATAGTCCTGACAGAACTGAGTTTCTTATCACAGTGTAAGGAGGAGGAGAGGCTTTGGCACGACATGACGAGGTCTTTGAAATGGAGATGTTTGAGTGTGCTGCTGCCGGGAGAAGCTGTGTTTCCATACACGGAACACTGCCACAGCTTCCGCGTTCATAAACTGTCCCTCCTACTCTCCAGCTCAGCTGATGTAAAGCACCGTAACCAAGCTGCACTGTGAGCCGAAGCACGGCTAAACGTCCAGGAGCCACACCGTGAGGACTACATCAAAACACTTTCCTAACTCTGAATGTGAGTGGGTCTGAAAGCGTTGGGTTTGGCTGCAGATTCGTCTGGTGCGAGAGATGTACAGGAAACTTGACCTTGACTGGATTTAGAGAGGAGCTGTAGGAGACTGGAACATGTGGGTGTAGGGATACGAACTGTCGTTGCTTCTTGGTATGTGGCTCGGGGAAAGGCTTACACAGATCTACCAGAAGGAAAACGCGTTCTTGGTGAGTGTTCTTTCTTTCTTCTGGTGAAAGGAAAAGACTTTCCAACGTCTAGCAAAAACCTGTGCCATTCACAACTTTCGATCCGACGACGAACACGGTTTTCCAGTGCCCCTGTGAAACATGTCCTTTTACATGTCACCATGGCAGATGTTTTTACGGGTTTGAAAGACGTCTGGTGTGGTTAAACGTTATCCTCAGGAAATTTTTGACGAGTTTGTGGAGAAATGTTTCATCAACATCTGGCTGTACAATTTCGTTCTCATTGGTGAAACAATGTGGCTTGCGGAAACATCTGAATAGCGAGTCATTTTTGGCAGCAGAGCTGGGTGTGACGGAACAGACACGATACTGCACTTTATCCCACGTTTGAAGTGAACAAGTGCAGGAGAAATGTGAATGTAATCAAAGAGCAAAGCACTTCTTCTGCCAATGCAGCCCGTTTTGGTTTGTAATCTGTCCAGCTGAATTTCTCATTGATTTGTTCCTCAAACCTGGAATGTTGCAATTGCAGCTGTGTGTTTCTCTGAAGAGCTGAGATGCGTTTATTTCGTGGCCATAGCGTATCCAGGGAGTTGTGGTTGGGCACCAGAAATGAGTTCCTCCAACCTTTCACTGTTGTTTTGTTGCTGACGAACAGTCTCCTCATTTTGGGAGAAAGGAGTAGATTTTTGCGTGCGTCACTCAAAAACTTTGACTGTGTGACAAAACTTTCACAAAATGTAGGGAGAATGAAGTAGCTGACTCAATTTGCAGAGACATATTTCTGTGTGATTCTCTTGTCTGCAGTCGTTTAGCAATGGGTTGGCGGATCCACGATTTTGTTCAGGGGCAGGGTGGGGCGAACCTCAAGATCAGAAGTTTGACTGGGGAGAGTCGCTCTAACCTCTCTGACACCAAAACACCTTGTCAAGTCTCATGCTCTTGGTCAGAGTGAGTTTATGAACCCGATGACTGAGAAATGATTACACAGGTACCCTATTAGGGAAGTTTTTTGGGGGGAGAATGTCTTGGCGACCCTGTGAAGAGACACGCACGGCGGTGTGGAGCTGCACCTGCAGGCCGTGAGAACGCAGCAGATGCTGTTGCGGTCTCTGCGTCTCCTCAATTAATTTCCGACTGCAAATTGAAAGCAAAAACTATTGAACGCAAAAACGAAAAAGAAATAGAAAGTTTTGCACTTTTCAGCAGAAAGTGCGCAAAACAGGGAAGGAGAAGAAAAGGAATAAAGAATCCAGATCATCATGTTGTACATCAATGGTCCTCTGTGCCAACTGTCAATCCCTTTTCTGCTTGCATTTTCTGGAACTTTTCTCTTTTCCATTTCTGGGCTTCAAGGGGGTGGGGGGGGGGGGGTCAGGTGCGGAACCTGGGAGTCCACCTCTGTGGATGAGGAGATGCCGCGGGGAAGTTGATATGCGTTGTATCTATGGTGCTGGGAAATGGACAGGACGTGGAGAGCGCAATTTGTATCCCGGAACACGAAGTGCGCGCAGGTTGGATGAACTGATCCCACCAAGCCAAGTTGATGCACCGCAGTCTGGCTGACCGAAGCGCACTGCACTCAGCACTGACAACAACCCATCATCTTGCGCGATCAAAACACTGAAAACACAGACATGTTGTTGATGATGAGAGTGGTTTTGGTGTGGGAATCTTATGGCTGTGAGTATTCTGTTCAGAGGCAGTGCATTGTGGTCATTCAATTCGAGTGACAGGCGCAGGGATGGGTCACCAGCACCCGAACACACACAGCTGAGCAAACAATGGGCCCGAAAGGGGGACAGATATGTTTGAGGTTACAAGGATGGTGAGTCTCCCAGGGCCAGACTTCTGATTTTTTGAGTTTGACTTCGTTAAACAGGAAGGCTCGTTCACAGCAGTTGGATTCCTAGAAGCATCAAAGTTCTGGTCACCCATGATAAAAAGAGGAGGGACACCTTAATTGCGATGATGTGTTTCCACTATATCCAGGCAATGCACCCAGACAGGGCCATGGTTTCACTTGCCCATCTTACACTGTGACCACACGAAATGTGCACTCAAGCTGGTCGGCGAATTGACTTGACAAACGATGAAATTCCTATTTGTTTGACAAAAACTGCTGTCCTTTGCAGGAAAGGTTTCAAGTCGCGCGAATTCAGATGACAAGCTAAAACTCCTAGATATTTCAACATTTTTCAGCTTTTATACAAAAGATGCACCAGGAAATCTTTCATAGGAATGTTTACGCGAGGGTGAACAGGTGTTTGGATGAATCCTCTTTCATCAGGAGGCCTGAAGCCGCAAGAAAAACCAAGTTCAGATCCGCACGAGTTGGTGAGCACCAATTGACATGTGCACACGCAACATCCACTGATGTGATGTAATTCTTGGCGCTTTGCGAAGGAGAGGACCAACGCGGATGTAAATTACGTTGTGCAAAATGAAGTTTGTTTCAAGAGATGGGCAATAAACAATGGCAAAATTATTCCCGGTTTGACCAATTGGAACAAAAAGCGTTGACCGCAGAGCACAGCTCCTGGTGGTTGGGACCACGTCTTCTGCTCCATATCTTTGCTCAGTTCCAGTTCCAAAGTTCGGTCTCATGTCTTGCCTTTTGTTGCCCAGCAGATCATGGTCTTTGCTCCATCTTTGAGACGACAAGGCGCTTGGAATTCAGCAGAAACAACCCATGGTGGGAAAAAACTTGCTTTTGCACGGCAAGGCGATAACTTTTTGTACAACACTGTTTTGACGGTGTACTTGAACTGCAAGTACTCAGCCACTTAACTTCAGTTGTTTGGAAGATTTGTAAGGGCACCAGTAGTAAGTAAATTGTATTATCCTTAATTGAACAGTGGCTGGTTCTTTGGCTCTTTGTTCTGTGAGTTCCAGGACAAGCGATAGTTAAGAGGCACGTTGGAGGTATGTGGGTGGGATGTGTCGAACTGTTTCAGCCTGGCTTTTTTCGGGCGACATACAAGAAACAGACGTTGCACAAATTCGATGTGTGTGTGTGTGTGTGTGTGTGTGTGTGTGTGTGTGTGACTGTGTTATGGATGGCCGCATGGTCTCGACGCTAATAAGCGCCCTTGTTGCCTCGTGGATTGGTGGCATTGAGAACTGCAGGATGAAGAGACACCTCTGTGATTTTGCGACTTGAATTCGCCCTGGTGTCCCTGTAAACTTTTGGTACCATTGGTGGCCACAGGCCGCTTCAACCGATCGGAATAATACCTTCAGAATCGTCATGCAGTTTTCAACAAACATCCGCCAAAAGCGCGAGAGGACAGGGGGGGTTGTGGGTCGAAATTTGGAGTTTAGTTCTCTGGACCCCAACAAGTTGGCAACTTTTATGTCGTGTCATTCATTGATCGAAATCTTGGATCCGCACCTGGACACAAATTGTGCGTTGGTTTGACAATTCTTCGCGCGCGTGTTGTTTCCTTCAGTTTGAATTAAAAGCGGCTGAATTCATGCAGCTGCAAGATGAAACAGTCTGAAGCAGCAGTTGCATTAAACTCTGACATTTCAACAGGTGTAAACATGTCGCAGGAACTGAAGCCTTTTTCAAACAATTCTGTGGCATTTACTGCAAATAATAAATGTCTATGACTCAGGAAGGGGGCCAAAATGTGATGGACACAAAAGTTGTGCAGCCATTCTGTGGTTCTTTACCGGTGCTTTGTGCGTCCGTGTCACGCAGTCGGTCGGTCGTTTTTGTTGGTGATGCCATTGACCTTGTACCAAGGACATAGTGTTTTGGTGGGCTGAGGATTCTTTGCCATGCACAGAAGGCTCTTTTCACACCGGGGCAATGCTCAACGCTAACGCTGATAAATTCTGATTTTAGGAAAAGCTTCCATACGTTTTCTTGCAATGGTTTGTGGCAACCGCAACGCAGAAATCATTATGCCTTGGTGTGAAAAGGCCCTGATCCTGATACAGCTGTACCTCTGCATGAGACCAGCCAAATGCTTCTTTTTACAGTTGTCGTTGACGGTGCGAACGGTTTCCATAAATTTATTTCAGGAGGTGCACTGCTTTCACCTTCTCCACCACACTGTTTCTATCCACTTCAGGTAATGGAGGCAAAACAGTGCTTGACGTAACGCCGAGTATTCCAGTCGGCTTGCTAAGCTTTGCTTAAGTTCATGAGAAATCAGGTTGATTCAGTGTGTTGTACTTTCAGGTAATTTACATGTTTTTGGTAGGGCGTTTTTCATGGTTGGGGGGGGGGGTTCTGATTGTTCCAAAAAATGCTGGAAACAAAAACGGTTCGGAACAATTGCAGTCCCATGCTTTTCATACTCACGAGCAGAGGTGTCTCCTTCAACTCTTTCCGTACAGTTACGAAGAAGACCAGGGAAGAACGAAAATTGCGTTTCTCTTTGTCGGACTGAACTTTGGATGGTTGTTTATGTTGATTATCCAGAGATGTAAATGTGTCCAGGAAAATTGTTTCAGACAGAACAAATGAGGAAGACACACAAGGGCGCCTTTGCGCACGTCTGTTTCTGTCGGTGTGGTTGATCTCTGGCGTGCAATAACCGGAATTTACACAGCACGGCTGAACGACCTGAAAGAGACGTCACTTCCTGGTGGATGGCAGACTTCGTGCGCGCCGATCCAGATGTTTGCTCAGAGGTCCAAGAATCAGATGTCCAACCTTTGAGGACATTTGTTTAAAATGAACTCCGAACCCTCCCCCATACCAAACGCATTTGGCTGAAAACCGCGTGATTTCCTGGGAACACAGCACGTCACAGCTTTGTTGCTTTCCGCGCCACAAAGATCAAGCACCTTTTGTTCAGTGCGTAAACATTCTGTCATTCTTTGCAGGAACGAAAATTGACACTGGTTAGTGTACCCTGGATGGTTGTTGGTTCAGCTTGCTTGACTATCACACACAGACTTCATTTCACGCAACAAGAAGCATTGCGAGACACTGCGTCAGTGCATAGTTTTTCGCACAACTTATGTTCGCCATCTGCTTTGTTTTGAATTACTTTTTGGTACTCAAAATATGAATTTCTGCCCTGCCTTACAAACTCTTGGTCATCAGTCGCCACATAGCATCAATGCTGTGAGCTGCCCTTTATTTCCCAAAGTGGAGACTGCGCTAGTCCACCTTTCGGTGCAACCCTATACTCTGTGTCCCCCATACGAGAAGGTGGCCTGTGATTCAAATTTGTCTTGAGATGCAGTTTTTTGTTCAGTTTGATTCCAGTTTCTGGCTCGTCATTTGTGTTTGAGTGTGTGTGTGCGTGGTGTGTGGTGTGTGGTGGAGAGAGAGAGACTCTGTATGTGTGTGTTGCTGGGTTTGCTGCTGACAACATTCCCTCCACTCATGCTTCTCTCTTGTGCTGAAAGACTAGATCACCGCACGTGCCGTGGACAGGACACTGACTCCCATGCAGGAAGTACAAGATAGCGAGAGACATTACATCTGGTGAAACGCAACTCCTTCCTGGCCACTGTGTCTCTCGGGGATCGTCATCTGTCAGAAACATGACACCAATGCAGGAAACGACTCGTTCGCACCGGTACTGGCAACAGACAATCTTCTTCCGTGGCTAATTTGGTTCTCTTGTCGCATCACAAAACGTTGAGCCTCAGAAGATGGACTTTCGTCTGATGAATTAGTTAGCCCGTTTCCTGAGGACATGGACGACATTTTGTGACTCACAACCTTGTGTGGAGTGACAGTGGTTTACACCTGAAAGGTCGGGCACTTTTCAGGAAACATGTCGAGGAAGAGGCTCCTCTGGGATGGAAACACATGTTGCCCCCTGAAGGGTTGAATTTCATACTGAGGCCTTGGCTCCCCCTGGACTTTGGTAGGGTGTGGGTGAAAGCCCCTTGACACTTTGTTATGATTACCCTTGTAGTTCCATGCAGTGTAAGTCCGTTGTGCAAGTGCATCAAGATCAGCACCGAAATGAGTGTCCGCCTTCATCTTTGTTACGACGAAACGACGTGGTGCTTTTTGCGGCGGTTTTCTTTCAATAACTGTCTGTTTCTTCAAAAATCTTTGTTTGTGAAAAGACCCTCAAAAATCTATGTTTGTGAAAAGACCCATTGTGTGGACCAAACAAGCGACAGTGGTGTTTCCCTTTTTGGTTCAGCGTACTAAACAGCTGTGGTGCCATTTCTTGCTCATTAAACACTTGCGGAATCTTGTTACTGAGATGACGTGGAAAAACAGGTCAAGCTGGAAGATCAAAGCGAAGAGCGACTGTCCTGAAGCAGCTCCTGAAGCTCCTGCAGCGGGAATAATGTGTGTGATAGGGGGGAAGGAGTCCTTGTTCCTGAGATCTGCTCTGAAGTGCAATTTTGTACTGAATCTTTGATTTTATCTGTTTTCTTTTGTTTTGAATGAGAAAGTGGATCTGAGCCGGCTGCGGTTTGGTGTGCTTGTAGATCAAAACAATCCTCAGTTCCCCACAAACGCCCAGACAGGAAATCCGACAAGGAAAGTTTTTTTTTTTGCAAAATGGAAAATTCGCATTCAGCAAAATTTCAGTTCCTTTGGACAACTGGTTGCGAATCCTGTATTTTTGTGCCGTTCTCACCAGGAAATTTATGCGCCCAATGAGTTTCAGTGGAATTCATGTTCAAGGACATGAAGTATTTGGTGCATGTGAACTTGAAGGGAACACCTGCAACTGTCAGGATAAAAGCAAGCTGCTGGATTAAGATTGGTTGGTTGGAAACTGAATTTTATCCCCCAGATTGATTGGTTGGGGGACAGAGCTGCTTTTCCTGTGTTGCGCTGTGGATTGTGTTCTGTTCTTTTGCGGAGATTTCGTGTGGATGCACTGTAAATTTCTCGTCAGATAATGTGTTTGTCAGCTATTTTTGCGGAGATTTCGTGTGGATGCACTGTAAATTTCTCGTCAGATAATGTGTTTGTCAGCTATTTTTGGAGATGCATGTGTTGTGGTCATACTTCTTCCGGACAAATCCATTTCTTTGCATATTGTCCGCGATGGCTATTTTCAGGTGAAAGTGGAGCGACCTTATTGTGAGTCCCTAGGCCTCGACGCTGATTAGCGCCTCTTCCGAGTTTCTCCCTTTCCTCCTTTGTCAGCGTGGGTGCCTTGCTTTGCTTCAATTGTGTTGATCTGTTTCAATTGTGAATTTCACTCAGGTGTCGATGCGTGAGCACTAACAAACTCCTGGAGTGGACCCTCATCCAACCCCAAACTGTACAGAACACCCCCCCCGGCCCACATCACTGCAGGGTTACGCGTGATTGCAGCACATGCGAAGCAAGCATAAGTAGCATTCTAGTTCTCGCATTTCTGTTATACATCCCAGGCTTACGCAAAAGATCCTCGTTGCGTCCCTATTCTATTCCCGCGGTGACATTACTTTCTGTAGCTTCGGTAGTTCAGTTGTAAGCTCTCCCAGGCACCTGTGCTGACAATGAAACCCACGCAAGTAATCTTTCGCATTGAGTCTCTCTGCTGCATTCCTACTTCGAGGATTGGAAAAAGCTTTTTGTTTGTCGCACTGCTTTCAAGGAATCCAGTGTCAGAATGTGTTGCAGAGTGATGCGTTTGACTAACTCAGTCTCAATTCATCTGTTCTCATAACTTTTCTGCAGGTTCCTGCGTTGACGACAGCAGAAGTGCTTCAGATTGTGTATTGCAAATGTGCTCGTTCAAATATCGTCACACGTGGCGACGTTTGACACTTTTGAATTTAAATGTCTCCTCCATCAGTAACCAGGTCAAAAATCTCCCAAGCAACTGGTTTCTCAAAAGCCCGGGATTGATGTAATTTTGGTATTGTGACGGAAACATGTGGTCGTGGTTTTAACGGGTACGCGTGGTTTTGTTGTTGCAGGTGAGGTGATGGCCAATCCGAACCACGTGCAGATACAGGCAGATGGAGATCTCATGCGCTCCGACAACAACAACGACAACATCAGCTTCCGAGGCAGCAAGACATCTCTGTCCAGCAGACACAGGTCAGTGCATGACGCGTGATAGGAGTTCGGATTTCACACCACCGACATGAATCTTTTCAGGCCGCGCTAGTTGTGTCATTGTTGTTGTCATTGTGCCCCCACCCGCCGCCAAGACGGCAAACTCCTCAAACTGCTACACCAGTGGTGTGATGGTTTGAAAAGGTTTGAATTGGCCCTCCTCCGCGTGGCCATTACATATCCATTGATTCAGTGGAACCTTGTTTCCTCGTCACACCCGTGTACAATCCTGCAACACAGGGCCAGAAGCACGGAAGAACAGACAGCAAGCGCTGATGATTGCGCAAATAGGTATCGGGTGATTTCGCACAAAAATGATCTCTCATAATTCTCTTCATCTCGCATTGTTCTTGACAGTTGGCGCGGCAGCAAGAGTAACCACTTCGACGCGAGTCGCTTCAACAAGGAGACGACGGCGCTGCTGCCCCCGGCCATCACGTACGATGAAGTGGCGACTGCGCCGAGTTCGCCCACAGGTAACGCCTCCCCTCCACGCCCGCCCCGCCCCGCACCCCACACCGTGAGATGGGCATATCACCGGTGTGTAATACATTGCAGTGAACTTCGGCAAAAGTGCAAAAACGGGCACAAGACAAATCCTTCGGCTCATTCTGCAAAATAACGAGTCTGTGATTTTCAAAACAAAACAAAAAAAGAACAAAAATAAACAGTTTCTGGACTGAAAAGATTTTCTGTGTTAAATTTTTTTTGTGGTTTCTAGTTGCGGAAAAGATGTCTTTCTTTTGGCCAAATTGTGTTCACAAGTGACTCAGAACTGGGTGTCTTCTTTCAAATGCCCGTGCTTTTGCACGTTTGCCAGGGAATTCTACGCAGGCTGCATTTCCGCTTCTCAGAGACATGGAAGTACTTTCCCAGTGTGGGGCCACGCAAAATGGCATCTTTATCTTCAACATTCGTATCAACTCCACAAATCTGGCTGTTTTCAGTGGAAATTTATCTCACTGCAAAAAGCCCTGCGCTGTCTTCTAGACATCAACACCTTAGCTGCCATAGGACCTTTGTCTCGAGCACAGGACATGTCTCTCAGAAACATGGAAGCCTCCATTTCTCATCTTTGCTGCAGTGTGCACTCTTTCAACCAAAAGAAGCCCATACATTTCTCTGTTGGTGCGACTTGTCCCGGGCGAGTTGATTCTGCTTTGGCCGGACCCGCGACAAAAAGGCCAAAACGGAAACAAGTGAAATATTTGAGTTTCCCAGAGAACTGAATGAACTGGAATCGACTTTGATGACAGAGTTCGTATGTGAATTGAAAAATCGCTCCTGGGTGAACAGACCACAATGTGACTTCGGACCAACATGTATGATCAAGCCCAATGCAGAATCAACACGCCCAGTGCGCAAGGGTGCTCTTTGACAGCACTGATTCAGTTTGGATAAAAGTAAGCAAGAAAGAATTGAACCCTAAACAGAGCATTCAAGTTAGGATGGGACAGATACCTTTCTTAAAGTAGAATCACGTGGCAATGATTCATTGACTGCAGATCTGTTTGAGTTCATCAGATGATGGCCGGACAGATCTTTCCAGAGGTTGAAACGGTAAAAACATGTCAGGTTCTGTTTGCACTGTCAAAACAGCCAAATGTGAAAGTTTTGACTCTCAACCTTTGATGGACTGTGACAAAAGGACTCCAGAACAACAGGTTTTGGCGGCACTTTCGACCAAGCCTAAAGTGGTTGGAACTCCAGTCCACTATGCACACACGGCCCGAAATTGGCTGAAATCCGGTGTCGGTAACTAAAAGTTCAAAAGAATCAATCAGGGAAGGGTGAAAAGCCAGTAATTTGGGCTTTTTAAACTCAAAAGGAAGAATTATTGGCACACAAAAGCGAATCAACGACCGCACAACTTTAAGCCGTGGCACAAAAAAACGGAAAAAAATATGACGGCAAGGAAGGAGTTGTGGTTGTTGCAAAAGGCAGCACCTGATAAAAACTTCTGGATTCTGGCAAATGGATATTTTGGTCAACAAGTGAAAATAAAAACGGTCAAAAACTTAACATTAGACACGCTTTTGACAGTGCAAACAGGAGGCTGGGGAGAAAGGAGTTTCAAATATATTTGCTGGTCTTGCACTTGCTCCATTCGAGTACAATAAGATCACTTGACACACAATGCACTGGCATCACTAATGCATGACTCGCACAATGCCGAAAGCTTCTCCAGGGTTTGAAATATTCATTTGCCGAGAGGCTTCCCTAACACAGGAGTCTCTGAGAACTGTCATTTCCTCCCGAAATAACAATGGAGCTGGTGAAAGCAGGGCAACTCTCGTGAGGCACGTCCAGCTTTGGCTTATTTTGTCTCCAAGATGAAAGCAACCCAGAAGCAAAATTTTGATACGACAAAAAAGCTCAACTGTGGTGTCCAGCTTTCTGACCGCAAAATTACGAGAAGGGAACATTTCGCTGGGTTGTTGTCTCAGCAGACTGAGGCTTTTGAATCACAACTGGTCACCAGTCTTTTCCAGACGCCTGAAGAAAACAACATCTGGTTTAGAAATTACGACGTCAAGTTCCTGGGATTTTGGTGGGTGGTACCAGCTTAATGACTGTGGGATCTATCAGGTGGGGGGGACAGGAACCTGAAAGCCGGGGCAGGGAAAGGAAACCAGGGCCATTCTGAATGTTTATTCAATCCTGGAGGAGCTGATAAGAATCTTAGAACACAGTGCTTGAAAAAAAAAGAAAAGAATTCACCACCCGTCCTGGCTGCATTACAAAGGAAAGTGACCGGCTCATTTCATTTTGTCGGTTTTGTGAATGATCCACACTCACCTTTCCTCGGCAATGCACTGGCGCAGTGGCCACGGGACCCGATGGGGAGATGACACAGCAACACGCCAGATGCCCCGAACACCAAAGTCCACCTCCAATGAGCCTGGGGCCAGCTTCTTAAACGACTTGCGAGCGCTCGCAAGTTGAAAACGACTTTGAAAGGAAACAACAACATTTGCAAGTGCTCACAGGTCGAAATCTGCAAAGGCTCCAGGACCCTTAGTTTTCGCTCGCAAGTACAGTAGTTGCGAAGGGTACCACTCGCAAGTCAATGTTTAAGAAACTGGCCCCTGGTCTTGGACCCAGACATGCCCAGATGAAACCCTGAGACATGATTCGTTGTCCAGATCGTCTGAACCTTGCTCTGTCAAAAGTGGACTGTGGGGGCTGTACTGGACCGCTTCTGCCCTGAAAATCAGGGAATCCGGCCAACTAATGAAATTGGGTCAGAAGGCTTAGGACCGCACGCAGGAGCTCAGGTGTTCTGTGCTCAGCAATGTTTTGGCCCGTTTATGGAATGTGTCCAAGGAAAACAACAGAGAGGGAGAAAGAAGCCGTTCAGTATTGCGACCATACGTTTTCCTGACAGGTGTGTGTAGCTGTGATGAGCTGCACATGGTGTCCCCGACCCCTGTACACGGACCACACATTTCACGGACTTGAATCCCAAGATTCCCATAGGTCTGGAAGACCTGGAAGTTTGAGCAAATCTTTTGCGGTCCGGGAAA
>JAAUYG010165040.1_pt1 | contig 12261 bp, 9 predicted proteins | sample 7278091 | NCBI WGS metagenome assembly JAAUYG01 (sample SAMN14350201, study PRJNA611818) | marine sediment metagenome | isolation source: surface marine sediment (0.6m) | place: French Polynesia: Moorea | collected 2018-08
ACCACTCTGGTCTGTTACATCCTTACGATACATCTTGAAATTTGGCACAGCAAATTGGTTGGCTGGAAAGCTTTCATCGAGCTTAGTTTCCTGTACAGACATCAGATCAAGTATCGATTTACCCATCACCTCGGCCAATGCATCAAACTTGTGCCGAACACTGTTGATATTAAGATGTGAAAATTTAAAATTCCTCGTGTTATTCTTGTAAAACGGTAATAAAACCTCTAGTTCAATTTCGGGTAAAACACTATCTTCCTCAGCATGCTCAGTGATTATACAGTTTGAGTCTCTATGGGAATCAGTTTTAGCGTCATTACCTTCGGGCAGTACATGTATACCATCGGCGTTAACACTGCCGTTGCGATCATCGTCCCGATTTTCGGCGATTTCTTCTTTGCCATTCGCCTAGTAGCCGCCACAGAACTTGGCTTTGTGACCATGCCCTTGGCAGGTATAACACTGGAGTTTGCGCGCATGTCGACATATGTCCCGGATATGACCCCGTTCCCCGCAATTATAACAGCGGACATCTCTGGAGTTCGGAGACGTTTTCCGCACGCTTTCGCGGATATCGGAGAGGTTCTGCTTTGAGTGGGCTGGGAATACCTTCCCTCGACTCCGACATTCGCGTCCTTCATTTGTAATCGTGTCGTTCTGGCGAGCCTATTCAATCCTGAGCGCGTGAGATGTATTCCATCAGATTCAACGTAACCTTCATTGACACTGCCATCCGGAAAAGTGAAATACGGATCATTATCGGCATACGTTACGCCTCTGTCTCTACATGTGGCAACCAAACCGGCGTTGACAGCTCGTATTTTCTCCATTGCGTCTGTATTCAGGCGCGGCGGGATGCTTGAAACAGTTACCTGCTGCGCCTTTTCTTTGGCGACATCCATGAGACGGCCGTAACTTTCTACGATATCCGTGGCTTGACATTCATTTCCGCTGCAGTCATTTACACCCACTACCAGCGTTATGCTCTTTTGGCGGTGTTGTAAGTTCCGTACTTTCTCTGCCACATCTGTTATCCGCCCATCGCGTTTATATATCACCCTGGTATTCTCCAGTTTACTTTCTGCAAGGTCCTTGACCATACTGTCACCAATCACTAGACATGGTGGCTCTTTGTCCTCAGTGGGCGCTGCTTGAAGTTTCGCAGTATTTTCGGCGATCGTTTTTGCCACGCCGTTAACATCACCCACTTGTGCTTTTAGCTCTGTGTTGCCACTCACTAAAAGTTCAGTCTTTTCCATAAGCCGCCTCGTGTCTTCCGATCTCGTCGTTTCCATCTCGTTCAATTTAGTGGACAAATTCTCCGCAATCTCCGTCAGTTTATTCACAGCAGCGGTCAGTGAGCTTACACGAGAGCTCAGAAGTCTACAGTCTGGGCACGGCCAAACACCACGCTCGGATTCCGACGTAATGCCGACACAGTCTTCATGGAACCAGCAGGCACACAAACAGCAACGTATCATATCCCCTGCGGCTTTCCTTTTGTGCTTGCACTCAGCGATACACATTGTATCGGGGCCTGGGTTTGACTCCACATCACCACATAGCAATAATGACATGGAGCAGAACGCCGGGTGTACGCTGAAAGCACAAATGTCCTGAGTCATTGTTCCACGTCCACTCCATGGGACGATTGTTTCACTTGTATTGCGACCTGCGCTGCAGACTGAGAAAGGTTCCAGTGGGTTGTACATGTCAGTCCAATACCCTGTACACACACTGTCTGTACTTCTCATGTGTGGCGTAACAATGAAAAGCAAATAGAACGCAAATACCAGGCGTACAGCATGCCTGGTGTTGTACAGCCTAATGGCCGCCATCTTTGGGCATGATCGATGAATGCCCGGAAAGTATGCCCCAATCCTGGCTCTCCACACGTCCGTTGGTACGCCCATCCCATATAATAATGATCCGCAGGTAGTTAATAAAAAAGTAAGACAGTTATGTGACACTTCAATGTGGGTTTCCTGTAGAAATTCGCAAAATTTGACAGACCAAATTCAACAGCCTCTCAAGTCGACGCATGCGCAATCTGTTCAGTGCTTTCCCGCGAGAGCAAAAAGTGTCATTTTACGTGGAACGGCAGGAAAAGATCGTGCTTGTAACATCGTTAATTGTAAAAAGTTAATATTTTACCTAGAGATGGTACAGAATCCAGAAGAGGACAATGATAGCCACCTCAATGCATTCAAATACCCTCGCACGCTGTTTTTGGTGCCTTAGGGTTGAAACAATTTGTTCTGACACAATGCCATTTTTTCTTACAGAGGTTTTACCAGTACTTTTATACATGCACCACTGAAAACGATCGTGACGCAAGTGTTGGAGGTTGTATTCTTGACCAAGTGGGAATCAGAGGAGGTAGGATCTGTGGGGACACTTCTATCCAAAGCCAAAGCACAACAAGTTATACGAAGAGTGCTGCTTGAAGGATTGTTTTAATGATGCTAATTTGAAGAGATTCAGGGTTGTCGCGTCCACCCACTATGGACAAGCTGTTAAGTGATGTCTTAACCTTTTGTGAGAGGCTAGGACAAACTAGCTGTAATTAATGTGGCAAAGAAATTCAAGACATGTTAGTCTAAGAGCATTCTTATTTGCTAGTGAAATAAACATTGTGGCACAGAAGAGGCACTTCGATGATGTGTGTTATTTACCGTTAACTCTTACCTGTATAACTTACCAGATGGCGTCCTCACAGCGGCTGTTCTTGGTTGGTCTTTTATATCAAACCTGAGTTGTGATATGCCCTGCATGCGATCAAAGTCCTTGATGCGATTCTCTGCTCGATGCTTGTGCCAAGAAGTTGCAAAAACTGCGGAACGAATTTTCCCTTTAATTTGACCACATATATTTGCAATGATTATTGTCCTTTTTATGTACATAATAATTATGTCCTTTTCTGTGTTTCATTTTACAAAAATCTATGTGGGTGTATTAGCTCTCCAGCAAGTAGGGAAACTCAAGCCCACAATAAAGCAATTTATCCTGAATTTTCAGCCGATTTACTGCCGCCATATAACAATCAACTCTTCCACGAAAGGAAATTATGACAATCACCGGGATAGAAGAGGGTGGAGGCAGTTATTATATCACGACTATATGCTACTTAAAGCTTAATTAACACCCATCAAGGCATGTCAAGGCAATCAATACTGCTCCGACAGCCGTCGACGTTTGACCTTTGAAGACCATAATATTATGCTACATGTACTCTGGGCGGTCTGGCTGGTTTGTCTAAGCACGGTGAAACCTGAGAATGACCACTCAGCGCAGCACTTAGGCTCACGGTGCAAGGCGCCTATAAGCTCTTTTCTCCTTGCACCTATGCCAGGGGTATGCTAACGCAAGTTTGCGCTGTCCTGTCCATCTTGGGTAGAAGATACAGACCGTACTCTGCCGCAGAGGTGGGGTTTCTGTGTGAGCTCTAATGAGCCTAGGAAGGCTGCCGAGCATCCAAGATTAGGACTGCGACGTTGTCTTCTGAGTTAACCGAGAAATAGAAACCCAACACTACCGCCTGACAGGTTCATTGGCCAATAATTCCAACAGACGACACAAAAGATAATATATAAGGATGGATGCGGGACACAAGTACCCAGCTGTAAAAGTGTAGGGTGAAAATGAGGTACGGCAGACCAACCTGATCAGTCTGCCTTAACTTTACACGGATTAGGGCTTAGACGTGATAATACGTCATAGGACATGGACGGGAAGATGCTTAAGGCAATCCACTGTTGCTGCCGCTTACCAACAGTGGTGTTATAGTACAAAGAAATAAGTACAAGTTAGACTACAAAATACTATAAATCTGCAGGCAAAATTACAAAAGGATGTAGAGAATATGAAGTACTAGTAGTATACGTTTAAAACAACTCACCTCTCTAAACATCAAAATTCACACGTGCTGTGTAATGCTGGGTGTAAAAGTTGACCTACTTATGTGTAGTGATGAGTACGTGATGAGTTTAAATGTTGACCTATTTGTATCGTGGTGTGCGTGATGAGTTAAAGGTTGACCTATTTGTGTGGTGGTGTGCGTAATGAGTTAAATACTGACCTATTTGTGTGGTGGTGTGTGTGTGTGATGAGTCAAATGTTGACCTATTTGTGTAGTGGTGTGCGTGATAAGATAAATGCTGAACTACAGTGTATATAGCTATTTGTGTGGTGGTGTGCGTGATGAGTTAAATATTGACCTATTTGTATCGTGGTGTGCGTGATGAGTTAAATGTTGACCTGTTTGTGTTTGTGTGCATAAAGAGTTAAATGTTGACCTGTTTGCTTGGTGGTGTGCGTGATGAGTTAAATGTTGACCTATTTGGCTATCCAAGCAATGTCTTTTTTTTTCATTCAGCGCCGAAGGGACCAACTCCACAGACAGTAGAAAGCGTAGGAAGTTCTTATGCGGACGCAGTGATTTGCTAATATTTGAGTTAAGGTTTGTAATTGTACGTTAGAAGCAACAGGTAAGCCCAAGCAAGACACTACAATTTATGCAGCTTAAAACGGCTCTACTAAAGCGAAACACGTATCTTTTCAGGAGTGAGATCCTTTCTCTTGTTCACTGTGTTTTGCCAAGAATTTAAAAACGCGTTGTTACCGACGACCAATATAGCAAATATATAGCTCTTTATATGCTTTGATTTATGCATTCCCATGCAGCGCACATTACCGCACCGGGAGCATGCCGTACTTATAAAACATAGAACCGCTACAGTGACATGTAACTGTCCATAATGGACCGGCTTAGACAGTAAAGTCCAGAAGATTATGCAGCTCAACAATGATCCATAAACACACAGAAACCCAAAACGGGAGCCAAAACATTATGTACATAGCCGGTAATGTGTTGTGTGATTATGTGCGTGATGAGTTTTAAATGTAGGCCTATTTGGGCCATCCCACTGGGCGAATGCGATGACTCATTGATAGCTATTGATGCTAATGACATTTTTAACATGTTTCCCTTCCGTCACAGACGGAACACTCAAACAGACAGAACGAAACGTCATATTGGGCTGGTATTTTAGGAAGTGTGATATATATTGATATATTTTGTGGACTTGCATCTTAGCAGAAAATACACTGCAGCTGTGGAGTATTTCTTATAAATGACATTAGTATATAAAAATGGCATTAGCATATTTTAGCATGTTTAGCTGATGGAGACATACTTCGGGAAGGGTGTACAGACTATGTTTTTTTCACCGGCGTTTTTATTCAATAAGCCTTTTTTCATTTACTGTGCTGAGGACTCTATTATCCCTGTCATATTACCCCGCCCCTACCCCCTACAACAAAGATTTTAGCATGCCATGTCAAAAGTTACTGTGCAGGAGTCTCTGCTCTGCTGATACCTGCAACTCTCCACAGGCAAGTTGGGTGTCATTTATGTGCCTATGCTCCCCCCCCCCCCTCTTGTATCCTCACTACTACACTAATGAGACTGCAAGTGCCTGTGCCACTCTCGATCCTCTCATCAGTTTTGTAACCAGGTTGGTGGTGGCCATTTAAGCCAGCAATGCCAACTGGCATTCATGTTTGCAATGCAGTTTTCACACTAAACATGTACATGTACAAGTACAAATTATTCACTTAATATAGCGCCGCTTCAACTACTAATTGTTATCAGTGGCGCTTATGTTCACGGCACGATGGCTGTATCTCAAAACAGTCCAAAAAGGAAAGTCTTTAACTGTGATTTAAAAGAGTCTAGATTTTCAGCCAGTCTTGAGTATTTCGGCAAACTGTTTCATAATTTTGGTCCTTGTACACTGAATGCACGATTGGCAAAGCGCCTGTACTTGGTAAAGGGAACTTTCAATATACAGTCTCTGTCCTGGGATCTTAGGCCAGGTCTTGACACTGAGGCAGGCTTTATCAAGTCACGTAGATACTGGGGAGCCAATCCATGAATACATCTGAAGACTAAGGTAAGGATCTTATAACGAATTCGAAGGTGTATCGGTAGCCAATGTAGTGCCTTCAGTAACAGTAACAGCATATCGGTTATATTGTGGAGAAACCAAGAATTTTTGTCTGGTTGTGTGATTTCGTTACTGAATATATTTTCTGTCATGAATACTGAGCTTGTATTAGCACAAAATCTGTGTTTATTATCGCACTGGAGTTCCTTACAGTTCACAAAAGAAATGATAAGTATACATGGAGTTCCGATATCAGCTGCTTGTAGGGTTTAGGTGAAAGTTTTTATAGTTTAACATAAATTGTTTAAAGCATAATCCGGGACAGTAGTAAAACATATATGGGGAACCTTTCACCTTACAGTGTCTATTTTCACATGGGGATCATTCGACGCATTTAAATTGTGTTCTCAAAATTTATTCTTAACTCGAAACCGGCTAGCGGTACACTGTCACACAATGTGGCACAATGTGGAAAACACGGTCTCTTATGTCTGTTATAATAGAATTGACAACAAAAACCAGTCTCTGGTTATCTTTGCATACACTAATTATCAATTTACGCCCTCGCTGCGGTCTACAATTCGCCTTTGACGTCTTCTGTTAGACAAACGACGATAGCGTCTCTGGGGATAGGCTGCCGTCACTCAGAATGACCTCGTTTCCCACTTTCACTGATGTCGGAATGTCTCCCGAATTCAGCACAACTCATTCTCGAGAATATCTCTGTCCGTTCACTGAAACGCTGAAGTCGTCTGTCGAAGATTCTTTACCAACGTTCAGCGCCACCAGATACAGCGGTTGACGGCCTTTCCCCCGGATATAGGAGAACACGTTGTCATTGACAACAGCATACCGCAGACGACTATTCTGAAAGGACTCTTCCTGACGCAGCTTTGCCGCATCTATGTTGAAATCTGGATCGATGTCCTTCCGTCTGGATCCGACTTCTGGGTCTACAATTAAAGCATATTGTGTAACTTTCAAGATAAGAAGTCATATGAACTAATTGGAACAATCCCCCCATTAATGCATGTGAGCCCATTGAAGACCCCATATTGAAGCTAGGTCACTGGTAATGCGTTCTGCAACCAATTAAGGTAACTCTAACGCTATCTCCTGAACGTTGGTGTTTTGTATTGGTCTAAATGCAATAGATTACATCCAGTCAGATCATACTTTGCACGAAAATGAGATGTAAGAAATGTGCATTTAAGAATTAATGTTAGGTTTCACTAGAGACCTAGAGTTTGTACGTTCTGCTGTGTGTACACACCTGCACATTGCGTTTACTGTAGTCCTGGTTAACAGGAAGCCATGTTTTCTCTGCACTGGAGAAACCAGCGTTCTTCTCATTGCTCCACTGCATGGGGGCCCTGGAGGGGTCCCGGCTATAGGCTTCGTACAGGTCCTGGAGCAAATGTACTAGCTCTCTTATCATCGACAGGGCTAGATTCAGAAACCTCACTTTTCTACGTCTTCTCATGGATAAACATGTATATTGTAAGTTATTGGCACTTTTCTGCTCTAATTTAGTTATACCTTTGTAAATCGTGTCCTTCTATTGCGATTCTAGCCCGTCTGTTTGCACAGCTTGTCTTTGAACTAGTGAGTAGTTAATATAAACTAGAGGTGACGTACGCGGAACCAGCTGTGACACTGCCCCAGTACTCATTGGTCCCAGGTTTGCACGTACGGTTCCTGGGTGTGCTAGTACGCGAGCGGGATCCAAGTTCGTTCGGCATCTGCATCTGTTCGTGCATACACACGCAGATCTTTGAACTCGTGCAATAACTCATATCATGCCTAATAGAAGTACACTCCCAAATAGTATGGTAATGCACCTCAACGTTTTGGAAATTTTCCTTCAATGCCACCCCTCCCCCCAATTGTTTTTCAGGATATCAGTTTCTGAACTGTGCTTTCATACCTTAGTTAAACACAATGCGATGAAATCAAACTTAAGAACGATAATTAACATAATTGAAAATAATATATTTGTTATGCTGAAAAATTGAAATCCCAGTGTGTGGTAGATACAGGTCTATCTATACCTCTGCACTAGCATGACGTACTGTGTTTCTATTGGGGTAATACAGCTTGTACACTATATAGTTCCCTAACGGCATATACTGGCAATTTTCTCATGTGTAACGTTACATACACTGTACTGTATCCTCTATCGGTGAAGACCATTTTAAACAATATTTCCAGCATCACAACTGTTCTATCATGTGCCTTTTACACATTATCTGGTAAGGTGTGGACAGAGCATACCACATATGGTTACTCTAACAAACAGAACAGACGTTTCTTCACAAACGAGAGTCAGTACATTACAACAACATTCATATACATTATGTAGTTTATATTCAGTAACAATAGGCAGTGCAAAATAAGATCGTTTGTGGGATAGTATAGACAGTAGGGTAAATATATAGCACACGGTAGGCTTTTGCTGCACTGTATGTACACAAAGTGCTTCTCGTGGATTTCAAATAATGACTTTATCATGGACATTGTTATATTCAACATGTTTAACAAACATTATTTTCAGCATAACGGCAACAATAACAAAACTAACCTAACTGATTTACAGTAGAACCAATTTGTCGTGGTGTAAGAATAACTAGCTACATGTAGGACCACCATGCCGACTAACAACATTAAGTTTACATTGTATCACACCTGGAGATAGACGGTAATATAATATAATCAATATTCAGTAACAGATATTTCAGAGTAACATGGAGGAACAGATTTTTATGAGGATCGATTGAATGAAGTCATTTAGTTAAGTCCTTTCTGTGTGAATCATGTTGTGCATATGACTTACATGTGCTACCGGTAGTATGGGAATGCAATATTGCAAGTGCAAGAGGCAAGGAAGCGTTTGGGAACGTTTTGGCAAGAAATTTTGGAATGTGAGCCATAAGCTACCTCATGATACCCTGTTGCTATGTCGATTTCAATTTCGAAAGTACATGTATAAAATGAAAGAGCAATGCCAAAATCATATGAAGATATTTAAGTGCCTGAAAACCAGGTAAAATTTTGTAGATGTTGGAATACATGTATAAAGGTAGCATGGTTAGTGTGCATGTAAACTTCAATGGGAGTCGTGGCCTTGTATAGTTTCTCACCTACGTTTTGGACTGCTTAGTGTTGAACTTTAGCTATACCGATAGTTATGAATAACAAACTATGTCAAATATACCATCGGCATTATCTGATCTATTTTACAAAGAGTCACATCAAACGTTCTAGAAGATAAACATTGCAGGTCACCAAAGGGAAAAAAAATCCAGAAACAGGATAAAATAAATTATGGTGTTCTTTATGGTGTTCAGTTCACTAGGCTTTTAGGCCCACTTGATCTTTTCTTTCTTTCTTTTCTTGATCATTTTCAAAAACTATGGGTCTGCAGTGTATATTTGTATATTACACTCTGATGATGTATAGACTAAATAATCAGAGAGTGTAATTCACAAGATTCAACAACTATACGTTATAATCGGATAAAACTCTGTGAAGAAAAGTACAATGGAAATATCGGTAACATCACGGACATTACTGCATTCCGTGTGAATACGATGTACATAGCAAAGACACATGCACTTCAATTCTCATATATAAACATTAAAAATATAACACCATACAACAATCACTCATTTGTATAGAGATTCAGGGCCTAGTTTCTTGAAGAAATTCAAAAAGTTAGAATTGAATGTTCACAAAGTAAATTCACAACCATTTGGTATACTGTGCTAAGATTTTGAAATTGAATATACGACACTGCCCTGCAGTATAATAATTACAGTATAGTCACGGTAGTGTTCAGTTTCTTGAAATATCTTATGTCTGGAAGTCTGTACTGAAGTTTAGCAATCCCCTAGTCAAGTGTTCTTTTCTGTGCTTAAGATAACTTTTAGATTATCTTTTTCCAAGAAACTAGCCCCATATGCACTATATCCAAAGCCTCAGGTCCAGTGCTTCACATCAGTCTCTTATAGGATATATTTTGTGCCAATATCACACTTTGAACATTTATCCCATAATATTCACAACCGCAAGTCAAAAAAAATTCCTGTGGTTTGAGTACATTGTGACTTTACATATTTTAATCTCAGTGAATTCAATAAGATGCAGAAGTTTCTTCTACAGATACACAGGCTGTAAAGTTAAGTACATGATGCACCTGTGGACATTGATCATGTGACATTTATGTATGGTTGAAACATGTTAACTTCCATGGCAATGAAATTTAGAAAAACATGTGATTCCATGAACACAGTCACTAGTGATGCTGTCAAAACATTTCATAATGAATGCTGCCGCTATGGTAATCCAACAATATTCGCACTCTTTAGACATAACAAAACTATCCTTGGCAGTTAATACTTTTGAAAGTTGTCTATATATTCTGTAGAAGATAATAAGTATATAACAACAAATCAATGTAAGTGGCCTTATGCACAGACATGCCCTATATGGTAGTACTCCGTGTGCAATTGGAGTATCTTCGCAGGTTGAAGTAGCTTCTATTCTGGGATGTCGAACTTTTACGTTTCCGTGGCATGCGTCACTGCCTGCAGAAGATCTGTTTCAGCGTGGCCCAGAATTTCTCGCTGAACCAGCAGTAGATGATAAAGTTGATGGCGGATTTTAGCGCCAATAGCAATATCGTGATGGCCTTGAACAGCATGAAAGTCTGTGAGCTTGTGATCCCCGTCGAGCTGGAGTAGGAGTTGATGCTGGCGATGGCAGTGTAGATGACGTATGGAGCTTGGCAGAGAAAAAACACGATAATGACACTGATGAGCATGATAGTGATCTTCAGCTCCTTTTTCTGGACACCATTTGCTGCACCGTCCGCCATCAGGTTTCGTTGAATGTATTGTGTGGACTTACGAACTTCCCAGATGAGACGAACAGTCAGCATCAACAGGAGGACGAAGGGGAGCATGAATGCCACGACTCCATCCATAAACCAGGGATAGACTGTCATGTAGTTGGGATCATAGGCAAAGTCAGTCTCCATAATGAAGGTGAGGCTGGTGTTTGTTAAAGGGTCTGCATACGTGACGACCTTATGCTCCCAGAAGTTAGGCAGGCGACACATCAGGGCAAACACGTAAATCCCGATGATGATGATCCGCGCTCTGGTTACCGTGCAGATTCTCATGGCGAGAAACGGGCAACAGATTGCGATGTAGCGCTCCACTGCTAGCATGACTGTCAGCCATATTGAAGTCAAAAGAAACACCTGCATGATTATCAGGGCAAACGTGGCATAAATCCTGAACATGGTGTATGCTTTGCTATGGGGAACAAAGAGATGTTGAATGAACCAGTTGGCAAGGAGGATAAGGAATAGCAGATCGGCAATGGCCAATGCCATTAGGTAGCAGTTGGCGGGGGTACGCATACTCTTGCGACTCAGTACAATGACTGTCAGAATAATGCCGAGTATCCCGGACGTACAGATCGTGGGCAGGACTATACGCAGAATGATTCTGGAGGCAGCCTCCATACTGGACTTTCCTGACACTCCAATACTATTGTCTTCCATGCCAAACAATGTGGAGTTGACCATTGTCATGGTGATGTCACCATAAACAGCCGACACATTGACAAGGTCAAATAGGTGAGTTTCCATGGTAACGCTTATTTCATCCACCATCTTGTATGTCTCTGAGGGCTCCTGATTGACAGAAGCAAACGATTATTTAAACAGCAGTTGTTCAAACAGCAGAGTCCCACTGACACTCGAAGACTTGACAACTTGGAGGGTCTATACGGTCTCATTCCATTACGCCAAGTGCAAAGGCATTGATTTGTGGGATAACCCGGCTTAATTTTTATGGCATCATGCACTTCGTTCTCACTCGTGGTCACCCCGGTCGGGATAAGAATCCACACGTAGCTAGCAGACACGCAGGGAAGCAGCGTAACTGCTGGTTCGGTCACAGATTTCTCTGAAGTGGCCTAGCTCCACCAGGCGCTGTGACGTCACCTAGCTTCCGCTCGCTGGGTAGCAAGCACAGCGCAGCGGATCGATAAGTTTACGCCTGCTGGAGTTGGGCTATCTCTGAAGGGTGAGAAGCAAAAAACAACACGGTAACTATCCGATAGGTCAGAGTTAATGTGTCATACTGTAACACAGGTAGACCTTGAGTGTGTCATTCGGGCTACACCTGCCAGGTAATTAGGGGTGGGTGGGTGGGTGAATCAGGCTTATAGTCGGCTTTCAACCACTCATGGTCATATCACCGACTGCAAGTTGGATTCGGTGGTGTATGCAGGTGTATGCGTG
>JAAUYG010015623.1_pt1 | contig 12258 bp, 9 predicted proteins | sample 7278091 | NCBI WGS metagenome assembly JAAUYG01 (sample SAMN14350201, study PRJNA611818) | marine sediment metagenome | isolation source: surface marine sediment (0.6m) | place: French Polynesia: Moorea | collected 2018-08
CGCGTTTAACAAAGGCCAAACTGAATATTACGTCTAAGAGTTTTCTTTGTGTGGGGCCTAAAATGTGGTCAAACTTGAAATCAAGTCTCCAAACAACCCAGAACACAAATGCATTTTTATTTGTGTATATTTCAATTCCTGTTTTTGTGGCATATAGCAATACAAAGTATTCCAATGCTAGCTTTTGTTTTTTAGTCAAACTCATTCAGGATCCTTTTACCATGCCTTTCCCATTTCTACCTCCATATTTTCTTTCTACACATAAATATTAAATTGCACACACATGTTGCCTTGGTATGTAGTAGATCTGGTGCATATATTAGCTGTTTTGTTTAAGCAAAAAATAGACAAAATATAGCTGTGGGGAACCCTCCCGCCCATTTATTTGCATGTTACATATATATTTGCATACAGTTGCCAGTAATACTCCAAAGGTCATTACATTCTAGCACTTTTGTGTAAATGTGCTGAATTATCCTTTTCTTACAGAGGTTTGGCACACATTCCCAAATAAGCCAGAAATTTATGAAATGGTGATTTTTGAAAAGGTAATGGTGCGTTATATTAGGTTGAGAAGAGCAATGAAAATGGGGTCACTATTATATTGCCTAAAAAAATATATACCGGTACCCAAAGAAGTACCGAACATTTTCACGAATTTCGAGATGAGAATGAATACGGCACCTTATGGGAATTTCGAGTCAGATAACACAAATTCTGACCAATATCATAAAGAAATAAAACTGTCATTACAAGTGACAGGCAGGCTGTTCTCCAAAGGTTGGATCGACTACTCTGCCTAAGACCCGGGCCTAAGATTGCATCCGAGGAAGCCGAAGGTGGACATTGCTTTCTTACAGACAATGTTTATATGGGTTTTCCATTTTAAATTTTGTGGTATAATATGTATGTATGTATGTATGTATGTTTTATTTAGGTCCATTCAGCATCAAAGGGATACAATATACACAGTGTGATATGATCTCAAATATGTGGACTAAGGTGCGTACCTGCCTGGAAGTCTTATGACTGTTACTGAGCCAATGACTCAGCCCAGGATGACCTATAGAAGAACAGAAAATCACATGAATCTAGACCAGTACAGGGGTATTAAATAGGAGTGCTAAAGAATAGAATACTCTATATAATTGTGGATAAACAGGACAATAAGGGCAGAAAAATGAGATATTTCCAGTCCAAGGTGAGAGCTTAAATGTCACTCTGATTAAAAGATAGTGTTGTTTAGATGGTACTAGTGGGGAGACTTTGGTGGGTCGCATAAGATACTTGTGTTGAATTGTATCTATCTATTTAATAGCTGAAATTTCTTGGTTCTTGAGATTTTGTTGTATGATGGTCTGGTCTCTCTGACTGTCGATTCATCTATACAGTACATAGACAGCTATGTAGTCCTTGGCAACTGCCCCTGGTAGGTCAATCGTGTTCCAGATAAGCAATATAGGTCCGAGGACTGTTCCTTGTGGGACACCTGATAATATTTGGAATTCCTTAGATGATGCCCCATCTAAAACAACTCGCGAAAAACGTGGTTTAGTTGAGTCCAGATATTGTTGTCCTCTAGGTGTGACATGAGGTGACAACAGACAATTTTAATGTGCTCTAGTAACTTACTTATAACAGATGTTAAGGAAACTGATCTATTGTTCTCAGGTTGATGTTTGTCCCCTTGTAAAATGTAGTAATGTTTGCACTGAGGCAATCCGGGAGGCAATCCCTTGGAGCATGCCTGTGTCCAGAGTGTTGTCATGGTGTAGCTATGCCAGGGCTTAGATCAGCTAAACCCCCTTTTAGCAATCACTTAGGGAGCATGTCCAGGCCTGGCACATTGCTGATCTTAATGATGTCCTTTAGCAATTTGTGTATACCTTCTTTATGTATTGTCATATGACATATCACCGATCTGGTGGTCATTGGCAGGATAATTTGTGTGTTGATGTCCTTCGTGAAGACACTGCTCCAGGATATGTTGCTGAACTGATTTACAAGTGCCTTCATCTTTGTCTTTTGTGTCACTATGTATTGCTCAGATCTGTCAGCCTTCAGTGGATACATTCTGAGGTTATCCTGTTATCTAGATTTTACATAGTAATTTCGAGAGAAATGTTTGGTGTTATTTTCTTGTAAACGGTTCTTTTTGTGTGAGATTTGTGTGAAATTATAGGTATCCTTTAGAGGTGATCATGCTTTATATTATATTGAAGTCGTTATGTCGATTCCGATGATGAATAGAGGTGTATTAGCAAAAACATGATCAATAATATAAGGAGAAGTATCACCCCTGAGTACCACCCACAGTTCGTCTGCTAGGTCTATGCTGAGAGGTATGCTTCCTGTAGAAAATTTTTTTTTCTACTTTTGTACTTTTCATATATTTTACCGATTTTTCACTCGTGAGTGTTAATTAAATTCTATTTTTTGTTACAAACAATATATTGCATATACATTTTATTTTATAATTGTGTAGGTCTTTATGTCTGTTTTTCTGGATATAATCCCAGCTTGATAACTTGATTTTTAATTTTGAGCGATAATGGGTTAAAATTGTATTACTTCGACCATTGAAATCTTGGTCTCGATTTTGGACATGACTGGATACTGGATAGTGGTGTATGCTTCCTTGTTAAGCTGTGTTGCTATCGCAGTTACCCTACCCCCAACTTAGCTAACTTTGCGGTGGCATGTCTGCTGATCTGTACTGGCGTAACCAGTAAATAACGCAAGCCTAAATTAGTAAATAGAACGTCACAAATGATATGGACCTGGAAATTCAGTCAGCAAAGCACTGCATTGTGGTAACAGGAGGTTTTGCTTTGCGGGCCAAATCTAAATTTCCCATTTTGTTGAAAACTATAGTGTAAGTGGTAAGTGCTTTACAACAAAAACTACTTAAATTACCCCCCATTGCTGTGATATCCATATACCGGTAAAAGAGATGGCAATTATCAACCAGATCCAGATTGGGGACTCATTCTCCATTGGGGCATTTCCATGTAGCAGGCTATCCCCGTATGTGTCCCATAGCTCTCATTCCATTCCATGAGCACCTATTTTTTTCCTGGGGTAGCGGCTTGGGCTGAAGGGTCCTACTAATTACCGTGCGTAACCGCTTGTTGCCGAGCATTACCGCGTGTAAATGCCTGTTTCTGAACGTTATCATGCATAACTGCTGGGAGAAAAAAAATGGCCTAGCACAATTTTCATGGGAGCTTTAAAAAGGGGGCAACTACTATGTACATTTAGTTTTGTCCAGTGGACTACCGTAAATGTTACATATTTGCTGCCGATGCTCAAATTAGGGACGCAGATTGGAGTCGTACCTGAGACCACAAAACATTGGCAGAATGAAGAAATCGGCAGAATGCCTAATTTGTGGCCGCAGCCTTTGTCTGGCTCAACGATGTTTTTTTCCGACGATTTTCCCAAAATTTGGAAAGGAGGAAGAGAACCTGCAACAACATGCAGAACTTTAGCATATCAATAAAAGTAGATCACGTATTTTCCCGTGTTTTGGTTCCTTCTAGGCACATGATTTATCAGCCAACGGAAGGACGTAATTGCCAAACCTAGTCAGCCGATCCTGGCGTCGGAATACGGACTAGTAATCTTGACACAGATCACACTCTTTTTTTTTTTTTCTTTTTTTTTTGTGAAGCCATCTTCAATAGCGATAATGGAGCTTGTGATAGATCATACAGGCACCAAATATTTTCAGCACATCACCTTGCGGTCATCTCTGTCAGTCACATATCACAAAAATGTGCTGGTTTCTATCCGAACGCTGATTACTTGTTGTGTTTGTGCATATCCATGAACATTGCTAAATTAAATAGCTTAATAGAACTGGAAAAAAATCCGACAATAATATTTATCCTGTGCAGTCTGTTCAGTGCACCACGATTTCCATATAGTGTGTTGAAACTGCTTTTTGGGAGCTTTGGAGTTGTGCATATATCATGTATATGGCCAAATATTAGAAGTTAGAAGAGAAACAGCACTGCAAATTCCTGAGGTAGGGCATCCACGGGTCACCTGCCTTCATACAACGGTGACAACCGCAACCCCCTGACAGGCTTCTCCAGACTTCCCATCCTTTTCACGAAGTATGCTGATTAAGCTCCTTACATGGTGATTGGCTGGCTTTCTCTCGTGAGAAAGCAATTGTTGCAACATCAAAGACCACCACTTTTTCCCGACGAGTACAACGCTGGCTGATCGCCGCAACATGGCCTGCCAATCAAACTGGCTTAGACCTTCATGTCATAACCACTGGAAACAAGGTTTGCCTGTCTTTTGTTACAGCTGATCGGACTTCGCGGATTTGTTAATGCTGGTCATGTGTTATTGGCATAACAAAACTGAGCCACTTTGCAGCATTGACAGAAAGCTATTGAATGTTTTCACATTCGCTTGTTACTTTTGTGACTGGCAGCCAGCGGCAGTACAAATCGAATTATCTTGGGGCTGGACAATTGCGTATAGGTTACGCAATTACAAGTAAAAAATGCGTACAATACAGAAAACCAGCATACAAAGTGCATTAATGGATAGTCTGATTATAAATAGAGAACCCGTTCTTTTAAAGCTGGCCTTGAACAGCGTGGGTACAGTTTCTCTTTTTTTTGTTTCAAACATTTTTAATTGGGAGAGAGGGGATCCCGGAGGTGGGGTGGGGGGTTATCATGGTTATAGAGGACAGTTTTAAGGCCCAATTAGCTCATATCAGGCCGGGCACTAACAATAACAACACCTGTTACATTTTTACTCATGGCTTTTGCTTTGTTACCACATCACGATCGGCGTCTGCCAACTCGGGCGCTATCGCTGATATGTTGTGGCACTTGTGGTTGTCGGCTAGTTCAGGTGTTTTTTTCAGTGAACCTTTGCCAGTTTACAGGTAGGCACAGTGGTATTTCTACATATCCGTACGCGGGTGTATAGGCTTTATATGCAAATGGCGGGCATCACAGCTTGCCAATGCTTCATTAGAAAACTTGCCGTTCTCTCTTTTCCTGAAAAATAAACTATATACATGTTAAATATGGCCAGATACATTAAATTTCAGGGAAAATACCACACATGTATCTGAAATAAAATAACTGGGCTGTAGAGCGAGCTCCATTCCTGGTTTGCTGAATTGGTAGCTGCCGCTGATGACCTCTGGGAAGCTCAGTCGGCTGTTGTTTAGCGCAACTCGCAGCACTTCGCCAAGTTTTTTGTCAGATATATGGATTTAGGGATGCGGTATGAGTAATGCAACAATGCAAATATTTGCATTTCTTGCATTTCAATAACAGCTGCAGAAGCAATTAAAATGTTTACGGTAATCATATTTAAAATCTTTTAAATATTAAATAGATCAGAACCTACAGCAGAATATATGGTATCCAAGACACAGGCGGCAGGTGACCAATAACAGCATAGGCATACATGATGAACAAATACACTGGCAAAATTCCCCTTATTTGTGTATAAAGCATGCCGTACATGTTACTTTTGGTCCAAACACTTGTTGTCTAGACTCAGACGGTAATTTATTTCGATCACCTCGTCCTTGTTGAAACAAAAGCGGGATAGATATTTGGGGATGGCATTGGCCCGCCACCTCCAGTATATAGGACTACTGTTAACTTCATTTCACGCACGGTAACGGCCGGGCCTTTCATGCGCGGTAGGGGCGTTTACGAGCGGAAACGCTTGGCAACACGCACTTATGTGCGGTGTTTAGTGGGCTGGGGCTTAACAGCTAAGGGGGCTGACAAACATTGAATCTGTTCTGTACTACTTTTGTGAAATTTTATTTATGTAGTGGCCCACCTGAATCTAGGTAGTGTATCTATCTGCTTCCCCAGTCATTACCACTGGAACGATGTAGGACAGCAAGTACATGATATACCATACAGACCTGGCTTTGTAGTGCATCCTACATGTCCTACGGAAAAGGACTTGTTCGTGACTGCCGGGGGGTGAGGGAGAGATTGTAATTGCAGTAAGATATAGATGTGTTCCTCATGTTCCTGGTGATTATATATAAGGAATTGACAGGGTAAACATATTAAAGGGACACAAAGAAACTTTAAAGATTAGGTTTTTCTGTCATGTGTTTATAATGTTCCATTTCAGTGCAGTTCTACCCAGACTCTGGTGTTCTAAGCCCATCGCTACTATGGCAGAGTCTGCACAATGTTACTGTGGTGTTCCAAACCGTGAGAATGTTGCTTTGCATTGTGACCATTGCAGAAAAATATTTCATTTGGGTAAGTCTGCCTGTGGATGTAGGTAGCGTGTATCAACTATTAAAGTCATTGTCATGCAGTTCATTGGTAGTGTGGTAAGGTCACCGTTGACTACCTATGGGTTTCCTAATGTTATCATGGTTATTGTACATATGTAATTAATACTACCCGGTAGTATCTAATGAATGTTAGAACTTGATGAACATGATAAAAGTTGTTATATTTCATAATGGTCCAGTTCATGACTCTAAGAGTCATAATGGTTATGGTATTATGAGTTATAATGGTTATGGTACTTTGAGGCCTCAAAATCCCTGTAGTTTACAGTTTTCTTAGAGATTGTATCAATGTCATTGTTTGCCAAAACGTGAAAGAAAGTAATTTCACCTGGACTCGGAGCATTTCACATGAAAATTATTGATGATATGTGAAACTTCTGTGAGCACATCAGTTTAAGGTTCTTATCTGCAGAAAGGATCCTGCCAACAAGAAATCCTAAATTTTCTGCATTGATATTGACTTTTTCAAGCAACCCCATGGTTTTGGTCTTGAAGATATTGGTTTCCACACCACATAGACTAGTCTTGCTCATATTCTAATAGGTTACTAGTATGTGACAGAGATGGTATTGGTGATTTTGCTTAAGTTTTAATGTTTTGCGGTCATGCGACATTCCAGGTTGCCTCAAGAGTGGCAGACCCAGCGCCTTCGAAGGAGATATTTTTTTTCACTTTGTTTGTAGTACCTGTAATGACTCGAAAGAAGAAGAGATAACACGCATGAAACTACAATGGTTGGTATAAATCACTCAGGTAATTACAGTAGAACCTGTCTTGGAAAGACCACCCCATTGGCCACAAAGATGTTGTCTCTCAAGACAGGTGGTCTCCGGTGACAGGTTCGTTTGCATTGAAATGTAGGTCCTTCTGCCTAAAATGTGTGGTCTTTCAAGACAGGTGGTCTCTCATGGCAGTGGTCTCTCAAGACAGGTTTCACTGTACTACATTGTACCGGATTACGTAACATCGAGCGTCTTGTGTATATTGATCATGTTGATGTGTAGAATATACATGTAGAATTTTAGATGTGATTTTAAGATGAGGACTAGGGGTCTTTTAGATTTAGAGATTTAGCTAGCAGGTAGTAATTTGACAAAAAAGAGCAAAAAAAGATGCTAGTATTTATAGTTCCTTGTTTCTTAACATTGGTTCATTTAGGAGTAGTGTTTGAACCTAAGAATGGTAGCCTGTCTCTATGCCGCTGCCAGCGGTGAGTTTGGTTAATCTGTCTGCCCAGACCAAAAAGATGCCTGCTCAGATTTATAAAGATTTTATCTCGTGTCAGACAAAAATGTCTGCCAGTTAGTCAAAATCTGTCTGCCACAGCCCCATGGAAAAAATAGCCAGCCAGACACGTAAATAGAGATTCAGGTGTTAATTTTGAACACGGCTGTTCAGAACTTCTCTAGCTTTAACCCTCCCCCCCCAAAAAAAAAAAAAAAAAAAATTAATGGATTTCATGAAAATTTTGCACAAAAAGGAAGTGTGTTTCTCATAATTGATCATTTGGAATAAAATCGGAGGCAGCCGTGAGTTGCCTCTGATAACACGGGGTACATGTGTAATATTAGCAGTTGCAACAAATGTCTTTTGTTTGTAAGTTAATTGATCTACAAAAGCTGTATCCATCTTTAGCATCATAGTGAATGTATAAATTTGGTTGGGACTGTATATATCTTTCCAGGTTGCCTGTGGTGATGCTTGCTCTCTACAATCTGCAAATGACTGGTTCAGCTCAAGGAAAAAAGGGATACTTTCGGTGGAAGGAACATATCTGTGCTTTCATAGATCGCAATTGGACATCTCTTTTTGGCCATTCAAGGTTTCCTGAAATAATTCCATCTATAATATGTGTACAGTGTTTAATATTTTTACTTTATACAAGGCTAGCTCCCTAGTGTCTATGTCTAAGGACTTAGAATCTATTATTAGAAAAACAGTAATTTTTGGTTAAAAATGATGAAGTTAATGTGTCACTGATTATGGTATTAGTGTGGCTGTGCATAGATTGACTGTAAAAAATTAAAGTGGTACATGTACATGTGAGAAAATTATTCAAGAAATTGCATGTCATTTTCACCCCGGGGTGGGGGTGGGGGTGGGGGGGGGATGAGGCACATTCTCATTGTGGTAGTAACTAATTTCCTTGATTAGAGGAAACTTATTCTTACAGTGTTTTTTTCCAATTTTTTCCTTTTTCCAATGATCATGATTGGAGGACGCTTATGCTTGTCATATTCTCATTTTAACGCTTGTTTTCAGAAAGAAAACTCAGACCTGGCACGGCACCGTGGCTGGAGTCCTGTCATCAGGTTGTCCTCAGTATTTTCACTCTGGCACGCAGGAGCTGCGCGAGAGTGGCTGGTGGCGTCTCGCAGAGTGCAAACCTCCCGGCTTGGACATTTGTAAGATGCTACTCTCTTCATATACTCATGATACTAGTTTTGGTAATACCGGTACTCTAAAAGTTCCTCTGTGGAACGAAAGATTTCTCTAGGCATTCCTAATGTTATTGGTTGAGATCAATTCTTTACAGGAAAAATGCACATTTGAAATAATATTTTACAAACTAGCCTCTTTACATTATATGCATTTAAAAGTACTTTAAGAGTCCAGGTATTTAAGTTGCTTCATTTTGGGACTGCCATTAATTTTTGTCACCAGTTGTATTCTCATTTGGAATGGCATAACCCCTTTAGAACCACCCGTGTGATTTGCGTGCTTGGTACCGGTACTATTAGTAAAACATATGCAGGTGGATAAGTGTAAAATGTACATGTATAGTAGTGTTCTAAGTTTTCATGTTAGCCTCACTGAAAAGAATAATCGTGTTGTCGGCATTAGTACACTGAACTATACCCTGCTATTCTGTGGCCCAGTGTCGACGAGCAAAGCCACGCTAAGGAAGAGCAAGCAAGACAGCAAAGACACCTCCCTCAAGGTGGAAGGACTAAGGACCCGGGCTGGCAAAACCTCCATACAGGCTGCCATGGAGCTAAAAGCCAAGAGAGATACTTTGACTGTGAGTGCATGGCTCAGCCGAGCATTTAGTTCCAGCTTGATGTTAACTATCATTATGGTATCTCCAGAACATCGTTGCAAGATAAAATCTTATCTACCCTTTGTGGTTGGTTGTATGCAATATTTTCATTCTTCGCGTAAAGTTTGCTTATTTTACAAGACATTTACTAGCCATTATATTCGATCTCTAAGCAGTGCTGATGTATGTAATGGAGTATGCCAATAATTGACTAGTATTATATTACCGGTATATTAGCAAGAGGATTGTGTTTTGGGCAGAAGTCGGGGACTTGCTTTTGGAATTTTTCTTTTTGTCATGATCACTGTGGTCGTTATCTCTCTGTATCTCATCATATGCTGCAAAAAACCCAGGTTATTGATACGTATGTATACCAGGAATGTCTCTTAAATAGTTGCCTTTCCCACCAAACTTCCCTCTGTTGTAGTACATGTATATCGGATCTATACCTGGGCTATGTCTAGGAAATTATCCTGATTAGCCACTGTGGCTAAAGGGATTGTTTTCTTTTAGCCACAAATGAGTTTGTTGAGCCACGAAATGGATTTGTGAAAGGCATCAACAGTATTAAAATTTGGATTCAAGGATTCTAAGTCAAGATCCATGATTGTATTTCATTAAATTTGTGCTGTTAAAAATAACTTAAATGACTGCTATCATATATACTGGTAGTGTTGATTTGTGCAAACTACACTGGTACATACATTTTATGAGGGAAAAACTAAGCCTTTAGCCACTGTGGCTAAAGCAAGCCAATTCTTTTTATAGCCACATTGGAATTCTTTTAGCATTTAGCTATGTGGCTATTAGGTAGTGCTAGCCTAGCTCAATATACTGATCTTTATGCCACAGGTCTCTCAGGGTCGTGATGGTAAAAAGTCAAGGCCAGCAGCAACCAGCACCCCGTATCAGACCACGTCTCCTATGCCGTCCTCAACCCTGATGTTAACGCCAGGACCTACCAGCCAGGGAGGGGGGCAGGAGGGTGTGCCGACTCCCAGCCAGGACGATGGTGGGGAAAGTGACTCCATGGACTGTACACCTTGTGTCCGGGAGGTAAACTGGGGCAAAGTTCTTCTGCTTGGTACCAAGAAAACTTCTTAAATTGTATACGTAATTCAATTTTGCAGTCATTACTCCCTCTCAACATAAAAAAAAGCTTAGTCGTAAATGTGGCCGCAGTCTGCTGGTAGATAGTATCATTGTCTGAGTTGAGACTACTGTTGTATTGCAGATGGTTTACATAAAAATGTGTCAATATTGTAGTAAATGCAATTTGAAACCCAAGTAAGTTGCTAACTTTTTACATAGACTCTGTACAGGAGGAAGTATTTCGCACCACAAAATTTTTTGCAACTTGACTGTTCGTTTTCATTGGAAGGCAAGCTATCCTTTGTCATCCTGGACACTTTACTCATTCACATGTTGGGCTGTACCTGTGCGTTTATATAGTGATTGTTCTGTTGATTTGTTCAGAGATCGGGCTCAAGTTTTGACCTGGCCTCAGACCTGGCGGACCAGAGCAGTCAGATGTCATTCTGTAGTTCCAAATCCGAGTCACAGTGGCTGCGGGAGAAAGATCTGCTTCCTGCAGGTAAGGAACAGGCAGAAGATCAATGAGATAACACTAACATCGATAGTGGTAATCATAATAGCAGTATGGTAGAATCTCTCTTGAAGACCAACCTATTGGCCATAAAAATTTGGTCTTTCAAGATGTGGTCTTTTGTGACAAATTAAGTTTCATTCAAATGCAGGACCATATATGCAAGGAATATGTGATCTTGCAAGACAGGTGGTCTCTCATGGCAGTGATCTCTCAAGAAAGGTTTTACTGTATAAACAACCAACAAGCACAAGTATAGTAACACATGTGCCTCTCTTAGTGGCCACTCGGTACAAAGGCATGGGCATGATTGGAAGCTGGAACCCAGACATTTTTCCATTAAAAAACATCTAAATCCTATACAGTATACCAGGCCGGCACCTCTACTGCACTTGCCACGGAGGCTGCTGGCAACAGCTACTGTTGTGCCTACATTTCAGCTTTCCACTTGAAAAAGATCTGTGTGTTATAAGGCAAGGTTGGAGCCAGCTATAGACAAGTAATACTCAAGACATGTACTATATATTGACAAATTCGTGATGTCTTACAGTCTTACATGGATGAATTACCAATAGTATCCTTACATTGAGCCATAAATGCGGCGGTTCTCTACCATCTTCCAAACTGTCACTGTTTCAGAGACCGTGCCAGACTGCCTGTTTAAGGAAGAAGAGGAACTAGAGAGTGACCTGGAGATTGACCCGTGTGCCCTGTCCCCTGACCCAGGGCAGGCTGGGGCCGAGCTTGGCTTGGACGATATCCTGGCTGCTCTCGATGGTAATGGTATAAAGTTTGATAGATAATTTATTTGCCATTGCCATATATAGACATATATGAAAAAAGCCTTTCTCTTGGTCTTTCTCTTACTGGTGTCTTGTCTTTCATACAATGTCTGAACATGTTCTAAAACTAAAAATGTTTGGTATTTTTTGTGCTTTAGCTGTTGTTCTTGCCCAAAATATTACAATAACAATGGCTCTCCAGATGTAATGTACTACATGCATACTTCTTAGATAGGCAGATTATTCTGTTTGAATATTTGGATAACATAGAGAAAACATGGTTCATGTACATACATATGCTGCCGATCCCCACCTAATACTGTAGATCACATTTTTATCGCGAGCACAAAATTTTTGCGAATTTGGCGAGGCCAGCTCCAATCGCGAAAATATTATGCTCGCGAAAGATCGAAATTCGGCAAACATTTTCGCAGCCATGTAAGGCCTAGTGTCGGAATCTGCGATGCATGTATCTTTCAGCGCTACCTGTCAGAGTGCTGCGGTTATTAAGGACTTC
>JAAUYG010097443.1_pt1 | contig 12258 bp, 8 predicted proteins | sample 7278091 | NCBI WGS metagenome assembly JAAUYG01 (sample SAMN14350201, study PRJNA611818) | marine sediment metagenome | isolation source: surface marine sediment (0.6m) | place: French Polynesia: Moorea | collected 2018-08
CCCATAAATAATATATTACCCTATCTTATAGCCTTTTAAATTTTGCAATATAACATCCATGTCCACTTAAACCTCCCCCCCCCCCCCCCCCTACTTACTTGACAGCTGTACGATGCGACTCAGTTTCAGGGGTTCAGCATCTGGGGCTGTAGCATTTGCAAGAAGTTCTAGCAGACTCCTCAGGACAGTTCGCATACTGGAAATATCACAATGTCATACTGGATACAAAATAATTACTGTAACAATACAAGACCAATTACATAGTCATTTCTCTACTGCTGAGGCAGAGACTATGGAGTCAAGGCAGCACTGGATGTAAGGTAATTCCATAGATAACAGGCCATGCCAGGATTAACATACAGACCTGTCTTAACACTGAGATTCATTTCAGTTTCACTGTTATACCCAAGTAGAAAAATAATAATAATCTTAGCATCTGAACATATTTGCTGCTCTCCAGAGGGCAATCAAGCCAATGTAGAGTTGGTTACACACGTAAGTTTTACTCACTTCATCTGAGTCTTGAACACCTCCTGTAAGGCTCTGGAACAAAACAAATACAATACAGATATTACACAATGTGATATGACAGCAATTCGTACAGAAACCAAAATGCACCTGCAAGAGATTAAATGGTTAACTTTGACAAAGATTTGATAGATCATTGCACAGAAGGCCTGGCATTACATTATGAAACATACTATATCTAACATGCACTCGCCACTCACAACCACACAATCACCTTACAGTTATTGACTTTTACCAGGCAGCAGCACTTACTTCACAGAATGGTCGTCCACAGTGCTGTACAGAACATAGAGTTTCTTCATCCGCTCGTCAGGTTCCAGCGAGTAAGGTACGAGTGACGAATTCAGCAATCGCTCCACGACAATCCTACAAAGAAAAGAAGAAAATGTCCGTGGATGAAGTTCAGCAACAACCTGATATCTATACACAGGTGACAGCACAATCTCCACAGAGCACAATCAGTCTACACATAGAACAATCTATCTGCACATAGCACAATCGGTCTGCACATAGCACAATCCATCTGCACATAGCACTATCAGTCTGCACAGTGCACATAGCACTATCAGTCTGCACATAGCACTATCAGTCTGCACATAGCACAATCAGTCTGCACATAGCAAAAATCAGTCTACACATGGCACAATAATCTACACACAGCACTCCGTCTGCACAGTGCACACAGCACAATCAGTCTGCACATAACACAATCAATCCACACATAGCACAATCAGTCTACACATAGCACAATCAATCCACACATAGCACAATCAGTCTACCTACACAAATTGTGTCACATAACTATTGTGAAAAATGTTTGTTATTATCAAGTTACTTCTTTGTAATTCTCAACTTTCCGTTTCAATTTCACGCAACATAGAAAAGATTTCTACCATTTCTCATTTAAAGAACAATGTATTACCAGTGTATTACCAGTACACACTGGTAATCCGTCAAGGCTGACCTTACCTGTCGTCAGTGGAGGACTGATAGTAAGCGTGCAGGATTTTGTTAGCCATCCAGTCCAGACTGGGTTTCATTTTCACGTCCCCGTTCTGAATCAGCCGACGATAGATCTGCCCCAGACCCAGCAACGCTTCCTTGCGGATTTTGAACTGCAACACCACAGAAAAAAACACCTTTGGTTAACATACAACCTGAGGCATCTACGACGATGGAAGGAATTTGTTGCTCTAATCATTTTAATGTGAATCAGTGGGACGCTCTATAAAGCATTTTATTATAGTTCCACTCACATATAACAATGAAATCTTTCCTCCCGTTGCATGCTGGGATTGCTGGCTCTGTGTGATAGAAACTTAAGAGCTAAAAGATTTTAGGTTAAAGATTGAATCTGACCACCTAGTCCTATAAATACAAATTTTAAACAAACTGTTCCCCCATACACACTCCACTTTCATAGCATCCCAGACAGTGCAGAGCAGTTTTTTTTTACAGGTAGAACAGCCAAATAACATGTTTGACTAACCTTTTTGTCCAGTGTCCTCTCCTTCATGCACTGCAGCAGTTCCTCGGTGATGTTGTTCAGCTCTTTCTTGGATGCATTCACTATGCACTGGATCACATCCATCCTGATGTTCTCATCAGAGTCATGCTGCCTCTTGTTCAGGGGTTCTGGAAATAGACCACCAGAACATTGTCTATGTTTTCTAGAGCTATACATATGGACACTCTTTTTTTTTTTCAAATTTCGGTTCAATAAGCATACCAGCTTAATTTTAGGAAAATATTCTGCGATGCAACCACCTACGCAAATTGGGCATACCAATGCATTATACAAACACCAACGAGTTTCTACTTGCTGCCTTGAGGAGAATCGAACAAGAAGGTATTGCTGTAAGATGACTGTTATGAGCTGCATTTTATACTAGTAATTGGTATCACGTTGCAAATTTCATCAGAGACATCTGAACAGCATAAAAGCAGATTTTCAGCAAGGTCTTTGCTGTCTAATCGAAATGTCTGACAAAGAAAACTTCTCACCTATAATGTCTGGTATGAGCTCTGGATGGTTAACAATGAAGTTTTGACAGGAGAGGACACAGATTTTCCGGACCTCGGTATCGATGTCATTGAACCTGGAAACACAGATCAACACCACACATATCCCTGTTATTTTTATGTTGGCACTGAGAATGTTGCCTCACACATATATAAGTAAGGTAGATTTAATCAATGAAACATATCTGCATGGGTTGTTGTTGTTGGTATAGACCAGCCTTATAGCCTGAGTTGTGAAGAAGAACTTTCCATTTTCAATTTTTATTTTCATCGCCCACAGAAATAACAATTTCTCGCAGTAGGTCACCCTCTGATACGATTTATTACATATTACAGAGTGGGTCATCGGTTAAATGATACAGAAAAAGACTTAATGCTGGAGGAACTAAATTATTCTCAAGCAGTAGCTGTAGTTTCCCTTTAATAAAGGAACGCAAGGGTTTTACCGCCCAATGAAACAGTTCCACAGCAGTTTGTTCTGTACAGCCAGGTCCGAGTCGGGTTCGGAGAACATCCGTGCCAACGTCCTGGTCACTGCCTTTCTCTCCTTCTCATCACTGCTCTGTAAAGAGGAAACCCAAACATGAAATTCAAATCTGATACATTTGAGAGATGCTCAAGTCTGCAAAAGAAACAGCCTTTACTTCACTCTCTTGTCTGTCCAAAATATCAGTCAACTTTTGACAAATAATTAGTCTGAAGAATAGGTAAAACCACGTTAACTTGTATCTAAGGATCTTATAAATGTCCTTTTTCAGAGCTGAGAAAGACACGTCGCCAGTACAGAAAACAGTAACATGTACAAAGAGGCTTTATTATCGTAATTAAATATCAAAACAGTACAGCATTATAATACCTGCCAGCAATTGCTTAACTGATAAAAATGCAAGCATTTATATTAAATGTAGTTCTGAAATTTATATACATATGAAAAGAAGCTGCCAATAAATGCATTGCCAAAGACAAGATAATCCTTGTTTTTCATCAGTGCACATGTACTAAAAAGATTTGAACACCTCTCTGTAACCTTGGTTGCTGTGGGATATCTGACCTTAAGTTTGAACTCAAGCTGTGGTAACACAGATAGCAGCACACTGCTGGAAATGCTGTTTAACTCATAGATCAGGTCGTACAGTCTCTCTGAGAGATCAGATTCCGAGTTCTTCCCAAGCATCAGAGCATTGTTGAAAAACTGGAAAGAGAAACAGAATGTGAGAGTTGATATCAAGTCAGACGCAGTTGTAAGTGCATTTCCCAACATATATTAAAGGCAACACGTGGGTTCAAAATTCACAATCTAGACATGCATTAACTTCCATCAAATTGATTGAAGAAAAGTTATCAGCATTTCATATTAAACATACTTTAAAAGAACAGACTATAAACATTTGATGAAAATGGAGAAGAAAACTTATCACCTAGTGTACACAAAAGTACTGGCTATAGCAGCTTGGAAAGTCCATCTAATCACTGGTATTTTTTTCCTTTAATATTGATAGTGTACTCACCGTCTGAATATAGGGTTCAATAGCGTTGGTGGTTCTCCGTATCAGATCTTTAGCAAGGTTGTATGCATGTGTGTTTTGGCTCTGCAATATACAGATATAATTGCGATAACAACAATCAAAATAGTACTTCTATGGCAACAATAATTTCTCTAGCAAATGACCAGCTTCCACCAGTGAATAAATTTGGAACACCAGCAACTCGACTAGAAATGTATCAGTAACCTTTAACCATATGAAAAGCCAAGATATGTTTGGGGTAAATTAGGCCAATGATATGCAACACCACATGGTGGGGTCTAGACGACATGGATTCACCCTGTCAGGACAAATCTATAAATTTATAACATGCTAATTATCATTGTCAGCAGCGATATAAGAACTACCGCAATGTTTACGTTTCTTGTCAATACTCATAATAGCAAATATTTGCTACCCATTTGCCAGATCCAGTAGCTAACCCGCCAAACCCACAAATATTTGCTAGCACTATTACTGCTAATTTTACGGCTGGAGTCACGAATACATACCAGAAATTGACATTAAAATAAACACCGACCATAGAAGTATACCACAACCCATCGGCATAATTACAGCCGTACATAGGTCATAACTCTTCCACCTTTTACAGGATTTCTGAAAATATATTTGTGTGGACCAGGGTTGTATATTACTAGTTCTTACTATAAGACCTCACATCAAGAATTTCATCCCTAAAATTAGCCATTTCCTACAAAAAGATAACAGGAAATACAGGACAGCAGGCCATGGTGGATTATGTTCAACAGAATCCCACTGTCCTATAGCATACCTTGTAAGGTTCGATGATATTTATGAGGATAATGTCAAGGAGCTCCTGTGAGACTGAGTCTGCTTCAGTGATCAGAGGACAAAGCATGTCCAACATGAAGTTAACCACCTTACTGGTGTGCTTCTCACTGGAAATAAACAACAGCAAGAGAGCTTTAAGATCATTACACCTGCCCAGTAACTGGAACAAGGCTAACTTTGTTCTGAATTTACTTGGTAGCAATAGTGCACACTAACAAGGTAATGCGCCGTAAGTCATATACTATCCTCACCCCTATAGTACTGAGTTAGTGCTAGATAAGAAAATAATTTAGCAAAATATCCAAAGAAGCTGCTTTTTCTTTAGCCACATGCCTTTTTCTTTAGCCACATAGTCAAACGTCTTAGCCAAACCCTTTAACTCAGTAACTCTTACTAATTCCACTAGCCATTGAAAATCTAAAGTATGCCATATAGCAGTAGTGTGATTATAAATACAGAGTCGGCCTCATGAAAACACACATTTACCTCAAGTTTCAAATTATTTGCGACTTGAGCAAACTGAAGTGTCTAGGATGGGCCTGAAGATTATCATATAACAGTAAAAACATCAGCCATACCTGACAACATTGAACATAATCCTGAAGAGGCTACAGAAGACTTCTTGGTTGTCCTCCAAATCTATGCAGATGTTGAAACTTTTCACCCAGGCAAGGTTCTGAATGTAAAGGAGACTGAACTGCTAGAAAATGCCAATGTATAGTCTCATGTAAAGGAAATTACAATGAAACACGTTTAATTTTTTTAGTTCATTGAACTAACCTGTCTAGTGTCTACTTCACCTTTGAGTTTGGCAAGGTAACGCAACTTTGGGACAGCGACGTATTTCAAGTATGACAAGTAGTCACAAGAAAATATCCCACCTAGTAATTTATTAAGAAGCAATATTCACTTTTCTTTAGTGTTTTTCCTATTTCTCAGATCCAATAGATGCCAGATTACAGCAAAATAAAATACAGAACATACCACTTGTGATATACTATTAAAATCATTCCAATGATTAGTGCTCAAATACAGAATGGTTTGCTTTGACTAAATACGAGCTTAGAAGGACAAAGTTACCTCTAATAAGTAAAAGTATCTTTTGAAGGAAGGTGATTCTGGGTCTTCCAAACCACTCAGCTGCTGGGTCAGAAACATGAAAATACTCTGAAAAAAAAATACAAAACAATCATTAATATAATACAATGTACCACAGGAAGGTGTACCAAGATCTAAGTACTAGTCCACTGAACAATCTTTAGGTTTGGCATGACCACCGGCCAGCTATATCTGATGTTACTGTTGTTATCTTACGGGTTGGCGAAACTTTACGGGGGTATATGCATTTATTAACTGTAATACACAATTCTATACGCATAACACATGGCATGAATCATGTGATCCGCCAAAAAATCTGCAAAGTGTACATGACATGGAGTGAAGAAACTGGTGGATACAGTACACTCCGATACATGAACAAGGAATCGCAAACGTGAGATATTTATATCGGTACATAATTTTGTTTTAATGTCACCAAAGAAAGTGGTAAAGCAATTGTGATAATTGTGCAATATTATATAAAGGCAAGTTGTAAGACATTGCACTGACTGCAGTATATCCTAGGTGTGGAGCAGTACATGTGCAAAACTGAAAATTCAATTGCATTACACAGAGATGCTTTCTGAAATAGTGTGATCTTTGCTCATCGCAGAACTCTAATCCAACACGAAATGTTAGTTCTGCTAATTGGGAAAAAAATATTGGTTGCTCTCCGTGTGTTCCACTACAATTATTATACCTTTAACTGTTCAGTTTCTGTGAAGGGTGCTTCTGGAGCAAAGATGCGGAAGATATCAGCTACACAGCATGCCACTAGTAACCTAACATCCCGGTTGTTGTGTTCCATAAAGAAATCCGTTGTGAGAAAGAGCGCAAGTTGTCTGTATTCATTGTTTTCATCCTGACCCATATCTTGGAAAGCTCGGGCCAGCATCTGTAACAAAGACAACTCATCTGTTTTGACCAGTGCTCCGTTAATTTGAGACTATGCTAAGGGCTTATCAACAAATATAATGACACTCATATGAATCAAAAGATATAAATGCAAGACGTACCAATATTCTGATGATTATTAACATAGGTAATTCTACTTTAGCATATACATACATGTTCCAAGTAGCGTCTGAATGAGGTCATTAAGCCCCAATTACAACCTTTATGCTTGCAGCGATTTTTTGTCTAGCTCTTTCTTTAACTTTCACCTATTAACAAGTGATAACTCCAGGTGATGTTAACTACTAGTAGTAGTCTTAAAACTTCATGATACTCCTTATCCCAAAATTATGAACTTACTTGGAAACTATATACTAGTACATACCTCTTACTAGGAATGTAAACTCTTCTTTTACATTAGATCAGTATTCATCAACAAAGCTAACAGCATACAATATAATATTACCTTGAGCCGACGAACGAGCTCCTCTTTTGTAAGATCATCCTTCAATTCTTTGCACCCCTTTGGGTACGTAATTTTTAACCCTTTGTCAAATAATTTCGGCATGGTGACTCCTTACTTGTAGGTGCAAGGAAACCTAAGCAGGGGTGGAACCATATAGAAATAGCAATACAAACAAAACAGACAACATTAAGCTATTTATCATACTGCACACTGTTTTAATCATTTCCTCCTTCTAGTTAAAATGTGTTTAAAATAAAAAACTGTAATTTTGTGGCTTGCTAATTATGTTAATTCAGGTGCTATAGATGATAATTTAGTTTTTACATTACATGTATTAAAATTTCTTAGTTTTCTGTTATACCCTAGTATATACATGTAGCATTGTTGTTCGAAAGCACCAGCCATTGCTGTTGCAGGCTTGTAGCCCCACCCTGCAGAATTTAACACAAGATCACCTGTCAACTACGGAAACACCAAAGAACCATGGCAAGCCCGTTTAAAAAAAAGAGACAGCTCAGCACTTTCATGTACAGTTTGTGCCCTTCAACATAATGTCACATTATGTGAGTAGATGCACATGGTACTGCAGCATTTGCATTTCACAGGGGGAAAGGCATTAAGTGAAAATGCTAGACTGGGGTTACCACTGGCATATATATGAATGCCATCAACAGAGCGGCTATTTTCACCGGTCACCATTTCCAGAGAAAACAAAATGGGCTGTGGTACGCAATGGCAACATATTCATGGTTCAGGTGTTTGGTGCCACTCCCTGGGTGCCAACGCCAGGAAAAGAAGTTTTCATTTTGTGAGCGTCCCTGTTTTTCAAATGTGCAATTTTAAAACAAAAAAAATTGCATCATAAACACTGATACTAAACACTGATTTATTGTTATGGTAGTGTGGCCACACAGTGACTGGTATGTACCACCAGCAGGACACTGCTTATATTTTTTTTTATGCCTTTAACATATTTAATCTGGTACTATTCCTATATCTATAAAATACACACCAGTGACAGTGTACATTTCAGTGTTTTGAGAGACTGAAAAAAAGTTCTGTTTCATCTCCTCACATGCCACTGGGCACGTCAAAGAAACATTGCACTGTCTGAGCCGGCTGCCATGCACCTAGAGGTACCCTTGTATGCGACATGATCAACAGGTGCCGATGCAAGCTTCACCTTGTCCGTACATGGCCACCATGTACAGAAACCCTGAACGTTCTGCCGGGCTTTCGGTACACACTACACAGTCAAACCAACAGCCCAATTTTGTTTTCTTTGAAACAGTCACGAGTGAAATAGCACAGTCACGAAAAAAATATAGCCAAGCTATGAACAAAATTTTGTAGCAATTTCCAAGTGTTGGGCAGTACATCATGTAACAAGGAAAACAATACAAAACATATTTTTATAAAAAAAAAAAGAAAGTAGTTTACATTACACTAATTATCGCCCACCTGGTGTCAACCTAGTTTGGAAATCTTATCAAATTATTTCCTTCTGTTATGAAACTTTCGTTCTACACTATTATTTTGTTACATACAGACTTGGATCATTCATAAGAAAAAGTCTACAACATATTTATTCAGAAACTGCAGTTTGTAGATGCTAAATACTTGCCCTAACATACGCAGAACAATTTTTAACATAAACAGTGAACTGGTACTAGAAGCCTTAGTAGTTTAGTAAAGGTACTCGACAAAATGTAATCGCCATTCCGGCACATTTAACATTATGAAATTATCAGAAATTACCTGATATATAGGAACTTAAATGCTCATCCCACCGAGAAATTACGTCCTACTGTACTTTCACCAGAAAACTACCAACGAAAAAAAGGTTTTTAAATTTGTGTATTCAGAGATCACAACGGCGCGAAACGATAATGGACTGATGATGGATGGTCGATTGAATTTGGATTTAATTCCGACAACAAACACAACGTCGCTCCAAAATCACAACCTCCAGAAAAGCTGTACGATCTGCTATGATCTTCCACCAAAGTTTAAATCCCATAAGCATGCAAACGCCAGGCAACAGATATTCTATGAACAGAGACAAATTTAGCAGACATTTCCATTCTTTTCACATGCGTATCTAAACACCGGTTTCGTCTAAAATAAACGCTTTCGGGCGAAGCATAGACAGCACCTCGCTAGAGCTGTAGAGCCTTTTGAACAAATATTTCAAACGGAGTGCGAAAATCACTAACCTCGAGTTTTAAAATATGATTTCAAACCTTTGGCATTATCTTTAATTATAAAAGAAAGTCCCCAAGACCTAGGGAGAGGTTTGGTCTCCACCTTCGAAACAGAACATAGAGTTGAAAGTGTACAGAGATATTTTACTAGACGGATTTTACAGAATGATATGTACGTCTTATCTAGAGAGATCTAACTTTTTTAAAGCTTGAAATGTTGGAGGAGAGACGAATCAAGGCTGACATAGTAATTTTTTTAAATTTATTAACAATTTCACAGAGTTTTGTTAGATGATATATTTAGGTATAATATAGTAGTACCAGAAGAGGCCATGATAAGCAGCTCTTTGTGTTCACTCCCGCACCGAGAAGTGTCAGTTTTATTGGTCCAACAGGCTAGTCGGTATATTATAACTGGAATAGGTTGCCACATATTGTTGTTAACAACACCTCGGTGTATGGTTTTAAACGGTCAGTGCTCACTACGAATGGTTAATTTTATTGGTTGGGGGAGTGCATATTGTTTTAACTAACCCAGCGTCCCATTTGTACATGTATGTTCTTGTATGTGCTTTATGAAATAAATAAGACCAAATTTACGATGCTGACAAACTAATTAGTAAGACTGTTAGCGAAAGGATATCAATCGATCCCATCAGATTTATTTTAATCATCAATTATAATCAGATTGTGTATACAAACCAACTACTTTGCTTGAAAACATATTAATCCAAAGACTTGTGAAACCCTGCAACAGTTTCCCTGGCCTGAGTTTCTTGTACCAGCCAAATACTGGATTGATTTTAATAAGAGAAGACTGCCTGAATCAGTGGTTACCTCTCGATCTATAAATGCATTTAAATCATCACTTAATAACCATTGGAAAAATCATCCTTTAGAGTTTATGGATTACCAAATATATATTAGACCAATTATACATTGTTTATCGAATTTTGCAGAGGGGGATAAGTTTCCATATATAATAGTCCATATATTAAACTCAATATAAGTATCTTATAGGTTATGAACCATGCATGCAAGATGAACCTGTAGTGAGCACTAGAAGGACTACTATAACGATAAGGCTAAATGTCCAATATCATGACAAGTATCACAAGACAAATGAGAATATAATACCAAATTTCTACCATCATCCATAGTCAGCTATAACTTATACACAAAACTGTATAGTACAATGAAATATATATATTATAATAGTTTCTATAAAAATTGGATACTCATTTCATGCAAGTTTCAACTCATTTACCTTCCTCTTAAGTATTTTAGTGTTTCATGTGCTCACGTTGATTGAAATAAACAATATATGCTTGCACTTACTATGGTCTGGGATTATTATTCATAATGTTGATCTGATTATCAGAATCTCAGATTTAGGCTATGAGTATACTGGTAAATTTGATAAAGAAAAATACTTTGGGCCCTGGACTTTAATTCTGATCATTTATACATGTTATTTCAAGAGTGTATCTACCGCAAAATATATAGTGATCTCGATTCACTTCAAAATGGGGAAAGCACATACATCAAACATTTGGAAAATGCTGACACACTGCCCATAATATGCACATGTTTCCAAAGTCCTGCAGGTATCATCAATTATTGTTTTCCTAACTGTGACAGTTAGTTGAGTGTGTTGAACTACACCAATTCACACTCTAAGAAATTAAACCGGGCTAAAAAAGACAGAACAGGTGTCACATCAGTGGTGTAATTTTCGAATTTATTTTCAAGGTTCACAAGAAAACCTCAAGTATTTGGATGTTCACGTCCTGCGTTCGCCTCAAGTCAACTGCCGCAACATTATTAGGTCACTTCAAAATCATCTAACCGGAAAAGTGAGCGACTAATACAGCAAGGATTCAAACCCATTACGGGCACCCGCGGGACACCCACTAATCTTGAGCCCTATGTTCTGCCATTGCAGCAGCATTTTTCGGCGAGAAACATCTATAACAATTCCAGATGGTATTAGGCATTTTAATCATTATTTACTTCATACATATTTCCTAATTTCAGTATTATTTGGCGCTGTACGTGCTTTCGTCATACCTCATCACACCCCATTGGTGCTCCACTACTACATTGCACCAATAATAGTCAGTTTACAACTACGTGTACATGGATTCATGGAACATAAACTCGTCATTTGTAAACGTATAATGATATGATAATGTGCCATGTACCATGTATCTGAATTATTGCAAATGCCTTTGAGTCAGAATAAACATACATACACATATACATCATGATACAGAAGGAAAAAAAAGAGAGGCAGGTTCACGTGTCATAACACCCCCCACAAGTCCTCTGTCCAGAGTGGGACGCTACAAAGCCAGGTCTGGATGGTGCATGTAGTGGCTGTGCTACATTGCGCTAGCGGTGATGACTGGGGAAGCAGATAGATGTATCCTGATTCACGTGGGCCGCCTAATAAATTCCACACAAGCAGCACAGTACAGACAATATCCCTCACACCCACACTGCATACACTTACAACACAAGGGGGAGCCATCAAGAGCAGTCAAAACAGGCATTGAAGCCTAAAAGACTGAAAAAATAAGGAAGGAGAAGAGCAGTCAATTCAGGTTTTGCAGCGACGTCAAATTATCACGTGACTCAATGTTTACTCCGCCATGATGGAGGGCAGCCAGAATACCACCGCTTCAGTGGAAAAGCCTGCTAGTGTTAA
>JAAUYG010138378.1_pt1 | contig 12255 bp, 7 predicted proteins | sample 7278091 | NCBI WGS metagenome assembly JAAUYG01 (sample SAMN14350201, study PRJNA611818) | marine sediment metagenome | isolation source: surface marine sediment (0.6m) | place: French Polynesia: Moorea | collected 2018-08
CCCCCCCCCCCCCCCCGCCCCCGGCCGCGCGCGGGGTGTGGGTTCTGGTGGGGGTGGGGGTGTTGGGGGGGGGGGGGGCGGGGCGGGCGCCCCCCCCCCCCCCCCCCCCCCCCCCCTAGAAAGATGATGCTTGATGAGCCTGCTGTGCTGAGACTAATGTATTTATCAGTCTGTATTTTGAGATACTTTGTTACACGGCCAACCAGGTGGACCTAGGGCAGGCAGGCAGTTGCCGGTTATTCCTCCCGGGTCCTATCCCTAGAGCCTCTAGATACATGGCCGACTGCCGGGACCAAACCTCGGCAGGCACTGCTAAGTAAATGTTTGCGTTCCTCACTGTCGAACCAGCGTAGACAAACTGGCGGAAGTCAGAATGAATTATATTTCCCTCGGTGGTGGACATGTGTGAGGAACAGCACTCTCATACATCAGCCTCCCGTTCACCACAGCGTGAGGCTAAAGGAACCCAATTCTCGGTTTGTGGGAGCCGATGTTACACGCCGCCGCATTTCCATGTACCCTGTCCGCGCTTGCTGCCATAACGTTCAGAGCTCAAAGATCCCATGCATGGCTAGGAAATCTACCATTACTTGATGCACTGCTTATTAGTAGGCTGGAAGTTTATATTATTGTTACAAAACTGGTGTGTCAGAGCCCAATTCTACCCCAATTAGAGGTGGCTTTTAGCGGTTCAGCTGTGAACTTGCCTTTGCTTTCCCTAAGCAGCTGGCGTTACGTTCCACCCCCCCCCCACCCCACCCCCATACTAAAACTCTCCCCTGTCTTAGACCGTGCGATTGAACAGGAGTGCTCCAACAGTGCGAAGGTCTACCCTGGAAATTCGTCAAAAATTACTTGGAAGTAATTGTTTGGGCGGTCTGCTTTCTGTTCGTGGAATAATCCGAGAGTGAACAGTAGCACCCCCCCCCCCCCCCCTCCCCCTTCTGCCTGCCCTGCATGGTGGTACTAAAGGTTTCTCAGCCTGGGTTCGTACAGCGACTAATCCAAGAGTTTCTGTGTTGTGTGGAGAAAAGTTCGGTGGAGATAATAGCTTCTCGTGCACGGCTGACTCACTGGGCCGGCAAGACAACAATTCACAATTGGAAGGTTGCGAGTTAAATGGCCTGGCAGTAGCTTTTGTGGGTGAGTGGAGGTGGGAGAGTGAACTTGGCTACACGGGTTGGAGATTTCCCTCTCATGATATGATTTTCCAAACCTATAGCTGGGGATTCTCTGCGACTGTTGTTATTTCGATAACTGGCTGCTATAATGCTGAACACCAGCCTCTGCATATATGGGGGCAGTAAATTGGCTAAATTGTATATAAGGAAAGAAATTCTTTGGCGAAACAGAAAGAGATCCAACTGTAACTGGTAGAAAGTGAATGGAAATTACAGGTCTTTTGCAGAGGGTTAGAATGTTATAAGGTTTGAGGGAAAGCTACTTCGTCCAATGTAACGACGGTTGCTTGAACCTTCTCACTAAAGTTAGATATCATTTGCAGTTCCACAATTTCGGAAAGTTAGATTTGTGGACGTTTGATCGTCACCTTTGTTTTTAGGGTCGGGATGTGTCAGTGTCAGTGTCCGTGTTTGTTTCTGCAGCTACATACTGCTGCCGGTAATACCGCTACACAGGGAACTTCAATGGGCTTGCTATATGAAAATCTATCAGGGAACGGAGTATCTCCTGCCTCTATCCCTAAGAACAACGGGACTGGTTTACGATAAGTAAGGTTCATTTATTCACTTTGGGCTACCTGGTAGTTACCTACTCAGTGCCTTCTCCATACATACACCACACAAGAAATTCCTATTGCAAACAAGAATAGATTTAAAATATGCTGACTCAGGTGTATTCTGAGCATATCCTACGCAGAACGTTTATACGCTTAAGAGAAAAGACTATTCTTTACGATTTGAAACTACACCCATGGTAAGAAAAGCATTCAGACGAGAATACCCCCAATTGGTTGCCATAAAAAGATCCCCAATTGGCAAAGAACTTACTTTAACCCGTATCTCAAAATTCTACAAAACAAAACGTGCAAGAATGCATGTCTAAACATAAGACCTATTTACAATATACAGAAACCTCTTCAGGTTAACCCTTCGGGAAAAAAAATGTTGACAAATCAATTACTTTAGTGTAATTTCAGTTAGCCAGGCATACATTTCAAATAGACTTGTTAGACAGAAGTTGACAACAAAAAGACGTTACGTGAAGTTGTCAAATAAATAGAGAGAACAGCTGTATAAAAATGCACAAAAAGTATACGGTAGTCGTGAGCCATAATATGCCATCCTGACATCAGTCCGTTATAAATCAGTACAATGCCCCCCATAGACAAAAACACGAACACAGCAAACTAGAGCTTTGCTGTTTCGACTCTCCAGTACGTAGTTCCGGTTTCGTCAGTCATGAGTCGATGTAAAATACCGACTTGTTGAAAACGGATTCGTAGAAACATTTGCAAGATACTGTAAATTACACACATGTACACAACCAAAATTACACAGACCTGACATGGGTCTAAAATGTACACGGGAGTACACCGAGGGGCCGACTGTCGTCGCCAGGGCTGATCCCCTTGTGACTTCAATAACACACACGGGTGTCCTCTCTATGCATGTGCAGGGTATATATAACGGATTTATAGCCCCCCGTTATATATCCAAGACCAACCAAGGCAGGTTGTTTTTTTCTGGAAATTCGCGTTTCGTGGGCAGCGCTTTCCGTATATAGTCGATGTAATCCTGCATTTCCCTTGAACACCCGTCAGTCACCCCGTCACATCCGGATGTGACGTCACAGTCAACATGGCGTAATATATATCTGCATTTCAGTGGCTGTGAGAGATATCCGTATAGTGTTATCAACGACCAGCGTGAACACTTTGTGGAATAGATGAGGAAATGCTTCACAAACGGCGACCCTGGACCCGCTCAGCTAGTGTCTGTCTGTGACCGCTGCGGGAAGCAGGGGGTCGGCTGTCTGCTGCTGTAGCTCGGATACAGTGGTCGGCGGCCCTAGGTCTTGAGCTCGGATGCCCACACTTGCTGAGGCCACCCCGTCCTCCCTTTACTCTTCTTGTCCTTCTGGGCAGCTTTTAAAATTTCCTGGAAATAGTAAAATTAAAGGAACAGTGATAACAATGATTAATCACTGAAATAATTTTACATATTTTTAAATAGCTGGCAGCATAATAAATAAACATGGGTAAACTCTGTGCAATAAAAAAAACAAACACCATCATGCTTGAATGTTTCTAAAATATTAAGTCTAAGTCATATTCGTCTTGGCCAATTACATCAATCACATTAGTGACTAAGTAAAAGACTGAGACTTTAAGTATTTTCGGGAACTCCAACCCATAAGTGAAACACTATAAGACCACGCCTAGAAATGAGCAGAAGGGCAAGAAAGCGAAACAGGACGCATAGACAATTAAGTTATCAGTGAACGAGAAGTAGGCTTAGAAATGAAATTCAGAGAAAGAGCGGAATACACCATAACTTGGCAAAATGTATGTCAGATATGAAAATTATTTTGACTTCCTTTATTAAAGGAAGCCAAAGACAATCCAATGGAAAAATGTACTTAGACAAGATGCGTCAACCATACAAAACCACACAGGAAGTCAAAAAACATTTAGTATCTGACATACATTTTTGCCTATAAAAAAGTTTCATGAAGCCACCCAAAATCTACCGGTAAGGCCTATAGAAGGATTGACCTTTCAAAAAAGTTGATTTTGTACAATGGGCCAGGTGAAATCTTTCCCACGCCAGGCTATGACGCAGCCACAAGGCACCCGGACACTTTATTTTGATATAACTTTCTGGATTAACACATGTGCGTCACGTTTTTAATTAATCAACAATATTTCAATCACCTTGAATTAAGTAATCCCTTACACCCCTGTGGCTTTTTTTCATGGGAGTGCTAAATTCGAGCGGAAATTACGCCATAAACTTTCTCTCTTTATTCAATGTGATTATTCGAAAATAAAAATTTATGTCGGACCAAAGTCTGCTCCATAGATTATATTGCCAAGAACGAATGGCAGGTGAGCCACAGAGTGGAGAATGATGCCAACCGCCCAAGAATTACGTCAGAACAGATATTACATTAGAACCATTTATTACAGAGGAATGTGGTCCAGAGACCTCCCAAAGCAGTGACACTTTTTGAGTTACAGCCTATACGGAGCTAAAACCTGTCCTGGTCACGGCCGGTTAGCAACAGCTCCAGAATGCGGTTGGAGTATCATCCCCGGCGCCGTCTGGTCTGTCCCAGCCCGACAAAGCCCCGCCATTAACAACATCTCGAAACAAATCTGCCTAGGGGGGACTAAAGTTACAATACATGTTTTGATAACGGTCTCGGGGTAACCACACCCTTGCTCCCCCCCCCCCCCTCCCCAATCAAAGCATAACCCGCACCGACAGAAACGGCCAAGGTTGTATAATCGACAATGAACAATGGATTAAACAGGCATATGGCATATCCAGGCCAAGGTTTATTTATTTATTTATTTATTTATTTATTTATTTATTTATTTATTTATTTATTCATTTATTTATTTATTTATTTATTTTCCAATATCATTCTCTTCTACCTAAAATATTTAAAACTGTGTTGTAATAATAATTTGTTATTCTCTTAATACTTCTAAATGCTATATTTTCTTTTTACTGTGACCTTGTGCCGAGCTTAAAATTGCGATGTTCAGTTGTAATTCGTTGCGAATAGAGTGGGCAACTGCCGCAATTCCTTGCTCCTCGCCTGGCGGAAACACTGGCCGGTGGCCGCTTTTGGCTTTTGGCCCTCTGTGGCTTGGCGGCCACTGTCTGAATTGAACAGATGTTTCGGCAATTCTTTCCCTTTGTCAAACCTAACTGCTGAAGGGCCAAAGGCTGCGCGGCAATAATGATAATATTGCTTTTCTTGTAATCAAGAATGCTATCAAAAGTTATCTGATTATAGGAGATCGTTTACCCGGAGAGCTCATAATGATAAGGACATGTGTCCGCCGTTTTGTGGTGGACTTGTGTCGGAAGCGTGTGCCCGGCTGTGACACGGGATTACAGGACACAAAGCCGTTATAACGACGTCAGTCCAACGGCTGAAATTAGCATTATGTTCCGGGGCAGAAAGACACTGTTTTATCGCCAGCTATGATTCAATTAGTGTGGCGCTCTGGGAAATCAAACGTACTGACGGCTCATTCATCCGAAGCTTGTTAGTGAGTTTAGAACTGACTGAGCGTGGATTGGTGAAGACTCAGTTCCGCTAGGAAACAGGAAGCTGCATGACTTGCCACGCCCTCTGGTGACAAGTTTGGTAACGAGACGCTGGGTTGAACTGTAGGACTGAGCTGGCGCCTGCCTGACAGGACTTAGTAGAGAAACCCGGCTTAAATCATGATAAATTTACCCTGAAAATGGTTTAATATGCAACTGCCCGGACCCTTACTGGCGCAAGCCAAGGGTTGGAATACTGCCACAAGAATTTAATAACTGCATGAATGAAGAAATTTGCCACCATTTGTCACCATCACTGGCGGAGGAGCCTGAAGACAAGGATAGGGGACTAATTTGGCGTTACTGACTCCTAGTTTGTTTGGTGTCGCGTTTCCGGTACACCCCCCCCCCCCCCCGCCAACACATACGGTATGACATTTCCTGATTTCCATAATCACTGAAATCCTGGGATATGGTTACACCAGTAGAATTCCTACTATTCCTGGTAACACTGACATAATATCTGGTCAGACAGGCAGAGACAAGCCAGCTAGTATGCAATTTTGTCAATTTCAAAACTTTGTACACGTTAAATAGTATGTTGAAGAATGAAAGTATCGATCACACCTTGCTCTTGCATGTGAGTGGACGGGAAAAGAAAGTTATAATGTATCTTTATATACCTATATTGCCTTTGATGTGTGGACGATACACGGCACAGCCAAGAGCAGCACGCTATAGGTACATCATTTGATTTGCTTCTGTAACGGTTGATATTGATCTATTTTATCTCTCATATTATAGAGACTTCACACGAGCTACACAAAGATCAAATGGAATCTTGGTGTCTGACCGGCAGGCATAAGTACTATAAACTGAAATACAATTTGTATTACCGGTTTACATCCCAACACAGGAATAGCTGCAAATGATGGGGAAATTACTGCGCGTATATCAAAATTGGCCCAAATATAATATCATTAAGGGTTATTGCACGAGTTCAAGGATTAATTGTGGTATGGCCAAATCACTGGCGCAGGCCCGAGCTTCCCTATTATTATATACCTGCTACTTCACTTTTAGCACAATATACGTGATATTAAGTCGCATTTTACACAAAAAAACAGCCATTTCGGCACAGCATTGCGCCCAATGTTTTCCTTCTCATGCCTGCAGGCCATATAGCAACGGCCCGAGACCTTGGTAACGCAGCCGAAACTAACAATGGAATTACGTAAACATAAAGAACAGGCGTCTCTGCTATTGGCTGAGAATCTGGGTCGGGTCAGCGTGCAATATGCAAAGGTCATCGTTCGATATGAAAATTTATTGCACGATCGTTTCAGTGTTAAAGTATAGGGAGATTTTTCAGGTATATAATAATAACTCGTATCTGTCTCTGTAAAACATTTCTAAACCAATAGAAACCACAGAATGACAGACTAGCATGCATATATAGAGTAAAGGGCGGTGTTAGATTGGTGGTTTGAGTAGAATGGACAGCAGATTTCCATTGACTCTGCCCTGGAGCAATCAATGCAGCCACTCGGCGGAATAAGTAATGGGTCGTATCTGGCCTTTCCAAACAATCAAACCCGTGGGTGGTTGATGAAACAATGTCATCGGGAGCCGTTTCCTTAGCGCCCCGATCCTGCCAATAACCCCACAGGTGTAAATTCGGAGCGGAAGGGCTATAGGAGCGGGGATAGGGGAAACTAGGTACCTCTATTGGGTGTTTACCCTGCGCGCTATAGCATTTAGGCAGCGAATTGGTTTCGCCTGTCAGTCATCCCCCTGTTTCTAGAACGGCTCAAATCGGCTCTCATCCGTGTCTCGAAACATATTCCGAGCTCGTTAAATTGTTGTCTTTACAAACAAGAAGAAAACGAGGCCGCTGCTGAGAAGAGTAAGGGGGTCTCGGCGGGAGAGTGGGCCCAAGGCCCCACCCTCTCCCCGGAGTTCACGTCCCGGTCCGGGCTACAGCCAGAGCCCCAGATCCCGGCCAGATACGCTTGTCCGCGGGAGGGGGCCCCTGGTACCCCCCGCCGTTAACCCGGGAGTAGACCGGGCCACTCACTCGGACAGAGGCCGCCAGCGGGGAAAGCAATCCCTACGTCAGCTTTGACTGGCAGCTAAAATGGCACATACATGTATATATGTCAGGGGGGATAATTAATACTCCACGAATTAACGTCTGTCATATATACAAGGGTGCTTACACGGCAGGGCATGTATGTCTTACACGGCAGGGCATGTATGTCCTTACGTTAGAAGCCTATATTCACTGTCGATCAAGTAAGCAGAAATAGTGCCCAGCAGCCAATCATTGCAACCATATAATTACGGTGGACCGAAGGGACTGCTGGAGTTGCGTAATTAAAATATTTCACAATAAATCTTGAAAAAAAAAGGTATCCACTTTTTGGCAAAATCTCTGCTGCTATACCAGGAACTATATAAATTTGTTACGTTTGCTATGCCGTGATGGGCTTTCTTTAACAATTTCTTGTTGAAATTCTTCATCTGATAACGTCAATCAGTGTCAGCGGGGTTCAAAAATATGCCATCCACAAAAAAAAAAAAAACACACACAAAGCACGATAGAGATTGTCAGTGCCCCAGCCTATCAGATGAAGATGTATCAAACTGTCGGGAACTAATTGCGGCTATTTGGGGCAGTAGATGTCTCGGAAATATTTGGGCAATAAAATAAGCTTCGGTCTCAACTCAAATTTGCTAAAGCATTTAATGCTAAATAGGATAGAACATGTCGTGTCGACAAGCGTGCGAGGAAAAGCGCATAATGCGGTATTGTCAGTCAATTGCGCTTTTGCTCCCCGATCATTGAGCTGTCAATCATTTATGACTGTGTGAAATGGCGCCTAATTTGGACGAGGCGGACCACACGGCGGTGGCCCGGTGTGGTCCTGGCGCCGGCAGTCACAGTCTGACTATGCCTGCTCTTGCACCAGCCCTATATAAACTGTATTTAAAGTGAACTTATTGTCGCATTTCTTAACTTCCAAGATTGCCCCGCACATCCACAAATGTATTGTAAGCCCGACCCTTGCATTATAAATTTGGATAATTTAAAATATCGAAAAGGCTACATTTCGGCAAAACGTTTAAGCTTAATTGTGCTCAGGCACGCCCATGCATGCTTGAAGTACATGCGGTTCGTAAATGCATTTAATGCAATTAAATTCAAGCATCGCCGTTTTAATAAAGTATTGCTAAATATTGCAGAGGGTTGCGAAGAGGTATATACTGGACAATTGATCATTAACCACAAATTATCTCCGCTGACAGCAAATACCTTCATCGATGTCACATTCAAGCTAACTACCACACCAACGCCGACACGGGAAGGCAATAAAATAAATTGAAACAAGTGCTACCCTGTAGTTTGCAGAAACAACACATAAGGCATATGGAAATATCTGCTCCACCTATTTTCATTGAACCAAAGAGAAACCATACAACGATTCGATTATTTTTATGGCCAGTCCGTGTTTTGACAAACGTTGCAGAAAATTCAGGATCACGCATTTAGGTGATCCTGAGATTCGACATTACATCTACTGTAATGAACACACGTGACCGTCAGTTCGATGAATTACATGAGCCCCGGAAATTAAATGAAAAAAAAAGTCTCAAAATGTTCTTTCATAGGACAGACCAATTAAATTGTGTTTATCATAACAGTGAAGCATACTTAAAGGGTAATCTAAATAGCGTTAAGGCCATGTGCCAGTGGAACAGACTCCTGATATATATGTATCAACAAAACAGACAGTGGTTCAACTTCAAGTATTTGGGAAATTTCACCACATTATCCAGGTGTATATAGCCAGACACGGCAGAAAATGTATATAGTCGGATTTTTTTTCCAAGCTTGCCCTGCAGTCACGCAAATATCTCTCCGGTCCCTGGTTGTAACCTGGCCACTTATTACGGAATGGTACGACACTTAACCCTGAGAGTCCCCAAAGAGGAGGGAGAGAGGGAACACTAGAGGATTCTGTCTGAGCGGAGAACAGGCTACTGCTGTCCTACAAATATTTACCGGGAACGTGTCTCCCTGTACAGCTGCCTCTTGAAGCCAAAAAAAACCGCTTCAAAAACTATCTAAATTGCAGACTTGAATGTTGTTTTTTTTCTGCTTTCCAAATTCCTTCTCTTGGCCTTGATTTCTTCAGGTTTTACTTTTCTTGTTTATTTGATGTCCTACTTGCTTTAATGGGATTGGAAGTGTCCGGTTGTGATTGTTTCTGTATACTAGGGCTTCCACCGGGTTATCCGAAAATAACAACAGCATTATACAATGTGATGAGCTTTAAAGCGTAGGATGTTTGGCTCTCTTGACACCTACCACTCCCGAAGCTTATACTATACTTCTTTTATTGCTCTAAATCGCGACCGACTGTAATACTCTAGGTGTACCTTTAATACCGAGGAAGTTTATAGCCATCGGTGTGAATGGCCATGCTTTACACTTCTCTTGTCATGGTGTTTCTAATTAGACGTGAACGTTTTCCATGCAACTCGAACATAATACACATTTGTGTACCTTGGACTACATTTATTTATTTATTTATTTATTTATTTATTTTTTTATTTATTCATTTATCTATTTATCTAGAAATTCACAGACATATTTTCGTTTGTTTGTTTTTTTGCAAATGGTTGTTTTTATGTGCTTCATAACTTATTTTGAAACGTATATTAATAATTAATAGCGGCAATATAAGCAATGCCAGCTCTTTCCCTCCCCTCCACCCAGTTCCTCCCGTAGACACCTACTTGACGTACCTCTGCCTCCCGCTTCCTCTTCTCCTCCCGACTCTCGATTTTCTTGGTCAGCTCGGCCTTGAAGCCGTCCTCCGCCAGCTTGGGGTCGTCCTTGTTCAGCACGTCCATCAGGTAGGCAATATAGGACGTGGCCAGTCGGAGTGTTTTGATCTTTGATAGCTTGGTGTCCGAGGGCACGTTAGGGATACAGCCCCGCAGGTTGGAGAAGGCCGAGTTGATGCTCACCGTCCGCCGCCTCTCTTTCTTGTTCGCCGTTCCCCGCCGTTTAGGGAGCCGTAGCTGTCCCGGACCCTCTAGTAGAGAGAACATCCCGTACTCCCCGCCGGCGGCCAGGCCGCCGTGCATGTACGCCCCGGAATGGGGGTCGACTCCCGGGTGGTGTCCCATTCCTGGCGGGAGTTCGGCTGCGTGAGGAGAAGCCGACTGGGAATGGTGCTGGTTGATCATCCAACTCTGGAAGTACGGGGAGCCGTCCGGGCTGGGTCCCGGGCCTGCCGCGGGGTGCAGGGGTTCGCTGGGGTAGCGGGTGCCCGGGGGTGCGGCCTGCGGAGGGTACGAGCTGTAGAGATCGTGGGCTGAGCTGCCGAGGGGAGCAGGCGGGTGGAAGGACTGCGAGCTGTAACCGCCGACCAGACTCATGCTGGCGGCCGCCACGCACGTCAAGGGGAGAAGCCTGGGCTTTGTTATACCGCGTCTTTTTGCGGCTCTCTGGAGCGCTCACGGGAAGCCTTCGTCCCTGTCTTCTGTAATAATGTCAGCAGATCCCGGACTCGGCCGGTTCGCACTTCTGCCGCGAGCCAAAAACTTGTTAATCGCAATGGAAGGCGGCAAAGAGTCCCTCCTTCCTGGGCTGAGGTGTGTGTCTGCTTTCCCTCCACTGCCAGGACCAGGCTCTCGTCTCTGACTGATCCCAGAACACGGCACCTTGTTGGCCCGCCTGCTAGACACCTCCCGACTTTTTACACCGCCTCTTGTTCTCGCTAGACCTCAATCACCGAATCCTTTTCCCCTCCTCTGGCTCTGTCGACCACCGCCCAGCCGGCGGTATGTATCACTGCGGCTGGTTATACCTGCTGTGACGTCATATCTGGAGACCCCGGGCTGTGGTCTGGTCTGCTGTTGTACACTACAGGGGACAGACGACGGCAGACTGTCACTGTCACTGTCTAGGACTTCTGTCCACAGTCAGGATTTACTACTACCCCGGGGTAGGCGGTCACACGGCCAGGGGGGACGGAGTGTGGGTGGTCGGGCCGACTAGAGCTCGCCTCACGCACTCCGGAGATGATACATTCCCTCTCTGCCTGTGCCGTTTAGCGAGTTAGCTTTCTGGATTGTGCGCTCTGCAGGACTCCCGACTGTTGCCACCACTGTATGCCTGCCGGGCTTGAGGCAGGGAGTACGCGACCTCTGTGGCTTCCACTAAAACCTTCTCTACAACAGCTACTTTACTTTCTCTCAACCGCGGATCTGGTTTCCAAACTATCTCCTGCGTTTTTATGCCGAGCCGAGCACTTGGGACATGCTCAATAAAAAACGTCGAGGAGATATGGGCCCGCCCCGCTGTATCGGGCTATTTATCTACTTCTTGGGGGATATCAAAGGTACTAGGAGAGGCAGGAAAGGGAAAGGGCGAAAGAAGCCCCGCGGGAAATCTTAGCAGCAAACTATTTGAGCGAGGCCTGGGGTAATCGGCGAGCCTGGCCTGTGATTGGCTGAGCTCAGCGTCTCACGGGGTATCGCCATTGGCTGGCTCAAGCCTGAATGGTTTATGGGACCGAGCCGATTCTCGCTAGCTGACTGCTGCTAAATTGTGGAAACCTAGAGAAAGATTTACGCAAGTGAATATTTCGATAACTTGTAGCGCAATTAACCGCTGCTTGTTCAAAAGCTGAACGACAAGAAGAAGAATAAAGAAGAGTGAAGAGACATTGTACGAATATACAAATGCAAGGCAGGAACCCTGCCGCTTTCAGTTCATAAGGAACACCAGATATTCCGATAAACTATTAAAACGTTTTTCAACGTTCTATAATCGGCGTCTGTTCAGCAGAGAGTTGCGTTTACGAGAGAGAGAGAGAGAGAGAGAGAGAGAGAGAGAGAGAGAGAGAGAGAGAGAGAGAGAGAGAGAGAGAGAGAGAGATATATTTATTTTTTATATAAATTAGTAAAAAACAAATATAAAAAAAAAAACACA
>JAAUYG010028370.1_pt1 | contig 12253 bp, 11 predicted proteins | sample 7278091 | NCBI WGS metagenome assembly JAAUYG01 (sample SAMN14350201, study PRJNA611818) | marine sediment metagenome | isolation source: surface marine sediment (0.6m) | place: French Polynesia: Moorea | collected 2018-08
GTGTTCGTAGTGGTGTGTATTGTAGTATAGACCTACAGTGATGACGTAGATGCCCACCACCACTGCTGCTGCTGCTACTTTACTACTGCTGATGCGACTACTACTCGGACTACTGCTGCTACTACTGCTGCAGCTGTACTGGTACCACTACTATTGCAGTATTCCTACTAGTAATCTATTACTGCTGTTGTACTACTACTACTACTACTACTACTACTACTACTACTACTACTACTACTACTAACTACTACTTCTATATTTATTCTTTACTTCTGGCACACTTCTAACATCTGCTTAAACTCCCCAGTGGCACGTAAAACGGGAAGACACTACAGTACACTTTCTGCTAATAGAGGCATAGCGAGACGCTAGTTTCAATCGGAGAAATAGCTGTTGTGTAGTTATAGGACAATGAAGCTATTAACCTGTGTTATGTTCGTCCGTCGATTGAGGCGGTTGTTTAGTCGGGTCCAATGCTTGCTTGATCTTAAACTTAAGATCTTAACTTGATCTTAAAGCGCATTCAAGACAGTGTACATAAGTCATGTCTTAGCCAAGATGTATATGGAATAAACTGGAACAGTATTCAAGAGGTGAAAGCCTGAAAATTTTCGGAGTGAAAGAGGAAGAGGATTATAGTGGACTATATGCATGTACAATGAGGAGAGCCTCGTCGAAGTGTTTGTGGGGATTTGCAGGGTATATGCATATATGCATATACCCTGCAAATTACCATATATGCTATTTACCATATATGGTAAATAGCAATTTTAAATATTGCTTGCTCCTATACTAGTAGATACGAAAACACTTTCATGGCGACTATCTGCTAAATATAGCAAAATTACATAACGAATACAATGGCTAAGTTCCGAAACTATATAGCAAGTGTGAAGAGTTTTGTATTTGCACCACTTGGTAGTTTCGCAGAAGAATTCCTTTGACCCTCCCCCCTCCTTCCTCCCTACAAACTGAAATAACTTTCCAAATTTGGGAGTGAATGTTTTTGGACTCTGGAAACATAATTTCTGATGAAACATTCTACGCACAGAGTCAAATAATGGTGGAAAAAGTTCCCGAGTTTTCGGCACAATCTCTCTGCCGTCGTCAGGGGATGGTAACTAGTGTCCGTTGGTGTCACATGACCCTTCTGGATCATGTGACACCAGTTGGAGGATACCATCCCCTGACGAAGGCAGAGAGATTCTGCCGAAAATTAGGGAACTTTTTCCAATACTACTGACTCTGTGTGTAAAAACTTGATCAGTGTGTACATTTACATGTACTAGGAAGCGGACAAGTAAGGGACACAAGCTTTTGTTCATTAAGCTACTGAACAACCTCGCATATTCAACACGGTCAAAAGCTTTATTGGCATCTAACATAACCGAATAAAAGCTGGTAGCCCCTGTTATATTTCCTGTTTTATATTTTCCATGATGAGCCGTATTCGAGAGACATGGCTGTCGAAATCCGAAATGCACAGAAGAGCCTCTCAAAAAGATATTAAACACGTTAACTGTCAAAACTGTCAAATGTACACAAAGTACTTACCCTCGAGGCCCAAACTTTGGCCAGTTTCGCTCTACGAGCAGCCCTTTTCAAGATACAAGCTTATCGAAAATCATTTGAATGTTTTGATTAAAGTTTGAATATAAGAAGCCACTGGCGAAATCTGAGAGAAAGCCAGCCAGCAATTTGGGGGAAATTAGATGTGGAGTTCAAGACTGTTTTACATTTTCGAGTGGTGTTACGTTTGTGGAATGTCTAATTTGCGTTTGTGATGTGGTTGTGGACAAATCGGTTTATATTTGCGCGAGGTTTACCCGGTTTTACGTTTGTGGACGATAGTGTTTGAAGTCACAAGTCATGGCCCGCCAGGAATATTGACACAACATACATGTACCCCACCCCACCCCGCACCCCACACACACACAGACACACAGTCACTGAGAAAACGTTCTTTTTTTTTTCTTTGTGATTTATCAATAGCTTTTTGTATATTTGACCTAAGATTCCAACCAGGGCAAAGTTTGGTTTGAGGTGTGCCGCGTGACCGATTTAAAGAATGACCTCTTTATGGAAACCGGCAACGCAAAGCGTCTATAAACAGCCCGAAATAAAGCTGTTGGTGGCCGTGTTTGCCTACAAGTGCCCCAGAGACACTGTGCATATTCTCTTGCGCGGCTCTAGCCTAAGAACTGAGCAAGCAATCGATTACACAATTTGCGCTATTGGGCTTGGCATAGGTACTCTTAACCTACCCACCTTGACCCCTGGGTAGTCAATGTAGCAATAGCTTGAACTGTTCGATCTGGAAGATTAATTTCTAGGTGGTACTGCTGCAAATCGTTTCTTGCTAGTGAGAGTCATTATTATACAGGGGCCAGCACTTCAGTGTGGCATTCTATACAACGTTTGCGACACACCAAACTGGCCGGATAGTCGCGTATAGTGCTCGAAGCTGATATCCATACGGACGCCACAATGCGAGGCTTCGGATGCTGATCCAGGAGACCCCGGACCTAATAAACTGTAAGTCGAAAGTCATAGCAATATCGTAGGTCACCATAATAACATCACATCCATACACATGGAATTATTATATTTTATAATGTTGCTACAACCAGTTTGTCATTCTTTCCCCGTCCCATTATGTTGCACGTACAGTCGAACCTGGGAATTAGGGACATCCAAGGGACTGTGAAAAACTGTCCTCAATTCCGAGGTGGTCTTATTTCTCAGGTTCATCTCCGTGTACCGAATACGCATAGGGACTCTAGTAGCTGTCCTTAATTCCCAGGTTGTCCCTATTTGTCCGGTGGTCATTACGAGAGGTTTCACTGTATGGCGTCAAACAAGTTACATGCACAACTTGCCTGGTTATGCCAATGTGAGTTTTAATGCAAATGCAGTCGTTATATACTTTATTGCTAAGCCAATTTTCATTGCAGGTGCAAAAAATATGCAGGTTATCACTGTTCGTCGGAAGTTGTTTTGTGGCCTGTTGATATTGATCGGGGTGTTAATTTGGATTGGTTTTCATCTTCACCCGGATACAGAAACGCCGGGTTCCGAGTCACACAAAGCTTTAATAACATCACACGTGACGCAAATGCCTCTTTCCACTGCGACAGTTGCTGCAGTTGTTCCTAACATCGTTCACTATGTCTGGATACATGACCAAGGTGAGCCTTTCAAGTTCATCCATTGGCTTGGTTTTGTGAGCGCTCACCGCCGGCTCCGTCCAGAGAAGATCCTATTCCACTGCAACAACGAACCAGAAAGGAAGTTCTGGTGGCTCAACATAACAAGGACATACTCCAGCGTTCTGGAAATAATCCGGATCATACCACCACGCGAGATTTACGGGAACGAGGTTGTGCGAGAACAGCACCAATCCGACATCGTTCGTCTGGAAATTCTCGCAAAGCATGGCGGGATATATCTGGACCTTGATGTTTTAGTATTGCAATCCTTCTACCCGCTACGTGTGTACAACATCACAATGGGATTGGAATACCGTGGGGATCCAGGACGTTTGAACAACGGAGTGATACTGGCGAGCAAGTCTTCCGAATTTCTCAGAATGTGGCGACAGTCATATTCCACATTCCGAAAGCGAGAATGGGACGATCATAGCGCAATCGTTCCGTACATGTACTACCGCAGTCACCCCGATCTTATTCACGTGGAAGAGAATAGCATTAACTTCCCTAGTGGGAAGAGGTTGGATCTGATATATGACAAGATGTATAACCACAGCAGGAATTATGCCATACATCTCTGGGAAGAGCTCCACGATATAGACCACAATCCGTACGATATCAGGACAATGAACACAACTTTCGGGAAGATAGCCAGGAGTATTCATTACGGAAGCGAACACTTGTTGGATAAAGCCGATACGTCCGGCAAGAAACCGCGATAAGGGGATTACCGTCTTATTGTTTTGATAAATAGTTACTGGCTTATAAGCCTGAATATATGGCAATTGTACATAAACTACATACCCCCACCGCTTTTTTAAAAATCTGAATGGGTATTGGAACATTGATAATAAAAGAAAAAGATAATGTTGGAATGTTGGAGAGACTTGCTATATAAGATAAGAGATAAGATATACATTTATTGGTTTCTGGTTTAGAGGTTGAATTTACAAGGAATAAAACATACATCGAATACAATATGTGACAATACGTAAAAACCTACTCACATGAGAGTACACGAATGACTGAGGCTCTGCCAATGAGGTTCCCGATAAGACGGGAACCTCATTGGCAGAGCCTCAGACCCCATGGGACGAACGATTTATAGTTATTCGATGATACGATGAAGCCAAACAACGAAACAAACGGACCAAATGAAACGAATTTACCTCTGGGTTATTTCGCCTATTTCGGGTAATTGTGGCTAGGGTATACCCGCATTTACACAGATACAAGCAAATCTTCTATAATTTTAGTGAACCCTGGATTCTCCTGAATCTGTAATGTACTTTTTTTTTTCTTTTTTTTTTCAAATTCTTCTATACATGTTATACATGGATGTAAGAGGATTTCGCTTTTGTGTACACCCACACCTTTAAACGTTTATGGGTTTCAGAAGAGCTCTAAGACTTCGGGATAATCGCTATCCATTGACTGGCATAGATGGAAAAGGAATTCGAATTAGTTTTAATCCGGGTTACAAATTCCAAGGCAGTCTCAAGGAGCCCTCTCGCTGCATGTAGTTTGTGATAGAGAAAGATAATATGGCCGGACGCTTTATTTTAGTGCCACCCTGCAAAATATAAAAAATACATTGACATATCGTAGTATGTGATGTCGGATTGCCAATTACGTATCCTGTATGTTTGTAACAGTATATGCATACACAAAATAGTTTCGCTTACATATTTACCACACTACTCCAGGAGATTCCGAATCACCCCGCCTGGCCAGAGAATCATGTTGTGAACATCACTGTCAAACAACTGTCGCCTACATGAACAGTCGGTATATATGTCTACAAAATAATAGCTTTTTTTCAGATCCTGAATCTGCTTACTCAAATTATCATATTAGCGATCTTCATCACCCCAAGCATAAATCTTCTTCGAAGTCACTTTTTCACTCCTTGATGTTTTGTCCCTCCTTCCCAGACATATCGTCGTCTCTTGCTTTTTGTCCAAGGACACTATGCTTTTATTTTACTACCTCCTACCTCCAGCCCCAAACAAATTAAATTGTACACTTTTTCAATCTGTCTCCTTTTTAGTCTCCAGCTTTCTTCGGTTGCCTTAGCCGAGTTCTTCCACTGCAGTAAATGTTAAGCCTGATATTCCAAATCTACTTACCGTGCATGTACAGTATGCATTATATTGCCTGCTAGTGTTATTTTTTCGAGAGTAAACGTCCTCATTTTATTTATTATGCATACGTGAGTGAATAGACGGTAGATATAATGCCGTCTTTGGTATGATACGGTATTAACGGACCTGGATTGTGATGCAAATGTTAGAATCATATTGCTCCTGGTTAAACCTTCTATCCCACATACATGTACTAGGTTTGTTGAATGGTGCCAGTAGGAACCAACTTCATCCATCATTTCTTTGCCGACCATACCTTTATTTTGAATATCCTTTGTAGTTATTGCAGCTTTGTCTGATTATATTGATGAGTCCATGATCTAGTGGTGTTTATTCTCGAATGCGACTTATCTTCAATTTCAGCTGGCTCTGTAAGAGTTGGTGCTTCCAGAAAGGCCAACTGAATTTTTATTTATGTAACTTTCACTATCATACAAATTGCGTCCTTTAGAGGACCAGTGGTAATGGCCTCACTTGTGACAACTGATCTTTCTCTTGGGTGTTGTGCCTGAATCGGTTTTCTAGAATTCATTCTGTTGAGAATAAAGTTGATATAACGACCTTGAGCAGAATTTCGAAACACAGAATATGTATATACACTTTATGCTGAGTATACAAAGCAGAGTAAAAAAAACTTCACGGCATAATAACCGGGTTACAACATCTATTATCTGGATACACCCACCACATTTAACACTGATATTAGCCAGTCTTAGCCATGATATGAAACAAACTGTACAAAACGTGATCATTTATTGTAGGATAAAATTTCGTCATAAAATTGTTCACTCAGGCCGCTTCTAATCGTAGGTTACTTATAAACCTGGTAGCAATGTCTTCCCTGTGCGACCACAATATAAAAAAGAAGCAATCGCACTTGTTACATGTAAATGTCCCATGTGTATGTGTGATGACGAACATTATTTAACTGATTTTCAGTGAGAGATATTATTCTTCAAATATCTTTTGTATAATTGGATAGCTATGTTAGTTGAAGAAGGCCATTTCTATCTTTAATTTAGATATTTGTTGACGAGGTAGTTGTATACTGTACCTCTTTACTATATTGTATACTATATTATACTATATTTACTATATTATATTAAGGTTTATGTTTCTTGAACACACTGGACCTTTTAGTGAATGCAAATAACCCAAAGATCCAGTACGGGATATAACAGTATTTGAAAATAAACCAAGATTTAGTGGGAGCTCTATGGCGTTTGAAACGCATGGGTAACGAATACCATAACGGAATTTTTACCTATTGAGCCTATATCAGACAAATTCCCCATGGCGTAAAAATACGGTACATAGCTACTAGCAGAAGAACCATAGCGGAAAAATACGGGAAAAGCCCGAGAGGTATAATGGCAAAGGTAGGGAAAGTTCCTTGATTGCGTTTTATTAAAAATGTACAGTAAAACTTGTATATAAAGACCACACTTGGGACCAACAAAAAGCGGTCCTTATACACAGGTGGTCTTTATGCGCAGGTTCAATAACATCGAAAGTATATCCCTGGGGATCTGTCTGAAGTGGTCTTTATATACAGGTGGTCTTTATGGCAGGTGTGACTGTACTTCATTGAATGCGCAAATTTGGGGAAATGCATGGTGTCGCCTTCAAGATTGTCAAGATATTGATGGTGACCGGTCCACCCATATCGACCAACTGTTTGTTAAATCTCAAGCCACCACAGCCAGAGAGTTACAGACACTCACTTCTGGTATTAAGAATGATATAAATCTGCAGAAATAACGAGCTGGCTTTAGGTGGATCACACGCCAGATCGAACGGTAAGCATACACAACTAAATATGATAATAGTAAAAAGGGGGAAAATGGTGTACAATATATAACTGGTGTTCCTCTACTGCGGCAAATGATGCTACAGCTCCATGCTACATCATTTGCCTATGTTATATGCATACATACATTATCACTTACCTTCATGACCCACACTCCAAAAACCCACTTATCCCTTCCCAGAGTTGCACATAAACGAAATACGTGGGAACAGAAGACATAGATAAAAGCTACGTTGTTTATAGCCGCATATACATGTATGGCAGCAGACAGAGTTATGACCGACCAGAAACACAACTAGGAGACATCTGTGCCTTGGCACCTATCCTCCAGAGGGCTCCAGCACCAGCACTGTAGACAGAAACATCGGAATGAGGCACTAGTGCAGTCTGTAGTGGTGGCTGCCTCAGGTGTACACGAACAAGGTCAACATATTATTTTTACAAGTTCTCCCTGTCAGGGACGTCCCGGCTACAGAGGCAGTGACGACGGCTGTAAGCCACCCGAATACCAAAATCCCCTCGTCCGCCATAAAAGCGACACATGATCTGCTGCTGCCCCCTAGCGAATGAGGATATCCTCATGCCTATATTGGCGACAGCACAGGGAAGCACATGAAATCGGTGGGTGGGGCAGACAACAGGCATTGCTGGAGAAAGACTTCAAGACCGTTAGCAATTCCACCTTGGCAGGGATGATACTACGTGTACTGTACAGGATTTCCAGGCTTGAGATTTGAACTAATTCGCTTTGGGGAAAAAGCCAATTAACGGACAGCACTGATACAGACTAGGTCATCTACACAAACGGGTGACCTTACCGTGAGGTAGAAGAACATTGGTAAGTGTAGGTCTGATGAATCTCGCAATTTGGTTCCATAAATCTCGGATACCTTTATCCAGCTCATATTAATGGTTTATTGCTTTGTACTGAATATTTATTTTTGAAACTCAACCTCCATGATGCATTGTAATGTAATATGCTTCGTGTTTTTTATTTAAATATTTTTTCTCTATTTTCCTACGACACGTGCTTACTGTTTTCAATCACGTACATATTAACGCCACCCTAATTTAATCTACTTCTCGTTATATGCGTATGCCATTAGTCTTGCCATACTGTATAAAGTACACACACATATATGCATCATGATTTTCCCATTAAAAAAAGCGTAAATTTCAGTCATAATACACCATATGTGTCTTCGGTTATTGCACTTAATAAACTTTTAATTTTAATTTCCGGGTTTAGTTATGATAACCTTTTTTTCTTGCCCCAGAGGGCACATACACAGTGGCGGTGTTTGTGTGGCCGTTTCTTTGAGATGTCTTCCTGCAATTCCAAGCGGCGCCTGCCACAGCAGTTGTCATTCTCAGACGGCGATCTCGCAGCAGGTGACATTTCTAACAAGGTTTGCTCCAAAGACAAGCTGTCCAAGTCAGTCACGTTTGCTTCGGATTCGTCAAAGCCAACCAAAGGAGGCAGTCGGCTGGAAAGATGTCCCACCCCGTACAGGACGAGCCGACGAGACAGCCAGGGAACCGCATTTACGTTTGACGTGAGCGATAATAGGGAGCAGCAAGGAAACGGTGACAACGACCAAGGAAGGCCTTCTGAAAAGAAGTAGCCCGGTCGGTATTGGCCTACTGCGAAGGAAAGACCATTGTTGTCACGCTGGGACAGTCAGAGTGGACAGTCCTTCGGCCAGCGAATATCCCTGCTAATTAAAACGGATGGTGTGAAGCTACTTTTCACGAAAATTGGATTACATGGAGGGTCCGGGAATTTGCTGCGCTGCTTCTGTTCCATTCCATACAACGACCGTCGGGTGTATTAAAGCCTCCTAGATGCTTACATCTACACGATGATGCTCAATTTGGTTACCCAGCTCGACACACTCAGTAGCCAATCAAACACGGATATTCTGAATAGATTATCAAGATAGGTCAGACTGCACTGCGTGGAAACCGCTAGAACCAGTTAGGAATACTTTAATATACATTTACTGTTTTCATTTACTGCTATCGTACCATGTTTGTTAATTTGCAATCAGCGATGCTGCTATTGCAAGAGTACATGTATTGAAACAATATTTTACGTCCACATACTCTTAAACGATGTTTTTCAGACCTGATAATTCGCCTAGTAATATATTATTAATCAGAGAGAATCCTAAACCTGAAATAGGTTAGAAATCACACATGGTAACGAACATTTTACACTATTTTTACTGTTTTGGAACATATTATCGGCCAAAAACTGTTTTTTTCACACACATACTTAATTGGTGTCACATTTGTTTCCTTAAACTCTCTCCATGAAAATTGTCTGGGTAGCGCCACATTTGAAAAGTAACAATATACGTGTGTCTTTAATTAACCACATATGAGTTGTTTGACCAGGCAACTACTGAATAGTGAAAAAGCTTCTTATTATTCTAAATCTTACATCTAAAAATGCACGTGACAACCATTTTGACCAATAGGATAAACTATTTTTACCTCAAAAGAGCAACATATTACTACAGAATTTTATCATTCAGAATTTCAGAGCCGCAAAGAAAGGTACTCGATATATTGCAGGGATATTGTAGTCGCTTAATCCATTTAAGTATGTTGGGTACACGTTATATTCACTATGAACCGAATTTTGACCAACCCAACCCCAAAGTTATTGTAAACATACCATGAGTTACGATTGCATTGCAGGCATTGTCCGTCGCGGGATTCCCAACCTCATTCTTCCATTGGAGGTGGAATAGCAACGAACGTAGCCATTCCACTGGGATGAATTATGAAGATGCTCATCACTTTAATGCAAATATTGTTCGCTTACTCTCATGTACACATGGATGTATAAATATATTTTTGGCTTCGTAGGTTATTTCTTGTTCTTTCTATTTTCTATGGCTAACCATACGCAATAAGGAACTCGTAACTACATGTAGAAAACCTGTTATGCTGCAAGATAACATCGCCCAAATATCCATGTCCTTCACCTGGACCTCCGAAATATCCCTCAACGTGTGAAGGAAGTAATGGAACCCTTCACATTCAGAACCTACGTGCATGCCTCTCCAACTGTACAGCTGCGTCAAACGCGTCTGCCGTGAATCGTGTAGCTGTAACATCTGCACTGATCTGTTTACGCCGATTTTCTGGTTTTAAAACACATGGAAATAAGTTTGAACGACATCACGTTTATCTTCCAAGACACAGATCATGCAGATAGGCAAATGTAATTTTGGAGTTGGGTTTTGTACATACTGTATACAACTCCCTCTTGCTGAATTTATAGCTCAGTAGTACTGTTGTACTACATTGTGTATTTTAGCCGCTGAACACATTGCAGTTATGTCCGGTTTATGTCACACACTTCTAAATGCTCCCACCGCTATATATAGATATCGGATAACAGACCTTGTACTCTGCATACCCAATGCAGTACAGAGTGGTGGCCGGCATTGATTAACGCCGGTTTAATGCCAGAGGGATGCCAAGCTGAAGACAATGGAAGAGATAACTGGAAGTGGACATTACACGAGCTGCAACCGTGCAGGAGAGACGTCCGAGTGTGGGCGAGTGGAACAATTTAATGCGGAATCACACTTATAAAGCAGATTGGCATACATGTATGGTGAAAGTGAAAAGTGTGTACTTACAATACTTCAACAGACTCTTGTTTCAGACCGGAACAGTTAAACTTCAATTCCGGGAGTGTAATTTATTGGTTATTGAATATTCATATGTCTAGACGATTGTTACAAGACAAGCCTACGTGCAGGGGGCTGTTTTGATCCCAACCACCTTTCTCTCCACCCCCCTGCCCCCCCTCCCCCATATCACTCCCTGAGTCTGTGTAGTGAAAGGCTTCTCGAAATCTATTACCTCAGCTATCTATCATTTAAAGCAACTCAACCAATGCAGACCTGCTTCCAAACCAGTGACGAGTAGTTATCTACTCTCAACGTCTTAAAACTCAATCGCAAGGCAGTCAGTTTCGGGTATGAGGGCTTGAGGCTTTATTATGAATTTGATGGGCTACACCACGGTATTCCTTTAAGGGACATTTGCTGACAAGCCGGTATATTCAGTTATCCATACATGTCCGTATACGTATGGATGTTTCTGATATACATTGTGTCCACACGTATAATCACATGAAACAATAACCTCTAACCAGTCAACATGCCTGTGAAAAGCACAGCCACATACAGAGTGTTCCCATAGTTACATATTTAACAAACCATCTATGCCATCCTTCAGGTCTTTTTGAACGTCAAATACGTGCCTGGCGTTGTGTACGCCCCAGGGGTCATTTATCTTACCAGCCCAGGAATGCGTCCAATGGTGGTTGGTAAATGAAGAGTCTGCGGGGCTGCTCTTGAAGTCATAGCCTATCACAGCACGGCAAAGCTCCGTCTGCTTCCGCCCAAATTCGTCCGAAGGAAATTCTTTCCCCTGTGAGTTGATGCACATTTGTCGCATCTTGTCCACCATGCTATTGTCGAAGCTTGGCTGAAACTCGTCGGCCTCCGCTAACGTAACCGGATGTTCCTCGCCCCAGAACGTCCCCTTGGTATTGTACTTCCTGTACATATCTGTCAGCATATATGGCCCGGTAGCCGTTAAGACGTCGTTCCAGCCGTAAAGACCGGCGTTGGCGTTCAGGTTTTGTATGATATATTCGAAAAACGGGTGGCCGGCAACACACCCCATGATAGCGTTAGAAACCAGGGGGATCCCGGTTGGACTAAGGAAATGGGCGTGTGCTTCTGGCTCCTGACTGAGGAAGCAGGTTTGGTCTTTTGTGTAGGTGGAGATTGGGACTAAGCTCTCCATGTCGAGATCAGCATAAACTCCGCCGTATTCGTATAGGATAAAATATCTGCAAAAATGACAAGACTATAATATCGCACTACCATGTTGAATTGTAATTGTATAGATTCATTCTCTCTCTCTCTCTCTCTCTCTCTCTCTCTCTCTCTCTCTCTCTCTCTCTCTCACTATATCTCACAAAAACAAAAAAAAAAAAAAAAAAAAAAAAAATAAATAAAAAAAAAAAAAAAAAAAAAAAAAAAAAAAAAAAAAAA
>JAAUYG010000621.1_pt1 | contig 12250 bp, 12 predicted proteins | sample 7278091 | NCBI WGS metagenome assembly JAAUYG01 (sample SAMN14350201, study PRJNA611818) | marine sediment metagenome | isolation source: surface marine sediment (0.6m) | place: French Polynesia: Moorea | collected 2018-08
ACCCCCCAAGGCTAGCTGCTGACCCCTCCTGGCTGGCTACCCCCCCCCCACGTGATGGATGGTTGGGGCGCTTGGCTTTTGCGCTGACTAAGCGTACTTGTTGGACAAAATACACAAGCAACTTATTTTCTGACACAGGTGTGCGCGTGCTGGCCACTGCACAACCGAGCACATTTGAGTACGTGACGATAACAGACACCGGTCTGATGGACCCGACAGTTGTTCTGTACGCACCTGCCATCAAGATTGACTACAACCGACATCGATTGGAGCGTCTAACCATCACCAAAGCCATGGCCGATGGGATCGAAATTGTACGGAATGATGCATATTCTAACTGCAAATTATCTCGCAGTCACATTTCCAACAACATGGGTGAGTGAAGATTCTCGTCACATTGTGTCTCGCGTTTTACCCGAAGTCATCTCTGCATTTGGGTTCATCATTATTTTCAATGTGTTTTGCCCTATCTCACGCAGGCAATGGCATTTCAATTCGTGCACCGTTCTTCGAGGTGGAGTTCAGTAACCTCACCAGTAACATCAAGAACGGCTTCATCTACAATCCGCACTACACCAGCTTTGAAGCGTTACAGATGCGCACTGGAATTCATGACCCAAAGGTAAATTTGTTGAGACCTGTTTCTCGAAAGCGGCGTCCCAAATAAAAATGGTTCCAAAATCAATCCGGCTCACATCACCACTTTTCCACACAAGGTGGTGAACAACATTGCGGCACAAGGACTGGACATTCGTGAGGATGGATTCTACTTCTTGACGACGCTTGAGAATGCAATTCCGGAAAACAGAATTTATGACGTGGAAATACGAGTTGACAGCGGTTACAAGGTATGTGAGTGTTTTAGAGAAATCCGTTTTCAAGGCACAAGAGTTTTTGACCAGACCATCGTGACATTACATCTTTTGCTTTTGAATCGTTCGTTTTGGTGGAGAGGTCTGAGCAGCTGATTATTGTGATCTCATGTTATGTCTGTTTCTGCAGGTTGTTATTGATGTCCTGGACTACAACCCAGATGTCTCCGAAGAGAAAGTGACAGTGTACGACGGTCGGCAGTCTGCCATCAGACCTGGCACGATCCACTGGGCCATAGAGGAGGATCTCGTTGATTATCCTGTCGTATCATCGGGCAACGTGGCGACGCTGCGTTATGAAGTCACCGGACCTGCATCTGGACGAGCAACTTTTGTCGTGAGAGCGAGTAAGCTTGCCAAGTTGCTATCTCTCCTTTTTCATCTGAAGCTTTTTTTCTGACGTCACAAAATGATGTGCTTTGAGAGTTTGTGGTCTCAATCATCTTCTTATTTTTTCAGAGCGTCACAGTTGGGAATGGCCCTTTCCCGACTTGGCGATCAGGAACACCACTATTTTCAACAACACAGTGGGTGTGGAAACAAGACACTACAACCAACCGTCCAACGAGTTCTATGACTTGTTCTTCAGATACAGATGGCAGACAATAACAATGCACGGTGTACATTTTCGGGTGGGTACCATGCTGTAGCAAATTCCGCACGTCTGGTTTCATTTGCGTGAAAAATATATACTTTTGGATTGTTAAACTGTTGCAATTGCATGAATCCCAAGCCATTACAAACAGTGAATCAATAGAAGTGTGTTGTTGGATTTTGCAGCAAAACAGAGACAAAGCCTTGTACGTCCCCAGCTTGACGAAGTACCACGAATTTTATGTTCCCACGTACGAAGAGTTCCAGGCGCCATTCAGAATAGCCGAGATCATTTACGCTCTGGAAGATTCTTACTTTGAAGAGAACGGCGCAATGGTTGTGGGAGAACACAACCATGTGGAATTCTCGAACAACGTCTGGATTTGGCAGGTAAAACATGATCGCATTCGCATCAAGTGTGAGTGTTTTACAAACAAACAGCAGACTTGACAATTTGCATAAATGTCTTCACACAGGTGACCAACAATATCTTTGAGAGAAACAAAGGCGGATTCACACTGGAATTGCCTAAAGTTAACCTGATGTACCAAGAGTTGTACAACCACAGTGTCGACGTGAATGATACGATATTTGAACGCAACGAACAATTTGAATTCAGGTGAGAATTTTAGCTTGGACATGAGGTTGGAAATTCACATTTGTGCGAAGCATGAAAATGTTCCATGGGTGTTTTGGGTGCAAAATTGCTTTGTTTCTGATTGATTGCCCTTGCGTTCCTTTCAGAATCGACGGATTTTATTGCAACTCCAGCGTTGCCAGGAATCGTTTCCAGTACAACAAATGTCGAGTGGGCTGCATTACTTTCACTGGGACTGAGAAGGACTTTGATATCCAAGAAAATCAGGTGTACGACAACGTTGGAAAATACATGATGGAATTCTACATGAACAGTCACACCCCATACACAAGATGGGTTGACGCTATCGTCATGTACAATGAGTTCAAGAGGAACAAGAAGAACGAAACGTACAAGCACGTTGTGAGCAGCAGTCCAGACACCTACACCTTGGGCATAAAAGGAGTTCAAAACATCACACTGAATCGAAACCTGTTCCGGAATGACATGGATTACGAAATGGTAGCAGGGCAATCGTCCAATATTTTGGAGAACTACCTGGATGTGACAGAAAACTACTGGGGGACAGACAATCAAATGCTGATCAGAGAAAAACTGTTTGATTTTGACGACTGGAACAATTATGCCATCGCGGAGTACTATCCGTACTTGCTATTGGACAGCTTTGATTCTCCCAGCTCCACAGACGGAAAGATCCAATCAAATCTGGATTTAGATCAACCGCTGGGTGGGCGCATTGAAGAGCCAATGACTTTAGCCAAAAGATCAGAGCCCTACATTGTGCACAAGGACCTTACAATAATGCCCTTAGCTTCTCTGTACATTGAAGCTGGTGTGGAATTGCAGTTTTATCCAAACGTGGGAATCCTGGTGCTGGGATCCCTCGCGGCTAGAGGCACTCCAAATGACCGCGTCAAGTTTGCACCTGTGGACCTAAAAGATATCGGCGCGCAGGGAGAGGTTGGACGTCGCAAGCGAGACACGTCGTACATTTATGGACAAACGTACAACCCTATCGAAGACCGACCTCAACCAGGAGACCCAGGGAACCACGGAGACGTCAGGCTTGTGGGCGGTGATCATCCCTATGAAGGCTTCATGGAAATCTACAACGCTACGGAAAGACGTTGGACCATCATTTGTGACTCGAGCTTCAGCAGGGAAACGGCTGAGGTGGGCTGCAGGAAAATGGGCATGGAAACGAGCAACGTGATCGTGCGACGATTCCGCTACTACGACATTTATGTGTTAGGCTTCCCTCTGATGCACGAACAGGTGATCGAGTGGTTTCACCGGTACACGTACGTCTGCGACGGCTCCGAGAACGGCTTCGACCAGTGCAGATACAAGATCAACATCGGTTTGCCTGTGTGTATGGAGGACCGTGACTACGTGTACGTGCGTTGCGGTCCCAGGAACCTGGCTGATAATTACGAGTTTTGGGGCAACTTGCGCTTCTCCACCCCCGAGTATGAGGCGGACAAAATCTCTCCGGGTTTCTCATCACTGCAGTTCGTCGACATCTATGGAGCTGGGATGTTGCACGAAGAGCACGCCGCGGCCGTTCAGGCTGTGTACCGCACCCCGACCACAGACAACGTGCGCATCACCCACTGCGCCTGGAACGGCTACGACTTCATTGCGCCGAAAGACGAATTCCTTGTGTCCAACAACAACATAGAAAACAACCACGGGTACGGAGTGGGAGGTCTCGCTCTCAACGGCGACTCCAACTACGACGTCCCTATCTCCACCTTCAGACCACTCGTGGAAAACAGGATGCCGTACAACACGTTTGGGGTCGTCAGAATGTGCACGTCCGAGAAGCTCATCTACGTGAGGGAACGGGTCCTGTTGTACTTCAAGTACGACTATGAAAATGTAGACTGTATCAAGGTTAGTGTGAAGTCATTGCGCGTCTTTTTAGGCGAAAGAGCCAATGTTTCTGGACCAAGTTTCACAATTGCAAACAGGCAGAAATTTCCAGTCTTTTTGAAACCAATTTTTTTCCAGGTTCTGCGGAGCAAGGATTACGGTGAGAACAAACGCATCGCTTTGCGTTTCCTCCAAATCAATCTCTACAACGACACCTTCTACAGAAATGCTGTGGAGATGTACAACGGCGATTATTTCGAAGCTGAACTTCTTGTTGGAGAAATCACAGGGAACAGCAGCATGGAAGAAAAACGGAGGAAGTTCGAGACGTCGATGTACTACGACACGATGGGTATTCGAGTCACGGCGTCCGCAGCTCACGGCACCTTTGGTTTCATTGCTGAGGTCGTCACTGTCCCAGTGTCTCCAGGCTGGAAGCCAATTCTCGGTAAGAAAATCTATTCTTGTCAGCAAATGATCACCCCAGAATAAATCTTCATTTTCCTGAAGACACATGGACACATTCAACTTTGGATGAAAATTGTTTAAGGACCGGGCCTGCGACAATGGATCACCAGCTCTTCGATAACCGGCAATGAGGGCGGAGGCTTCAGCTTTCAGAACGTTGGCGAGCTGAATCCCACTGTCCTGATTGAAGGATGTCGCATCCAGAACTGTGGCCTCAAAATGCTGAACATGACCTCTCCTGGTGTCATAGATATGTACATACAGGTGAGTGCTGTCTCTTGACCCTGATGTGGGGTGACTCCCCCACCCCCACGGGCTGACCCCCCTGGCCTGGCATTTGATTGTCACGTGATGGTATCATATGATCACGTGATGAAAGGTAGGATCGCTCAGCCGTTACGCTGACGAAGCGTACTTGTTTTATGCGAACTTTCGTCCAATTAAAACGAATTTCGTTGTGAGAAAAAGACGAATGTCGGCTATGCAGTCTCGAATTCATTGGCCTGCCAAATGTTCATCTTTCAGTCCTGAAAGGCTAACGTTGTTGACTCAAACATTTTGTGCCTGCTTTCAGAACACAAGAATGTGCACGATCGCCAACAATTTCTTGGGTCATAATGCGGCCGGCATACATGTGGAAACCTACTCAAACGTCAACTCCAACGCCCTGTACTCGAACATATCAAACAACGTGATCATCTACACCACTCACGGAGAACCTCTTCACGTGGAAGGACATTACTTCCAGGTAATTGCCTTGAATGCGATGCTTGAACACAAGATTCACTCAACCACAATGTGTGACACAATTGCGTCAGTAAAGAGCATTTGTTGTGATTTCGTTTCAGGGGTTCTACATCAAGAACAACTTCATTTCCCACAATCGCATCTTGTACAGAAATGTAGTGTCTCTGTTTGGCATACAGGCCAACTTTACTTTGAATACGATGACCAACAACACAGCGCGGACAATGATCAATGCCTCTGTGCCTTCCAACATTGACATCAATCAGAGGTACTTCAAAGAATCAAAGATAATTATGGCAGTTGCTGTGTCTGCGTTTTCTTGTCTTCATTGAGCTCTGCTGAAACTGGTGATTTCTCAGAGAACCCCCAGATTGTATTTGTTGCAGAAAACATTACGTCAGGTGATTCGATCATTATAGATTTGATTCCAACTACATCTACGAGAACCTGGCCATTGGCGGCAACTTCACCACGATCTTCCTCTACTCGCCGAGGTTCCTGATCAGAGAGAACTTCTTGTTCAATACTCACAACATGTTCGAACTCGTCACTTTCAACAGATCCAAGTGAGTTACATTGTGACGGGCTAGATGCAGATCACGGTTTCCTTTCTTTCTTGGATCTTTGGACATCTACAAACGTTGAATTGCACTGAGACTTTTGCAAAAAAAATATATATATATATATGGTTGTTTTCTAGACCTGTGAAGTGGGATGACAACAACCAGGACTACCCTCAGGTCGAGGCGGAGGACAACTTCTGGGGCTCCCCGAACCCAGCGTACGTGGCGGGCAGGATCTGGGAGCGACGCGATGACGACAATCTGATCGGCGTGCGCTACGATCCTTTCTACGCAAAAAACACCAGTGTGCTGCAAGGTAACATGAAAAGCTTTTTGTCTCAAGTTGTGTGGAGAGGAGATGTAACAAGTTTTTGAAGGAATTGTACGCCTGCCTTATGTTCTTGAATTATAACGTTGTTACGTTGCACTATTTCAGGAAAATGCCCTCCAGGATTCAGACTGTACTCAAAAGTGAACAGCTGCTACATGTACATGGGAGCTGTTCTGCCGTATTACGAAGCAGAGAGACAGTGCAGTGTAAGTTTCTCAACAAAGTGCTTTGCTGACCCCAAACAGATTCCTGTTTCAAGTTTGATCATGACTGATGAATGGGAAGCATAACGCCCTGAGAGTAAGGCGAGATTTTCGGATCACATCTTTCTTTCCTGGGTGCATGATACTGAAATGATTCTCTCAGAAAGACCAAAAACCAATGCCGTGGTTACTCTCTCTGGGCACTTGACATTGAATTTTCTGAAGTGGTCTGCTTGTATTGTTATTTTGAATTCAGGCGAATGGCGCGAGGATTGGCTGGGCGCGACACAAAGACGTGGAGAGGTTCATGGGTGAACTCATATCATCCGGACAAGAAAACTACGATGACAAGTGGCAGGTTTGGGTGGATCACCGGAAGAATGACGGGTCGGAGTGCAGCGCGCTACGTGATTACAAGATCCACATGCAAGACTGTGATCGACTCCTGCCTTACATCTGTGAACGAGGTACATCTTGCAAACATTCCTGTCGCTGTTTGTTCAGCCTCGGCAGAAATGTGACCAGTCCGATCAGCCTAGGGAGCGATCTTTTTGAATGATGGAATGAAAGTCCTCTTCGTTAAGCAACACTGGTTGAGTTTTTGCTCGTAATTCAAATTAGATTGTATTCAATCGGCTGAATGTGGAAAAAATCACATGCGACAAATGCAAACTTGAAAACTTCTGGCGTTCCCCATTTTTGGCATGTCCATTTCTTCTTGTCAATTCCTAAGGTGTTGTCCACGGTCTTCAACAAGCACGCCCCATTGCTCTTCGCAGTGTGTGGAATTGCTAGCTGCTGCACAACTTTATATTCGTTTGAAGCTGTCTACTCGGGACACGCCCAAATGTGTCACTTGAAATAAGACACCACTGCACATAAAATTAGCTGTGTCGTGTACGAAACGGCTGCCCAGTACGAATCATGAGCAAATTGCGAAGCAAATTATTTTTAACATTTGCTGACGGGGGCAACGCATGTTCTGTGAAAAAGGAAGAAAATCGTGCACGTGCTTCAAAAGGAAAGTCGTACAACTTCGAATTTTTGAGTGTGGCCCCGTGAAACTCACATTACAATCAGTAGACAGGTAAAAATTGGCACACAACGGTACCATGTTTTTTGTGGGATGATAGATTTGAAAAGAAATCTAGATCATTTGAAGAAAGCCAGTCAATGGAAGAAAAATTGATCTGAATTGATTTTGAAAGTTTTATAATTGCCTGACTTGTATGCTGTCAAGGTGGTGTTCGTTGTGATGGACAATCCCGTCGGTCAGATGATTGCTGTCGCAAACAAAAACACAAATGACCCGTCTGTTCCAGATCCCTACGTCATAGCAGAGATGTACTGGCGACCGATCATCATCGTTCTTGGCATCATCGCCGCTGCGATCATCATCATTTTGATGATGTTGGTGTTCGCCTGGCTCAAGGCTCGCAGCAGAACCAAGGAGCGACTGGACAGACGCAACTCACTACGCGCGTCCATCAGATCCAGCAAGGCGTCGGTGCTAGCCAACTCCCGTGCCAACCTCACAACCCCAACGCCTTTAGGTGAGATATCTATTCAATGGCATATTGGCGACCATCAGGTCTCCATTCAGCAGTTGAAAATTGTGTCTGGAAAGGTTTACTTTTGCTGAGACAAAACTTTTTTGTGCGTGATGGCAGATGAAGAGACCGCCTTTGTTTTGCAGGTGGTCAATCACTGCGTGGCTCCAAACGTCGTCGTCCACCACTGACCAAAGTGGACATGACGAATGGCATCCTGGATCTGTCTGGAGTAACGGTCGAAGAAACGGACACGGACTCAATGCACAAGTACAAGTATGGGGGATATGACTACGACACCAGACGGACTTTGGACAGTCGCCGCAATCTGGACACACACCGACCGGGAACGCCCGCATCCAGTGTCGACTACGACTACTCCATGGCCACCAAACTGGATGGCTCCAGTTATTTTGAAAGTGACCTGCAGGATTCTAGTTTTTATCCGCATCGCCTGGAGAATGAAATAGCGCGTATCCCCACGAAACCCATGTACGACCCCATGTTGCAAGACACGGGGTACGACGACCAGTCGCTGATCAGGGACGCTCCGCAGAAGGTTCCTGCTCGGCCGCCTCTTGATTACGCCAACGTCGCGTACGATGACCAGAGTTTGGACCGAAGTTATGCTGGGTCCCCTCGACGAGTGCCAGCCCGTCCCGCGTTTGACTACGGCTCCCCGGGCTATGACTATGACGATTTGAGCATGGACAGGCCAAGTCCCATGGTGGTCACGTCCCCTCGAAGACCTCCTTCCGGACCGGAGTTAGATTTTATACCTGTGCGCCCGAGCCCTGCCAGCTCAGATCACAGAGATAGCCCGGCAAGTTACAGACCAAGTCTGGCTGTTGCCTACCGACCCAGTCCTCGTGGCTATCAGGACAGTCCACTGGACTACAGGGAGAGTCCTGCTCACACTGACACCAGCTTTGATAGACAGTATGAAGAGTCGCCACGACGAATAGTCCCTGGCAGACCAGCACTTGACAGAAGCAGCAGTGGTGAATACATGGCAGACAAACCGAGGCCCAAAGAAACAGCCATGTAAAACAAACATTTGAATTAGATGTTGGGCTTTTTACGTCATCACGTCAGGTGCCTTCAGCATTGTGATACATGTACCTGCTCTTTCCACTTTGTAAACATTTCGTGTGTTTTGAGGTTTTATGTGAAGTGAAACATTGCCAGCAAAACCAACTTTGTATTGATCTGAAAATATGAAAAGTTGGTTGATCTCAGGACTAACATTTCGCGAATGTTTGTTTGCAGCAGAGACAATGGGTGTCCATTTTTAAGCCACACGCGCCACGCAGCGAGTGAGAGCAGCTTATCTGAGTCGTGGTGCCGTCATCATTGTCATGGTCATCATTGTCATTGTTGTCCTTGTAGTTGTTGTCATTGTAGACATGGAGGATTAACATCCCCCCCCCCAGGACACCAATGCTCAATTCGCAGACCCATTGCCTGGGCAATTGGCCAACATGGCTGCATCCAAGATGGCAGCCCCCATTGTGCTCAGTGCTCTGCCTTGTGGACTGGGAACTGGCTGCTTGCTTACGTGTGTGCGGCTTCAACGCTGATGAGCGCCCTTGTTTGTGTTTTCCCACTTGTCCTCGTTAGGTTCCAGCGTACATATTCGAAATGTGCTCAATGCTGCCAACCAAGCTGCTTTGGTCCTTTTTTCATGGGACTTGCGCAACCCAGAGTGACTTCCAAAAGAATTGAAATGAGAGAGAAATGGCTAAGGATGTTTTATCTGTTTACATTTTCACAGTGACAGAATCAGTGTGGTTGGTGTGGTGGATGTTTTGCCGAAGTCTCCTCCTATTGTGCGCGCGCACGTGTGGTCGTGTGTATGCGTGTGTGATGCTTTGGTTTTCATTGCCAAGGCACAGACAGTTTTGCTGAATGCAGAAACAACGTGAAGTTTAGAAGGCAAACACACTGCTCAAGGGTCGTAGTTCTCAGTTTTGTGCAAAAAGTTGCGCTTGATAGGACATCATGATTGAAACCTTCCGGGTAAACTAGCTTCAAGGACAACAAATCATTCCATCTTGCTGTTCAAAACATTTTCCCCCATTTTTGGGCGTATTTCGGGTTTGCCTGACTCACTATCAATTTGACGCAAACACATTCCATTTTGCAATCGTAACATTCCTCCTCAAAACATTGTTAACAACATAGTCTTAGGTTTTATATAAAAAAAAAATCATGTGCACTCTTTCTGTTTGCACTCAAGTTTTATGTTTTATCATTTTGTTTTATTTTGGCGCGTTTCTGTTTTGGTGTCTGATGTTGTTTGTCTGTTGTTTTATAATCAGCTTAACGGCTTCCAAGATGTCAGACGCCTCACCAGCAGTTAGTTCAGACGAAAATTTAGCTCAGTTGATGTGATGGTCATAAACTGGTAAAAGCTTGGAGACAAGAACACAATCGTGATGCATTCCGTGGCTTATACAGAACATTTTTGTTTTTTTTTGTTCTTCAGAGATTGTGTAAATATTTTTAAATTTATGCACGCGTCATTTGTGATTGTACAGAAGTATTTTTTGTTTTCGTTTGTCCGAATGTCACCGTTTTCAATGAAGAATAAAGCTGATCATCCGTCGGAAAACAGGCCTGCGATTTACGTCGATTAGTGAGAACAAATCCTGTGTGAAATGTGCCTCAGGCTGAACAGATGGATCTGGCACATGCACATTATCTTTCACTTTGAAGCTGTTGGTCTTTGACTTCAGTACAGTATGCGTAATTCGTGTATCAAAACAATTTTTTGTGTGTGTCCAGCAAAGATTTTTCAAGATCAATACCAAATGCAATAAAATTGCTGAAAGAAGAACAAGACTTGACATGAATCTGATCTTTGAAGACCTGTTGTTGGCGGATGGTCTCTTTTTCACTGCGTACGGTATTCTCCCACATCCCTGGAGGTCGCAGTGCATGTAAGTTTCGGGAAACATTCCCTTTTCTTTTGGATGTGTTTTGCGATCTCACGGTTCCCAAATCTCGCCTGCGCACACGTGATTTGAGATTTGATTTTTGTAAAGCCTGACACGCAGAGTGCGGTCCAGAGGAAGCCTCGGTGCAGCATTGTTTTGCTTCCTTTCCTTCATACGCGTGCTTGAGAACTACTTTGACCAACGATCAAGTGCGTCTTCAGTTCCTGTCCATGAACCAAAACTGCTTCAGGTCAGCCACTCCTCTGGCGACAGTGCTAAGTGTCTTGACGTCACACAGACAAGACATTCCCTGAAAGAAAGTCTTCTTGCCCAAAAGAAGGAGAGCAATCTGATTAGCTGAAGAGAACATTTTGAACGAAAATGAGATCAACTGAATCCTTTCCCCAGAAGGCTCTTTCGCTCAGACAGGAGGTAAATCGCCGCAACCGACGGGTAAGTACAGACTGCGAACAGATGTAAAACAAAATGAAAAAGACGGAGAATATTTGGAACTGCGGGCCTCGTGTCAAAACATTTTAGTGACTTTTGGTGTCGAGTTGTTGGATGACATCCCCTCATGAAATGGCATCCCCATGTCATTGTTTCCACAACATTACCCCATCAAAGGGACAAAAGGAAACTTTCTTGGAATGGTTTTGGCTTGTCAAGTTATTCTGTTGAGGTCTTGAGGAAGATTTTTTTTCCAAGGGAGCCAGTTCAAAGCATTGGAGCTGGAGCTGATGTGAGTGTTTTATATCAAGGTTTTTGACTTCCAAAGTGGGAAAATACTTGGTTTTTGAGATTGTAAAAGGTGTAGACTATGTGAAAACTTTTGAATTTGAACAATTTTGGTGCACATATTGGGATGTTGGCATATTTGAACATCTATGCTCCACATTTTCGTCTGGTTCGCATTTTTTCTTTTGGAAATGGAACCACAAAAACATTTGAGAACAAAGAACCCCAAGACCCGTTTTGTTCCTTGAGGACCTATTTCGCCTCAATTTTTCCAAAGTAAGTGCATCAGCATCAGCAAACGAGAAATGCTTGCCAAACATGGAGCAATTTGCGGCTCAGCGCTGGTGCTAGCTCAGCATTGGCTTTGCACTGATTTGCCAGCTTATCACTGGAACAAACAACAACAAAAAAATTATATCATCAGAAGCATTTACCTTTTTTCTATTTTTCCAATATTGTTGCAAATTTTTTACTATTGTATTTGATTTTCCAGATTTTTTAGTCGCGCCTTGCTGCTCGCAAGGAGCGACTCTACAAGTCGCTCTGCGATGTCATCCATCCATCTGTCCAGTGGTCTGTCTGTCCATGGCAGGACCCCCCTACCCCCCCTATAATTAGCTGAGCTGAAAGAGCTCATTAAGGGGAACATTTTTGCAAATAGAACCCATGCTTAAATCTTGCAAAATGTTGACCAAAATGGCTGCCAAAGGTCCCAAATGGGCCACTTTGGCCATTTTGGCCAACTTTGAGGCCCTGTAGCTCAGAAACTACA
>JAAUYG010178590.1_pt1 | contig 12250 bp, 10 predicted proteins | sample 7278091 | NCBI WGS metagenome assembly JAAUYG01 (sample SAMN14350201, study PRJNA611818) | marine sediment metagenome | isolation source: surface marine sediment (0.6m) | place: French Polynesia: Moorea | collected 2018-08
AACAATACACACCAAACCTGTACAACGGGAGTGGTTTTTCCTCGCACAGTCGTTCACAACATTCCTTCAAATATAGACAGCGATTTCTCAGCTTGAAAACAGAAAATACTTGACAGGAGCCAAGAATTTCCCAGACAGCAGACTGGTCTGGTCAAAACCAAACGATAAATCCATTTCATCAGTGATGTACTAAAATTTGACATTTGAAACAATGACCTTTCAAAATTCCTGTGTGTGATCGCTTTGCATCAGCCTTTCTCTTCTCTTGCCCAAATATGGCGCAGATTTTGATGTTTATGGATCCTTGTTTGTCTATGTACTTCCTGCGCCTGGCAAAGGGTGTGTATGTATGTGTGCAGATCAATGTATGGATCGCATCATAATTGCCAACATCAGAGGCCACACTGGCAAAACTCATATCAATCTATGTTGGCGACATCAGCAAACACAGGCCAATACATTTGAACAGGAATTATCGTGGTGATCAAAAAGATTGTACACACATGGTGAAATGGTGTTTTGTGGTTGTTACAAACACATAAACAAAGGCATAAAGCCCTGGGTCGTTCACATTTCGAAATCTCAGTTCTTTGTGATGTCACATTCAACGTTGTGCTTTGCCGCTGTTGTTTCTGTATTCTGACTTCAGAAGATGCGCCAAAAAAGGCGAATCTCTCAGAGAAGCAACCTTGGGGGAAAAATGCTGCTGCAGAAAATGCATTGATGGAAATCTCTTTTGGAAATGAAGAAGCACAACTGGCATATTGATGTGGAGGAAGCTCCATGACTGATATGTGGGAATGAAGTGTGCCTGTACTCACGATTTTGTTGTTGAGGTTGTTGAGTTCCCTCTCGGCTAGCTTCCGACGGTTGTTCTCTTGTTGCTGGCGCTTGAACTGGTTGTACTTGTAGACCAGGTAGAGGCCTGGCATGGCAAGGACTCCGAGGGGTTTGAAGACGCCCTGCTGTTGTTGTTGTTGCTGGGTCTGCTGGGCCTGGGCCCCGGCTGTAGGAGCGGGGCTGCCCGGGGCCGTGGTGGCCGCCCCTCCGCTGCCCCCTCCCCCACCGCCGCCGCGCCCTTGCTGCGGCATTGCGCCCGGGTCGTCGGGTAATGTCCAATGAAATCACAGTCTCAGTCTATTGCAGAGCTTCCCTCACTCTATCTTCCTTCCCTTCCTGGCGTGGAGAGTCTAGCAGTGGTCTTGTGTTAAAGGAGTCATGCCCGTGCCATCCCCTCACATTGCCGCTTTGCCTGTTTGTTTCTCTGTCGCTCTTCTCTGTATTTGGCTCCTTGAGTCTCACCTTGGGCTTGAAGCTGCTGCTGTGGTCTTCTCCCAGCCCGCTACTGGTGGATAACAACGTGACGGCACAAGCAGCCGCGTGCTCAGCCGAAGCCGAAAGTGTTGTGTCCCCTATTGATCCACAGCTGCCGAGAATTTTTGCCGCACAGTTTTTTAAACGTAAACCCGCGCCTTGCGCTGAAGCTGCTTTTCAGAGCTGGATTGGACGAGGCGCACGGGGAAAGCCTGACAGGGGCTGCTTCAGACTTGATAGACTACTACACGGGGATAAGCGCGCCTCCGATGCACACTCTCCAAGCCCGAAGCTGCCTCGGAGAAGCTGTTTCCATTTCTGGTGGGGATTTCTCCGGATCAGAGCACGTGAACTGCATCACTGCCTGCAGAAGATGCCTCCCTCGAAAACAAGCTGCAGTCAGCTCAAAACTTTCCTCCCCTTTTGCTCATCCAGTTAGAAATGAAAAGGATTGAGATTCCACTCGGATGGCCTTTGTTGTTTCTCTTGGCCAATAAATGTTGTAGGCCTATGTCTTGCTGCCATTCACATTTCCCCAGGATTGGAGTCTGCTGTTCAGTTCCAACACATCCATCTTTATCATTCGGCGGAAATTGTTGTTTCATTCCTGCAATATAGCACAGCAACCTGACCAGACATCCTTTCTTGCACTTCATTCCCATCCCGGGATACAGTGCGTTAAAGTGCAAGATAAGTCTGCCACTTGCTGCTCATGATGCTGGATCTGAATTTCTGGAGGCTTCCAGATGACTGTGTCTGTCTTTGCCAGGAGCTTTCGTCATCTGAACTTGACTTTTGTCACGTCTCCTTTGCTTTTGAACCAATTCGCAATGAAATCTCCTGTCGTCTTTCACATCTCGCTAGAAAAACCCTGCAGCAATGTCTTCGTTTCCAATTTTGAAGAAAGTTGTTTTCTTGCAAAATTGAAAGCCCGAAGGACGATTCCAGATGATGACCTGCTGCACCAACGGAGTGTGGATGCTTTTCCGAGAGTCCGGTAAGGTTTGTTCACATGCAGTTTGACGAACCCTGAGACCCGATCCCTTTTCTGTGTGCCCAGCATATTTCCAATTTGTGCAGAAATAGAGCTTGTCTGTAAAAAATGGTCACAATACACTGAGCCTGTGTAGGAGCTTATACCTTAACCTGAGCCCAAGGGGTCAATTTTCTGCCCGTGTTCTGTTTGGGAAGCCTTCTTGAAATCATGGCATGCATGTTCGCCACAGTGTTGTCAAGTGTTTTTTTGTCAAACTGTGCCTGGTGTTATTTGCTGGCGAACAAGGAAGTGGTGAATTTCAGTCCGTTTGCCAGAATGACCCTCACCAAGCATCCTCAAAGATTCCCACGTTTGAAAGGAAAATCAGGCTCCAGCATCCCAAACGCCTGACTTTTGCTGTTGGTCTTTTCTTTATTGATGTTGCCGTTATGCATTTTCTCACCTTTCTGTACTGCAAGGTCATTGTTGTCGCCATGCCTGTGTTCCGATTCCGTTTGACCCCAATGAGATTGTGTGAAATTAGACTAAAACAAAAGTTGCGTGCTTTCAGAATTTACCCGGAATACAGTTTTTACGCCACTCTCATTTTACGCAGACCTAATTTTAAGAGACAGCATTTGAGTTTTATGATTTGTACTTGGAAATTGAGACAGTGCTGTGATTTTACGCAATGGATAGGCCTTCTCGGGAGCACGAGGGACAGTCCAGTGAGAGCAGCAGCGACGGGGAACATGCGGAGGGTGGTGCCGTACCCACAGTGACCATCCCAACTTTTGTGCAAACCAGCATTGGCAGTGTTGCAGAACGTTTCTTCCAGCCTATGGGGGTCGAGGTACCTCAAACCAGCCTTTGGGAGCAAGCGCGCCTTCACGACCAAGGGTCCTTCGGGCTGCTGGGTATTCCCATCTTCAATCCCGAGGATCCTTCTGAGATGCAGGAGTTTCTGTCTTACCAACAGTTGTCGCCATTCCAGCTTCCGGTCACCACGCACAGGGTCAATGATTCAGGCCGGATCATCACGCATGCGTTCTACACAGGAGACGCAATGAGCACCAGACCCTTCACTCCACCTGCGATACAAAGGCCCGACGCCACAAACCAAGTTTACGTCACAAGCTCGTCGGGATACAACAACATCATGGCGCGAGGGTACGTTCGTCCAGGGGTCAGTGTTAATTTGCTGTCGCGACGACCGCCAATTGTTCCTGATTTTGACAACACGGTTTCTGTGGCGTTTTGCGGACTCAGGGTACGGGACCCGCATCCCCCGCCCCAGTTCTGCGTGCCCGTAGTGCAGGATGCCAGGCCCCGCCACCGCCCTCCCAACCCTCCCCGCGGGACCCCAACCAGAACCACACCGGAGAGGGTCAACCCCAGCCCTAGCAACACCACACCGGAGCGGGTGGACCCCACACCGACCAGGACTACGCCGGAAAGGGTCAACTACTGGACCAGAGAGTCAATGGTCGGGCTCGGAAGACCCAGGCGACGGGTGGGATCAAGGTCATCGGAATCGGAATCAGAGCCTGCAGTCAACAAAGAGCAGGATGAACGTTCAGGCCCCGACCATCACCAGAGACTACGCGTGACCTATGTGCCCTGGGGAGAAGAGAAGAAGTCTGGCGTGTGAAAGTGTTGACTATCTGTCCCGCGTTCTGCATGAAAAGATTTCATTCAGTGTTGTCCAAGTTTTGCATGTCTGCATGTTCATCTTTTAGCGTAGAAACCGGAGTTTTCAGTTTTGAAACTGCCAACTTTTAACAGGAAGAATTTTATCATAGAAGACGTCAAACAGTTTGACGTCCTTTTAGCAGTGCTGTCAGATTTTAGAAAGTTTTAAATGAGATGCTCAAGAGGTGCAATGGCGGGCAGAGGACAAGGCAGGGGCGAGAGAAGAACCAGGGAACTAGGATGGAGCCATGAAGACCGAGCTCGTGTTCAGGACTGGGTGAACAAGATGCCAACAGCCGATGAGCTTGCTGATTCGTCCCCTGAAGAAAGTAGCCAGGGAACGTCATCCGAGGACTGCACTCCGCTGGGATATTCTGCTGGGCATCATTACCCTTCTGCTTTTGAACGTTTTCTGACCACGTTCTTCAGTGCGAACGGAGGACAGGTTGGGGTTAGGTCACTGGAACAAGAAGGAAGTCCACAACAGAATGGAATGCAACCACCGCAGCAACCACCACCACAACCAGTGTATGGGACAATTCAGGCCCCGTTCTGCAGTAATTTTCAGGGACAGTTCACCACTGCCCCTTCACTGGGAAACATGATGCTCAGACGACGTCCAGCGCAGAATGGGATGCAACACCAGCAGCAACCGCAACAACAAGACAATTTCTGTGAGGCAATTCCGTCCCCATCTTTTGTTGTTATTCGGGGTCCGGAACAGCAGGGACGTGCCCGTGAAAGAGGACAGAACAGGCCAAGAGGAAATGGATTGCAACATACACCGCAGCAGCAACAAAATGGGGCGCAACAGATGCAGCAACCGCAGCAACAAGGCAATGGGGAAAGTTACGCGCCGTTCTTGAGTCACGATCTGGGACAATTCACTGGTGTCCGTTCTGAAGAACACAGGATGCTGGGAGCAAATTCACCGCAGAATAGAACGCAACACCTGCAGCAACCGCAACAACAAAACAATTCATCCTGTGTCGATCCTCACACCCAATACAATGGTCATGCTCGAGGACAACGCGGCCGTGGCCATTCAGAAGGATACCAGATGCCAAGAGGAAATCGACTCCACAACGGAACCCAACAAGAGCACCAACGGCAACAAGAAGACAACGGTGAAGCATGGTACCACAGTCACGGTCGAGGACAATATGGAAGTGGCCATTCACGAGGACACAGGATGCTCAGAGGCAATGCACAACGTAATAGAACCCAACATGGGCAGCAACAAGACAACAGGGAAACTCGGGCATCATACAATGGTCAGGGCCATGGGCAGAACGGTCGTGGCCGTGCAAGAGAACGCACGACGCACGGAGGCCATCCAGTATATACAGAATGGGACCCATCAAAAGCAGATAATGGGGAAAGTTACGCCTCGTATAATGGCCATGGTCAGGGACAGTACGATCGTGGCCGTTCAAGGGGACAGTGGAGGCCCAGGGGAAACCGCCAACGCGGGCGGCAGCAACATCACTACTCTTCCCGGGAGGAAACTTTCCAGGAGTCGTCCTTTTCAGCTGAGAGTCGGGAACACCATGGAACAGCTCGGTCAGGAGAGCACTGGAGGCCTAGGGGAAACAGGCAACAACAATGGCCGAGTGGACAAACGTCCCGGGAGTTCTCGCCTCGTCGCGAAAACTGGAGACCCGAACACCACAGAGGCCACCCTTCCAGACGGAGACAGTACCAGCCAGATCCGTCGCAAGAAACAGGCGACCGTGGACCATCTGGGGATCAGTCACCGCACAGCAATCAGAGACCGTACTCGCCTTCAGACGCACCTGCTGGGTATGGGTACGGGTATGGACAACCACCATCTCCCCAAGACCAAGACCAAGGGGCAACACCACAAGAAACAGTTCCAGGACAACCACTGAGTCCAGGGTTGGGAGCAGCTGTGCCCTCTGGACGACTTCAGTTCTCATTGTCAGGAGCGTCATCGCACCCGCCGTCGTTCTCGGCCCCATCACCGCCGTCACATTCATCCTGTCAAACACCAGAGGTATCATTGCCGTTTTTTTTTGTCAACTCCCATCAGGAAATGAACTTTAGTAGGCAGTCATGTGATGTCACGTTTCTATCCCCTGGATTTTTGTTCAAACACCACGAAACAGGTTTGGGTGGGTAACAAGGAAACTTGAAACTTACACACTGAACGTCAAGAGGAGCTGCCATCCGGGCAAGCAGTGTGTTTGGAGCTTTTAAAGTTTTGCTCAAACACCCAAGAAATAGGTTTGGGTGTTTCCTGACCCTCTTTGCCCGTCTGCCAGAGTCACAGTGTGTGTCAAGTCGTTTCCAATTTTCAAAAAAAATTTCAAAATTTTCTCGGATTACCAAAACGTTGGAGCCTCTTGGGCCTTTGTCCGCAAAGTACGAAATGCCTCACCTTTCAATTTGCGGATGCCGATTGTTTGGATTGAACGAAAATCCCGAAATCACTTCTTGAAGCACTTTTGTTGGAGAACTCTGTTGTTTGATTGGCAGATGTCATCTGAACAAATCAGAAATGCCAATCAATCTTGTTTGACAACATCAGGTTCTGGAGTCGTAACTTGGCCTGGGATGAGAAAAGTCGCAGAATCAGGGAAACTGCATCAAAATATTCCTCTGTGACGGGTCAGTTTCAAAGTCGCTCCAAAATGCCTTTTGCATGTTCGTGTCAAATTATTGCCATGGGAGAGTTTCCAATTTGACATTGAGATGGATAAAGGGGAGTGGGTGTCACAGGCAATGGCACGAAACTTTGGATTTTACCAAGTGAAAGTCAGTGATGAGGCTCGTCTGGTGAAATTCCGCTGTGCAAATTAGAAGTGGCAGAGTGTTGCTCTGAGAGTCCAACCAATGGCTCTGTAGTGGCGCATCTATGAGGGAAAGTTAAAATTAAATTTCCTGTCCTTTCCCCCCAAATGGTGCCGTCTTCTTTAGGAACAAATTAGCTTTGGAGGAAAAGGTAAATAAAGCCGATGGATAATTCAATAGAAAGCCGCAGAACAGCAGCAATGAAATCTTCGCTACATATGCCAGGCTCAATTCGCCGACACGTAACGCAAAGAAATCATCTGTGTTCATTACTCTGAACAGCTCTGTTAAAAGTTGCGGGGGAAGTCACTGATCAATGTTGTATGAGCCTTTCTCCTTCGTTTCTCAGACAATTATTTGCTCTTTTTCTGCCAGTCGTGTCGTCTCCGAAAGGAGATGGGAATGGCCCGGATAGATTGGGATCTGTTTCCTGAACTGAACTGAGAGAGAAGATGTCCCGAGGTCATTATTCTGGGAGTTGATTCCTGAACATCCGGTTCTTTGCCGGAAGTGGACTTCGTGTGTTAAGTAAGATGCGCATTTTGCCCTCATCTGAAGATGCAATTGCTGGCACATTGCGCGTTACACTCTTTCTGTGGTTTCCTGTGTGCTGCATGTTTCCCAAAGTAGTGTCATTGTAGTCTGTCTACTTTGTGGCGTACTAAGGCCACACCAGAGCCATTTTGAGACAAAAACAAAAAACCTCAATTTTCTCCAGCGCTATCTTTGCGGAAATCAAGTGTTCTGTCATCTTGTCACACCGAGCCACATGCGATGCGTCGACTTTTGGCAATGTCCAAAATAACACGGACTTTCCGTCCCAGGTTTTATTCTTTCAAATCAGCTGGAATCCAGACAAGATCTGATCACCTTTGAGGCTAATTTCAAACGAGCCGTTTTCAGTTGCATGTACACGGTTTGAGAGATTGGATACATTCTGCATGGAGGTGGGAACGCCTGATTGCGAACACAACCATCTTGGACGTCTTGAGTGTAATTCCTCAGGGTTAGGGTGATGCCTGTGGTATCTGGAAGGAGGTTCTGCACCCAATGACAAGACCTCTATCCATGTATCACTCCACACGCCATTTACAGGGAACAAGTCGCCTGATTTATCGGCTCATCTGGCAGACGTAACAAGTTCAATGTGTCTCAGGGGAGAACTTGACTCTTCACGTTGGGAGTCACAGACAGGTGGAAAGTTCGGTCCTGTGCGTGTTCCAGTGACGAAGTATGAACTCGATGAACTGGTCTGAGTGACTCTGGGCTGATTGTTTCGTGCTTCAGCAACAGCACTGAGTCCGTGCTTTGGTGTTGGCATGCGGTATCTTCCTTCCTTACAGAGGTGGCCAGGATGGATTCATCCAAACGCATCCTGACCTACTTTTAGATGTAGTGAAGGCCGTTTACGCACAATTCAAATCTGTCACGGTGAATGACTCGAGTGCTTTAAACTTTGTTTTGACACTCCACTCCAAAAACGTCTGGAAACCTTGGAAATACCTGTTGAGACTCCACATTGAAGAGAGATACACAATTTCAAACCAACGCCTGAGCGACGAATCCCAGATCCCAGAGTGAACAAAACAAAGTTTCCGTCTCTTGGAACTGACTCATTAGCCTCTGAAAGAGCCTAAATCATTTGTGCAAAACAAGTGAAGCTCTCTGACCGAAACAGGCGGAATCTTAACAGATGTAAGTAAATGAATGACGCACCAGTGACTGCGCATTTCCTGCAGTTTTTGGAGCCTAATGATCATTACGAGACCAAACTGCAAAACCAAAGCCAACCAGGGAAACCAGATACAAATTAGCCTTTTACAGGTCGGAGGCAATAGGAAACTGCAAGTAGCAAACAGAAAAGGTGCAATGATGCCATAAACAATAAAACCAACACGTTTGTTCCGTGATCTGAATGACCTTTTACTCTGATGTCGGCCTCTTCAGGTGTAGGCAGCTTGGTCATTCTGTTGTAAAGTTGTTGCTTCCAATCTCAGAAATTTAGACCAACGGCAATGCAATTCGAGAAAGGTTGGCGGAAAAAGAGAGACACAGCTGTGTATATAAATTTTTTCACGAAGCCAGAAAAATGATTTTGCCATCGCCTTTGCAATTTCTGGAACTGATTCTTTTTTCAAGTCCAAAGCCTCAAAATTTAAACTGGGTGATAAACGGAAAGGAGAAAATTTTGGTACTCCTGGTTGGAGAGGTGCAGTAAATTGCATCCGTGCTATTTGGGGGGAGGGGAAAACAGAAGTTTGTAGATCTATATTTCAACTCGTTGCGATTATGATGTCACACGAGGAATCCACATGAAAAACATCTTAGCTTTCTGCCTCAACTCGACATTCTCCGTGTTCAGTGAGGCACAAGGAAGCCAGTGTGACACTTGTCAGCATCATCCCCAGCTCAAGTGCCGTCGGTACATGTACATGTAGGGAGGGATATCAAGGGTGCAAGGCGCTCGTGTTGACCGCATCCTGAAATATGTGGCTCTTGCCTTGTTTGTTTTCAGCTTGTTCTGTGGCGTTTTTGTGCAAAATCACTCAGCTTTCTGTGAAAATTTCTTATCTTGGAATCCCGTCCAACTGTTTTTTTCTTTTCTTTATTATTATTTTATTTTATTTTTTTGTTTTTGTTTTTGCTTTTCTCCATTTTTTCAATGGGTTCTGCAGAATTTGCTGAGTTTTGTCCAGGGCCGGGCACTCAGACTGTGTACTCTGTTTTCTTTTGCCCAATGGAAAATTTGTTTTCTGCCCCTTGAGCAAATCCTGAATGCAGCCTTGATGGGTGAAGAAGGGCAAGTCTGGTCGAGTGAGTTCGGGCAGTTCACATCTGCGCCAGCTTTGCAGTGCCCTTCCCGCCTCCACATTTCCCCGGTAGGCGTCGCCTGTGGAGCGGATTTTACACTAGGTGGCGTTGTTTCCCTGTATTATCGCCCGCAGGTTCACGGTAAGCTTGTAAGTGCTGTTTCTGAAATTTTCCATAAAATACGCGACCCTAGACTGCGAAATTGACGGGGACAATTGAGACAGGATGTTGTTTGTGCTTTGACAGATGTAGATCTCGATCCACTGAAGTGCAATTGCTTTCACACAAGACCCAGAATCGGATGTCGGTCTGTTGTCTCTTGTTTGGCACAAAAAGAAAATTCTCCTTTATCCTAAGGGATTGTGGAAGGAGTGGGGATTTGTGGCAGATATGAACATAAGAAAATGCTGCCAGTGTGAACAGTTCCAATATTGTCGGAAATTCAGAGATTTTACCTTATCCCACAAAAGAACACAAGAAGGCACAGAGTGGTCCGAGAATCGAAAGGAGTGAGGATTTATTCCCAGCCTTTCGGAAGAATCCATCACATCGTGATTGGCCGTCCAGTTCTGAGACCAGTTTGGCAACAATACTCTGAGGGAATGAGGTTTTACATGTTTATCCTGGGCACAAACTGAAAATGTTCCAGCATGCAAAGAATGAGAATGAGTGCTTTGAGGTCATGTTAGAGTGCAGCCAAGGTGTGAGCTGTGATGATCAGGCAGAAACTGCTATCTTTGTTCCAGATAAATAAAAGTTCGGGTCGTCTGAATTGTAACTTTTGTCTTGTTTCTTGCAGACCCACGATGGAGTTCGGGGCTCTGGCCCCAGACGGGGGCATGATCGCGCCGCCGCAGAACAGCCTGGTGGAGGCGGGGATGCTGCCGCAGCCGGGCGCGCTGGTCGAGGCGGAGCCGGCGCCCGGTAACATGGACGAGTACCATCAGTACGAGCAGCAGGGCACCAGCTTTGCAGACGCCGAATACACTGAAACTGTCATGGCTGAATGCGGGTGCGTTCATTGGTGAATCATGTTGGTGTCGTGTTCGTCACGGTCATAGTTATGCCATGAGTCCCATTAACTGCTACCAGAATCACTCTCTCTCTCTCTCTTCTCTTCTCCACCACCTCACTGTGTCACCTTTGAAGGGTGTGGTCTTCAGGCTGCTTCAGTGTGGACTTGTTTCTTAAGTTGTTCTGTCTTTCTGTTGGCTGTACAGTTGTTGACAAAGCTTGCGCAGATGCCAGAACTTTGATACACTCACATCCACCAACCCAAGAGAAGTTTGGAAAAGGTCCTTTATCCCCAACATGTCTCAGCTATCCGTTTCAGTGGCGTCTTTCATATTCGGGCCACGTTTGACTCAAACCCTTGGAATTCTAGCTTTGTGGCGTGTGACTTCGGAATGTACACAGTGTTTGCAAGACTCTTTTCAGTTTGGATGTTTTTTCTTGCAGATTTCCCATCTCTACAGTGGTGTTTGACAAACAGCAGGAACTTGTGTGGATGGGCAACCAGGGGGTGAGTATCTTGACCGTCAAGGAAGAAGCATTTCCGGTGCAGAGATCTGAGATGACTGCTCGATCTGCTGCAACGGCAGGACGTTGTAGACTGACCCTAAACAAATGCCTTCACTCTCCTGTTGTGACCACCTTCCGGTGGCAGAGGACACTTTAGGTGTCAGTGGGGGCGTCCACACCAGTGAACACCTTTCACTTGCAGAAGACACAGTGGGTGGATTTTGAACACCGTTGTTTTGAGGTCTTGGGCGACGGGGCAATGGGGGAATCTATTTACCCGTATCGTATCGTATTCAAGTGAATTGCTCTCTTTTTGGGTCACGTATCATCATTGTGGTTTTGCACATTGCACCCGGGGGGGGGGGGGAATTTGACGTTGCCCGAAGTCAAGATCGAGTCAATGTGCAAGAATCAAGCGGAAATATATCCACCTTATCTCTTTCAGGGTCACGTATCATCTTACTACGGCTTGGACATGCAGAAGTACACGTCATTCCGGGTACACGACAGCAACGAGGTTCGGCAGATCCTGACCCTGGACGGGCCGACAGCGGACGGCGTCGTGCTCTCACTGACTTATGACCGGCTGCGCGCGTCCTCACGACGAGGCCTCAGACTCTTTGATTACACGTGAGTGGATAAACGGCCAGTGGCACATTTGTTGTGAGGATAATCTTTGTGGTGCAACGAAATATGGAAAACACGGAAAAGTGGGCGGGGCGGGGCAAACGTCTTCAACATCAAACAGCATGAGGTTTTCGGCTTCGAGAAAACAAACTCTGCTGTGAAATACAATTTAGACAAAGGAGAACTCGCACTGATATTGTTTTGACCACAGGCCGACAACTACAACTTGATGAATGGAAAGAAGAGCAGAAATATCTCCTTTATATGCATTGACAGGGGAGACACACAGAACATGCTGTGTATGATGCTGACACCCAACAACTCACTGCTGATGGGAGGACATGCCAACGTAGTCACTGAATTTGATTTGCAAACGCAGCAAGAAATCAGACAGGTACGAAGACTTGAAATATTTAGATTTTTGTGCTGTGGCCAGCTGGAATTTCTGCAGTTGTTTCTCACAAGAGTATTGTGTTTGCCCCCCTCAAAAAAAAA